>Ga0307515_10022450_pt1 | contig 11118 bp, 11 predicted proteins | sample 17_EM_MG_FD_194513 | JGI IMG/M metagenome (GOLD analysis project Ga0307515, IMG submission 194513) | Populus trichocarpa ectomycorrhiza microbial communities from riparian zone in the Pacific Northwest, United States - 17_EM | ecosystem: Host-associated > Plants > Roots > Unclassified | place... | reverse complement strand
AGAATGAAAGCATAGACATTGGGAAGAGTCAAAGACTTCGAAAAGAGGGCAATGCAAGAATCAACAAGGTGTCGGCCATGAGACCAGGTTTAGCAAAGATAATTGAGAAAGTACGTATTTCATGATAATTTGAAAGTCCTGAAGCTGACCTTCATACAGCAGAGAATGCTTGCTGTATTAATTACGCTAACACCTGGTCGCCGGATCGAGTTCATTGACAGTCGAAAAGCCAACGTCCGCATTGCTGTACTTCCGATTATGGATGTGAAGACACATTGGAACTCAACACTGGGGTTGCTCGAGCGCGCCTATCGTTTACGGGAATTCACACTCGAGTGGTCTCAAAACCCACAATACATCGAACACCGGCCGCTATTTACCAATGAGGATGAATGGACGATAGTCAAGTATGTCATGGAAGTATTGGGGCCATTTCGGTATTGGACCCTTTGGATGTCGAAGAGGCATACAGTCACATTGCAGCAGGTTATCACAGTATACAATGACATGGTCGATCACATGCATGGCGTGATGCGAGCATTGGCCAAGAAGAAGACTCAATGGAAAGAACACTTGTTCTTCGCTGTGAAGTTAGCTCGACAGAAGCTTTCCAAATACTAAGCCGAAGTGACTCCCACGACTGGCCTGCTTCTTATTTCCACACACATCGTTGATCCTTTCAGGAAGTTGCGATCTTTTAGAACGTGGGACAAGGGAATGGATATTAATCATGAGGACGAGACATCCTACACTACACAATACCTAGAGGCCTTTCTGAAGTATGTCGAGAATGAATACTGGGCGAAACATCGACGTGTGCTGGTCAATAAACTCGAAACCGTACCAAGCAGCAATCTCGTCCCCTCCGCAACTGCTTCAGGATCCTATCAATCATCCTTTGATCCATACGATTTGTCCGGCGATGATGAGGAATACTTAACGCGTAACAATGTGGCTGAGACGACACACGGACGAAGTGATTGCGCAGCCCGCTTATTGACTGCCGCCAGGCTCTATTTGAATTCGCCGCCTGAAGCACCAAAGAACTGGGTACAAATCAATCCAAATCTCAATGATTACCACTCGGACCAAATGTAGAGTAGCAGTACATTTTGGACACTGGACATAACCGATTGGTGGCGCCAACAGGAGGAAACACACCGAAAGTACACCGATCTCTCCAATGAGGGGCAAGCCATATTCTCTATCATACCATATGGTGTCGGAGTGGAGGCCAGATTTTCCCTTGGGCGAGATGATATCGGCTGGAGGCAGTCAAAAACCACAGGCGAGACCAATCGCGAAAATGTCGTCGTAAGGCAGTTTGCTCGAGCCAATAACCGGATTTTGGCAGGCACTGATTCAGAATCAGATACCACAAACACAGAAAACGAGTCGGAAATGAAGAAAGAGGCCGAGGAATGGAAATTGCACCGAATGGCTAAGGTTCACGACTTTTTGGAGATGTGGCAGTGCAGCCAAAACCTACGAGCTACCCAGAAGGAATCCCGCACTCAAGACAAGCAGATGACGGCCGTGGGATAGATTTCGGACACGGAAGAGATCGTCAAAGCATCCTGGTCACTCTTTCAACATGATGGTGCCGCTGCATTCAAATTGTCAGAAAGATCACCGTTGCCACCAGCTTTATCAGCAAAGGACCTCCCTGGAGGAAGAACCCAAATCTTATATGTCCGCCGAATCCGGAGAATCAACCGTCATCCAGTCGAAAGCGATGAGGATAGCGCACCTGAAAGCTTTTCAGATACCGATGATTGGCTTTACTGGAACGGAGACTTGCATAATCCAAATGACAGTGAAGAGGATTGTGCAGCGGACGATGAATCCAATATAGAGCACAACAATGGCATCGAGGATCCGGAATGCCCAGAGCAGCAGGATGTCAGCGCCGCGTCAAATGTGTCCGGATTGGTTCTGCTGACCCGGAAGTCAAAGAGACAGGCTGAAAAGGTGTTGGTGACGGTCAATGCAGTTGAAACGCGGAGCAATAAAGGAAGAAAAAAAAGTTGGACAGGATGCGTCAATGGTTCACGAGCTTCATGTAGCTTGACCGTGAGTCGCAGTTAGAGATGTATTATTGGCGAATGGTAAGAAGTAGCTTGTGAATATCGGTTCATAAATAGATGCATAGCGGGCGCACTGAATCTTTGGCATGAATCTTTTGGCATGATACATCCATGTTAGTCGTGTGAGAGTGAATAGTGCAACATAATTACGCCGCTCAGCTTTGCCACAGGGCCGAGTCCTAATCAAACAGAAAGACAATCGATAAAGTCAAATCAGGATAAATAGAATTCTCGACGGCGGCAGATGTTGAATGGACAATATGTTAAAATGAGCGAACACGGAGCGTCAACGATTTCTAGTCTTGTAAGTATGGCAATTCACCAGAGACTTGGTCGTTGTTATGCATAACGGACGTATTGGCCGCTGTTGTTGGCAAACGGGATAGCAACACGGTCACCGCCCCATTCTTATCATGAGCGTCAATGGAGCGTCAATTATTTGTTGTCTTGTAAGTACGGTGATTCACCAGTGACTTGGTCGTTGTTACACATAACGTATGTATTGGCCTTTTTTATTGCGAATAAAAATAGCAACACGGTCACTGCCCCATTCTTAGCATGAGCGTCGATGAAGCGTCAACGATTTCTAGTCTTGTAAGTATGGCAATTCACCAGTGACTTGGTCGTTGTTATGCATAACGGACGTATTGGCCGCTTTTATTGGCAAAAAGCATAGCAACACGGTCAGCGCCCCATTCTTAGCATGAGGGTCAACGGAGTGTCAACGATGTTTAGCTTTGCATCTTGAGTAAGTTATGTTCCGAATGGTTGCGGACATCCATCTAAGAGATATTGGCAGCCGTTACTCGCAAGAACAACAGCGACATGCTCCCTGCGGCATCCTGACAATGAGCGTCAACGGAGCGTCAACAGTTTTAGCATTTGCATTTTTCGTAATCAAGGCATCACGCGGATCTTCGCGTGCATAACAGTATTATTGACCGCGTTGCTATGCAAACATACCATATATCGAATGTGAAACACTGATACCAAATTAATCGACATTGCAAACTGCTCAACAAGCAAAAGCATGTTGTTAGTTGATGTAAATGCGATTTCGATGAGATACTATTAACACAATGCACATTCAAGAGCCTTATATGAATCTATAGATGGACCTGCTGGGCGACCAGCTGACAACCCGCCCAATCCAGACGGGTTGGGAGTTTACCATGGAACTGTACCAGAGTAGGCAGTTAGAGGTTATGGACAACCAGGACCGCCAATTTGGCAACGGTTCGGTTTGGACCTGGACCCAGACCCAAAGTGTCCGTCTGGAACCGTTGCTAACACTGGTAGGGCGAATCAATCAGTAAGAATTTGTTTAACTGTGGCTTCTCGGAACCAAGCGTCATTGGATTACTGCCAGGTGGAGCGCTCACTGCTGGCATTGGTCATTGTCCATGGACTATACAAAGAAACTTCATATGTTTTCGAAATGTTGTCGGGAGTGGTGTACCTGAAGTCGTGTCTATTGGGGGCGTGCCAACCGCCGGAACCCTCGCTTTGCCAGTCTCATTCCTCATATCCCTCTCACAGAAGTGGTTTGCTGCGTCCCCCCATCCCGGTTGCGACAATTTGCCAAGCCTCATCCGCCTCTGCCACCAACTCACAATGCAGTGCTGTTCTGTTTTTGGGATTGTGCGCGTCACCCAGCAAGGTTCATCATCATCACTCAACTTGCCGAGCTCGGTATCATTTTCATCATCTTCCTCGTCTTGCCCATCCTGCTCCTCCTCGGAACTTGCAAGATGGCTAAGACTGTGTTCAATAGTGTTTAACATCGCTTCAAATGATGTCTCGGGCTGTCTGGTTGTCTCCCCTATGCTTTGAGCAGTAGTCATATCGTTCAGCTCTTGCATAATCGCTGTCCGTGCATCTTGACATCGGTTTGTTGCCATAGCAGTCTCACTCTCCACATAATCCTCAATCCATTTCCCTTTCTCTTCATTGGATGAAAAGTGCGTTTCCTGTCATTTCCCTGCCGAAAGCTACTTTTCAGATTGTAACCTACGCAATCCTCCCAAAGCTCAGACCATTCCTGCCTCCAAGCCTCTCTCGCATTCATCTGCTTCATGACATCGATGGGCGGACTGCTTGTTCAATATGCGGTATTTGACCTCCAGAAGTGGAGAACAGTTTTTTTTTGGACCATTGCCCATTGTGTTGTGTGTTGACTTTGTTGATGGGAGAGATGATGGATGATGCAAGATATGGGCCACATGGAAGTAAGCAGGGTCATTTATGTCAAGGTTCGTGCGTGGGATCAACTTGAACAACGCAAAATGTGCGTTTCGAGACACATTTTCACTCAGAATAGTAACGCTAACATTCCTTCATGACGTGATAGTTAGACTGTGTTTCGGGTAAGATTCAGGCGAGATGTTGAGAGAAATATCAGCAGATGTCCTTTCCATCCAAGAATTTCCATTTTATATCTGTCAAACGTGAGATCTCAGCTGTGGTTCACTCCAATGTATCTCTGGAGACTAACACACAAACAGCATCGGACCAACTTAATGCAAATCGTGGGACTGATGGAATCACCTGCAACTCGCAGCTAAACGCAGCCGGATACAACCTCAGTAGACTGTGCAAATTGACTGTCATTCATTCCATTCTGACTTGTAGCTTACGATATATTGCTCAGGATTTTCCGCTTTGTTTATCATATTCCTCACATTTTCAACAGCAGTAGGTGATGGCTCCGCAAACACCTCAACCCGGTGTGATTGAATCTGAATCGGGCTGAACGACAGGCGCTTCATCAAACACGCCCCTGGCTGGAACACAGGGGTAATGCAGACACAAGGTAGTTCACCACGAGGCTGCAATTGCCGCCACCCAAAATCTTCCCCAGGATGCACGTTGTAACACAGTACTTGAAATCAGACGCGGCAATATTGGGAAGCTGCATGCAATCAGATATGAGTAGCTCCTTATCAATGTGGAAGGTGGTCGACTGACAATGCAATCTACAGCTGGGGTAGGTAGAGAGCTTCGTCACCAATTTATTGCCGCCCGCAATGGCAAACCTCCATAGTCAACAAAGGTATTTGTCTGCACAGTCCGCGGAACCAGCAAACATGATGTCATCAGCGCAGCAATTTTCCCGGAAGATTTTCGTGGTAAAGGTTTTCTTGGGGCCTACAACAGAGCCTTTAAAGACCTTAGAGAAGGCTACAGAGTCATAAATAGTTGAGGCAATAGCCGAAACTTTCTGTTAGATGCAACATATTCTCTGTTGTATGTTTTCAACATGTCTGCTACATCAGCATAAAACATTTCCGTCCGGGCGGAATGGCGCCGTCAGAGTGGATGAGCTTCGTCAGCGCCGTCAGAGACACCCCGGTGGCGGATTACTCCGTGCCCGGAGTCAAGACCACGCGTCGCGTCACATATCGCCCTCTGATCGCCGTTTCACTGTGTCTTCTCGCTCAGTCGGTCTCCTATTGTAAACAATCACTCTGGCGTTGTGGCCAACTGTGACCATACGTCGGAATGGGTTCATTGGGTACACGCTTGCATCGGGATTGCAATGCAATGGGTGACGCTGCGAAGATCTCTCTTCGCGTTCCTTCTACATCAAGCTCGAGGAGCGTGGGAAGGTGAGAAGATATGATACTACCCGGCCATGAGGATCAACGCAATTGTGTGGATCTCGGACAGCGCGAGTGAGACCAAAAGTTGGGAAAGATCGAGTGTGAATTTTCTTTGTATGATCAGAGGAGATGGAAATGAGATGATGTCTATCTACTCCGGGGTCTGCCGAATATATACTCCCTGTCACTCTGCACACGTCCGTTACCCCTGTATCTCCGTATATCCGCAGTGGCACCTTGAAGATGTACTTGATCGAGCGTCTTTGAGATGCACTTGGAAACTGAGATCGAATGAACTCAGAGATGCACTTGGAGGCCGAGGTTGAGTTCACTCAGTGATGCACTTTGAGGCCGTAATCGAGCGAGTTTGGAGATGCACTTGGAGGTCATGATCGATCGAGTTTGGAGATGCACTCTGGGGCTGTGACCGAGCGAATTTGGAGATGCACTTACAGGCTATGATCAAGCGAGCTTTGAGGAGTACTTGGACGCGGTTGATTTGGAGGGACGCGCGACGGCAGCTGAGACTCTATTCATTGGTTAACTTGTAATTGTGGGAATGTAGAGAGTTGAGTACAACATCCGCCGAGAGATGAGAAACTGGCTGGGAGAGGGAGACTGTCGATCTTGGGATGATGCTGTACTTGGTGTATGCCGTACTCTGTGTCAACTCATAATTATCGCATGGAGAGATAGAGAGGGATGACTTAACTTCGTGTTCTTAGGTGATGGTAGAGTTGAGCACAAGAAAGTCAGAGATCGGGGGAAATCATCATGAGAAACTGGAACTTAGAGAATTTTGGGTGTTAGTCAATTGACCATCCCTGATACGGTAGGTACGAGTCCCGATCCGGCGCGAACTAACACCGATACGAGGTCTTCCCAACCAAATCATGCAAGTAGTACCCCTGATTTCTCATATCCGCTCGTATCCTCCATATCATTCTCATCTGCATCCCCTGTCTCTCAGTGTCTCGTCCACAACTCAACCATCATCGCAGAACACAAAGATAAGTTATCCCTCTCTATCTCTCCATGACATGATCATGAGTTGACACCGAGTACAGCATACACCGAGTACAGCATCCACCCAAGATTGTTTGTCTTCCCTTCTTTCTCATGATTACGAGTTGACCCCTGAATGTAGCTTCAGCTTCCGGCGTACCTCCCTACACGATCGACCGCCACCAGCCCGCTCTCCATGTGAGCTCCAAGGTAGAGTCACATTGTCACATTCCCACGGTTGCGAGTTAACTAACTGATGAATAGAGTCTCATCACCCAGTGCGCCGTCCTTCGACCGCCTCGAAGTACTCGTCCAATCTCGCTCGATCACGGCCTGCAAGTGTATTTCCCAACTCCCTCGATTACGGCCTGCAAGTTCTCACGAGCATGGCCTCCAGGTGCATCTGCAATCTCGCTCAATCAGGGCCTCCAAGTGCATCTCCAATCTCGCTCGATCACGGCCTCCAAGTGCATCTCCAAACTCGCTCTATCACGGCTTCGAAGTGCATCTCTGAGTTCACTCGCTCTCGGCCTCTAAGTGCATCTCTGAGTTCAATCAATCTCGGTCTCCAATTGCATCTCCAAACTCGCTCGATCACGGCCTCGGTGTTTATTTCTGAGTTCACTCGATCGTCATCTTCAGGCGCACCTCGAATTGCTGACAATCACCGCGTGCTGCCAGTCCAGATATACCGTGTGTAGATAGGTAGCTATATAGATACATCGATACATAGATGAGAATACATACTGAATGCATAAGTTTTTGAAAATGGTGGAACGATAAGTAGTAGCTATGATTTAACATTGCCAGGCGTTGTGTAAACGGCTTGAGCATAACTGCAGCTCCTGCGAAGAGTGTAACACACATGTCCTTCTGATGGTGCGTAAACGTCACACCAAAGAAATAGAGTACGTTTGAAAGGCGACGGGTAGCGTGTAATTCTCCGTCGGAGGGTACGTGGTTCCGTCAGAGCCGTCAGAGCCGTCCGGAACACCCAGGTGTTTCTGACGGCAACTCGAGTTGTTGCGGATATACTATGGTGAAGGAAGGAGGTCAAGTACAGGTAAAACAGTCCGACATCTGACTTGCATTGGATATGGGCAAAATGGCCAACGGGGGGTTTTCGCCAGCCGCAATTGAGGAAACGCAACAACAAATGAAGAACCCCTTCGCCGAAGTCCGAGATGAGACGAAGCGAGGAGTTGAGTTTCCTTGGCAATACCAGGTGTAGACTGCGATCGAAAAACACCTGGGAATGGTTCATAAACATCAAACGGACATCTGCCGTCCTTGCCAAAATCACACAGCAGAGAAACCGCACACACGCAGGATGTGGAAAGAAACCGGAAAATCTCCACCAGAACCAGCGGCACATGAGCCTGGAACTCCTCCTCCGTCCTGAATACCACGTGCGCCACCAGGTGACGCTGACGGAAATGAATGTTATGAAATAGAAGGTATGCCAAAAGGTGTGTGTGTATACATTCTCTGCATCCGAGCACTCAATTGTTCATTCATAATGCAGATGCGAAGAATTGCAAGCGCGTGTAATGGCGGGCGGAACGTGGCGTGTCCAGGGCCGGGTAACGGCCATTCTATATAGTTGACTCATTCCGAGTCATGGATCCTTATCGAGAATCTTACCAATTACTCTGACACCTATACTCACTCGCGCCCACGTGTGCAACCGTATTCCATCTATTGATATACCTAGCCGTACGCTACCGTACGTGCCTTTACACTAGTCTCGATTTTCAGTCATTGGATACGTTTCGCTCACGGGACTACGCGATTTGACCATATTCGACGCGTCGCAACACGTATACAACACGAGCAATTATCACCCCAATGCCTCCAAAGATGCAAACTAGAGTTCAAGTACGAACAGCTAATGATCGTGAGAACGATGAAACTTGACAGGCATCGGCTTCGACCAGCCGAGCTACGGCTACAGACCGTGCCACTCCGATAGTCCTACCCGAACACGAGAATGACCAAGATCACGATCGATTTCACGATGAAGACGACGATCACCCTCGCCCGGCACCAATTGGCGGTCAAGAAAATAACCCCGACGATCTCCTGTCAAGCATCACCGACGATGACCGCGTGGATATGATCACACAGAATCGGATGATGATGAAACTGCTCTTTGAGCAACAAGCGGAATGGAGAGAAGAGCGGAAGGCCGAACGGGAACGTATAGCGGCGGAGCGGGCTCAGTGGGAGGCTGAGCGGGAGAGAATGGCGGCCGAGCGACGACCTACGCGGCAATCAAGCAACGATCCCACGATTTTCAAAATGGTGGACCCGGAGCGGTACTCCGGCGGTATCTCAGAACTCGATAACTTTCTCAGCGGTCTACGAGGTAGTGTCAAGTCCCACAGTCACCTGTTCCCGCACGGCGGGCCCAACCAGGTCCAGTACGCGCTCACCTTCCTCGGGAGCTGGAGCAGTCACGCGAACCCTACTCAAAGAAACACGAAGATGGAGGATCCAATCGCGTGGGGCCGGAAGCTACGGATATCGAACCACCCTGCGATGAACGACTTCGACCTCTTCGAAGCGGAAATCCGGAAGACCTACGGTGATAAGGATCGGGAGATGAACGCGGCTATGCGGGGTTACCAAGAGTTCTACCAAGGACACCACGACACGGAGGAAGGCATCCGGGCGTACGCTAATCGACTACGGGCATTATTGCGGGAGGCCGGATGGCATGAACAGCATTTCCAGAAAATGCTCTATGAGATGGCTTGGACGGGGATGAGGCCTGGCCTGCGGTCGCGGATCGCACCGTTGGTCGACGGACGATTTGGGAGCATCGACGAGCTCTTTGACCGGGCGGCGGCGGCGGAATACCAACCTCGACCAGGGCATGGGAAGGCCGGCGGTCAACAGCAACAGCAACAGCAACAGCGCAGACAATCGGGAGAATCGTCCAAGAAAGGCGATAAGAAACCGAATTTCAGACCATCGATCTCGGAGCCATCCAATAACGACAAGTCCGGCAAAGACGGCGGAAACCGTCCCAAATTACCACCAGCACCATGGGCCTCTGAGCAACTTTATGAGAATCGAGTGGCGAGCAAGAAATGCACCAGATGTGGCGGAGATCACATTACGAACCATTGTCCAATATCCAGCCGACCTCTATACCCGGACTCGAATCTAAGCACCGGAGGTCAACAGGTCAAACGGCAACGGTCATTCGATACCCAACACTCAAAAAACTCGTCTACCTCTCCCGGTACCTAGCTCGGCGGGAGAGGGTGGACGATGCAGAGCTGGGGATGGAGAAGCTAGGAGCAGGGGCATTAATGGCGACCTTGGACGAAGTCAAACCCCATCTTGTTGCATTGAAATCGAGGGTTATTCTGGAGAGCCCTAGGGCTGTCATGTCAAGTCAATACCTGTGTGGAACAACCAGACCGGATACGGCACATATAGTGCATGAAGTGGAGGTGCGGGATGCACATGGCGAAATGCAGCGAGTACGAGCACTCATCGACTGCGGTGCTACGAGCATATTCATGGCACCCAGGCTGCGGAGACGACTCGGGATACGAGATGAACCAGCACTCACTGCTACGGTAGGCCTGGATGGCCGGGTAATGGTGGAGGCCAAAGATAGCTGGAAGGCCACAATCTCGGTTCGATATTTGGATCAATTGGCCCCGGTTGACGAACCGGAGGTCCTTATCGTGCCTATGCGGGCATGTGACTTGGTCTTGGGAATGCTGTGGTTGACGGCCCGGAACCCCGAGATCGACTGGAGCAACGGTCGACTTACAGCCTTGCGAACTCCGAACGGGAAACTACAGGCACGGGATCCTCGGGATGAGGCAGTACGGGACCCTCGGGATGGGGAGAAATCGGAAATCCCAATGGCGGATCCCACCAGAACTTCGCCGGGACGCGGCCATGCTCCTCCGAACATTGAACTTTTGGGAGCTACCGCATTTGTCGATCTTCTTGCTAGCGATGAAGTCGACCAGGCATTCGCCCTACGGATAGGAGATTGCACAGGGCTGCTGGGAGCAACTTTGGGAGGAACCTCAGGTGAGAAGATACTCCGAAGTGCTGGAAGCGACGAGCAGGGAGCAGAGGCGGTAGTTGCGGCAGAAGAGTTACACATTGACGGTGCTTGAATGACTGCTACCGGCTCGCTGAGTCACGAAGGGAGAGACTGGACGGCGGGGCTTGGCTCCTTTGTGGGCGAACCGTTAATGACAAGGCCTCCTGGATCACCCTTTTCCGCTCCCACCCCCGTGAAATCGCAGGGACTAACCTTAACAGAAGGAGCGTATACTGTACCTACAGATGATGGAGGCTATATTCCTGCCAAATACTCGGAATTTGTGGAGGTCTTCAGTAAGGCCAAAGCAGAGGCACTTCCACCGCACCAATCAATTGATCATGAG
>Ga0307515_10022449_pt1 | contig 11118 bp, 3 predicted proteins | sample 17_EM_MG_FD_194513 | JGI IMG/M metagenome (GOLD analysis project Ga0307515, IMG submission 194513) | Populus trichocarpa ectomycorrhiza microbial communities from riparian zone in the Pacific Northwest, United States - 17_EM | ecosystem: Host-associated > Plants > Roots > Unclassified | place... | reverse complement strand
TACCAATGACAAGTTAGCTATTGGGAACAATGCTCATGCCTAGTTCGAGCGCAAGCTTATTGAGGTGCTTATATTTTTGTTTGGTGAGTTGTTCCTGATATTGATTTACACCCTTTTCTACAAAAGAAGTTCCCTTTACAATTAGTCTCCAGTATTGTGCTGCTAATTTTCTAGCTGTTGCTTTAATTGCAATGGCTGGCCCTTTACGACTTTTCAGTCTTCGACCAAAAGCACCCCAGGCAATCTTTTTACTATTGATCAAACTCTGAGCTATCTGGCGGAAGATCTGACCTGCTTTAGGACTTCCTTTTTTTACACTCTTCCTCTTTTTCCCAGAATGGTGTTGGCCTGGAGATAGGCCAAGCCAACTGGTAAAATGTTTTTCTGTCGGCCAGCGAGATAGATCACTGCCTGCTTCAGAATAAATTTGAAGCCATGTGTAATCGGTGATCCCGGGCATCACACAAGCATCCTTACCTGCAAAAATAGTAAGCAAGTGACCTCCCAGATTTTCAATGTGTGGGCGATTGTGCCGGATGGCTTTGCGTGAGAGGGCGGGTTGCTCATTGCCTTGATTAATCTGATCCAGTACTTGTTGAATTTGAAGATCACACTCCTCAATTTGAGATTGATAAAAATGGTAAGCTTGATGAGCTTGCTGAAGTGCGAACAAACCTGCTTTCGAATAATAACCCTCCAGGGCTTTGAGCACAGCTTCCGGTTTATTTTTTTGTATCGATTCATGACACAATGAAAGAAGCACTTCTTTATCCCGTTCTCCTGCGAGGATAGCTTCAATGATGGCCATCCCGCTTTTACCATGTACCTGGCTTAATACTTCCGGAAGACGAAGGTTCATCTCAATCAACGCTTTCTGCATGTGATTGATATGCATCGCACTACTTCGCAAATGATCTTCCCGCAACCGCTGATAACTTCGCAGTTCTTTTAACAAACCCTCCGCTACAAAGCATCGGTTCAATAACCCATGACTATGCAGTTGTTGGATCCAGCTACAATCCTTCACATCCGTTTTACGACCAGGTACTTGTTTGGTTTGACGACCGTCTACTAACCAAACATCTAATTCATTTTCTACAAGGATGTCGTACAAGACAACCCAATAAACACCGGTGGCTTCCATCGCTACTGTCTGAATTTGATTCTCCTTCAAATAACTGGCCAGTAGCTTGAAATCAGAAGTAAATATTTCAAAGGAGCGGACTTCCCCGCTCTCTAATCCAACAAATACTTTGCTGGAGCCGATGTCTACACCAGCTGCATGCTTGCGTATCTTTTCCATATAATTATGAATTGAAATCTTTGTGCCTAAAGGATGATCATACTTGAAATGCTACCAATCGGACAAACCTATGAAAGGCCGTACCAAACTTTTTGACTCAATCTAAAGGAACCATACTCGCAGACAGGCACTAAGCACTACTGGAAGAGCGGCCATGCTTCACAAAGATTTATACTAAGATACTAATTGTCATGATAACTTTTTGTGCCGATAGGTTTCAAAACTCGCAATGACGATCAACCGTCATTGCGAGATATGTGCCTCACATGACGAAGCAATCCAGTATTCGATAGCACATTACTATATAGCGCGAAGTACATCCCTTCGATTGAAACTCACGTCTATACGGCTTCGAATTGACGGATTGCTTCGTCACACGAGACGTGCTCCTCGCAATGACGGTTGGCAATGACGGTTACTTCACCCTCACCGTCTTCATCTCTGTATTCGCATTCACCACGGGCACGTACATGAGCGATACCTGTGCGGGGTTGATGAGGTAGCTGCCGGTGAAACGAGGTAAGAGCTGAACAGCGAACGTGTACCTGCCTGGCTTCATGTTCTCGCAAAAGATCACCGTGCGCTCTTTGAAGTACTCGCGGTGCGTTTCAACTGGGTTGTAGGACTGGCTCTTATCGGCATAGCTGCAGGCTCCGGGTATGGGCACTTCAATCATCACATATTCCACGGAGGCATCTTTCGTTACGTCTACTTCCACGGTAAGCGTTACCGGCTTGCCTGCTTCCAGTGTACGGTTAGTATTGCCAAGCGTGGTTTTGATGGCAAAGCCTTCTACTCCGGTCTTCGCTTTGGTCACCCGCTCTTTGGTGTACTGCATGTAATACAAAGGCAACCCCGACTCTTTACGAATGTGTACTTCCTCCTGTGGCTGCAACTCCAGCCGGTAAGGGAACTTCGTTATCGTTGCATTTACCTTACCACTGAACTGCACGGAAGCCACTTGTTTTTTTGAAACGCCTTCCGCCAGTAAATCCGGCAGCACGCTCATCAGCACATTGGAAGAATGATACGTATTCCATCCTCCCTGTTTGCGCATGGACAGAAAATACATTTGCATCGGCACTGTCATCGCCTTCAAAACAGAATCTCTTTTTACGATGCGATAGGCAATGGTGTTGGTCGTAAGCTCATTGTTATACCAATAAGAGTGGGGTTGATCATCAGAGAAATGAAGATCGCCCATAATGCCTTCCTTCTTATAACGAAGCACAGAATCGCGTTGATAAGGTAGGTGAAGTAGCTGCCGGGCTTCCAGCAAAAGCAGCTTCTCTTTCAATAAGGAATACGAATAGTTGTATCGCCTCCAGGCTTTACTGTTGTACATCTTCTGTGTTTTCAGCACCATCGAATCAAGCCGGGTAATGTGTTTGCCATAATTGAGCTTTGCTCCCCACAAGGCAAGAGCGTTCAGCAAATCGGCATCATATATCGCGTATTGATGAAGCATATCAAATTTGTATTCCGCCTTGCGCGCGATGTTGGTGATATCGAGATCCACCTTGTATCCCGCCTCCTGCGCTGCTTTCAACGCACGGAGGATATGGGCCGACATCCAATACGAAGTACCGGAGCTGACATCCCACCACGACCATAAAAATTCCTGGTTCTGATTTTTCAAAAGACGTGCAATGATCTTGTTCACATCCTTATCGTTTTTGAAAGGCTTACCTTCAAACTGCATCAGCTGCCTGTAATTTACCAGACCAAATAGTTTAGAAGCCAGCTGTTCGTTGCAGTCATATTTATAATTTACCAGATACCGCACCTCTCCGGCATAGATGTCCAATGGGTTGTCGAGTAGTTCAATAATCACATTCTCCTTCTCCCCTGCTTTCACCAGCACCTCTTCCTTGTTCTTTAGGATGGATAAAGTTCCATCAGCACGTATCACTCCCTGCTCTACAACCGATACGGTTCGCTCTTCGCCATCGACATAACCGTCATCGCGCACGAAAGAGTAACGTGTAGTGACGGAATCAGTGCTAACCGGATGAACAGGAAGCAGATCGGTATGAAACTCCGTGAACCGTACAGATTTTTCAAAATCCGTTTGCGCACCGCTCCATGTTACTTTGCCAGTGATGTTCTGATCCTGCGTGTAGTTCAGCACTTTGCCAAGGAAAAGAGCCGAGTCGCCCCGGGTAAGAAACTGTGGAACGTGTAACTCTGCCATGAGCGGTTTATACGCTTTGATACTTTTTCGCGCAGTGCCTGTCTGAAGACGCCTGTTCATGGCATACACGGTGGCATCCCATCGGGTGATATCATCGGGGAAAGTAATTTTGAATTGCGATTTACCCTGCTTGTCGGTAAACAACTTCGGCTCCCAGAAACCCACATCGCTGAAGTTGGAACGGATGGTGCTCAAGGTCAGCAGTTCCTGATACAGTTGTTGCTCTGCTTCGCGTTTCATTCCTTCTTCGGATTTTGTTTCCGGTACATCTACCGCTATTACATCAGGGCGGCCAATCATGACACCACTCACCATTCCTCTTAATGATACAGAACCTGTCATTTCCATTTTTCTTTCAGTGCCATAACCCACCACCACAACTTCCGATAATTGCTGAATATCCATTTCCATATAAACAGTAAGGTCGGCCCCTACCTGCACTTCTATTTCTTTTGTTTTATATCCGATAAAACTGATCACCAGCACAGCGGTGTTTTCATGGATATCAAGTGCAAACCTTCCATCCACATCGGTTACCGTACCATTAGTAGTACCTTTCACCACAATATTCGTTCCTGGCACTGGCATGTTAGTATCATCGTAAATGACTCCCCGTACATTACCTACAACGGCTTCCGGGTAGTGAATGGAATAGCTCTTTGAAGGAGCTGTAACCGAACGATAACAATCGTTGGAAGCAGTCGATAACCATCGGGCAGAGAGCGAATCAGCAGCATGCCATGGCGATTTGTTCAGATCCATGACCACGCTGGTACGCGACTTCAGTGCGATGCTGTCCATTTTCAGATACGTACCATTATTATACAGCACAATGGCGTGATGAAGTCCGCGCGGGATGCTATAAAAATCAGATTTGCTCTTGTAGTGATCCTGGCACGGAGATACCATCTGCCCGTTGACGCTGTTCTGAAAAAGAAACGCGGCAATACCCGATGCTGCTTTTTCTTCCGGAAGCAGGATATTGACACGCGATGCATAATCCACGAGGTCGATGGCACGCGTATGCCATTTTGATTCCGGAATGTGATACGACAGAAATTCTTTCTTCGTCATCACCTTATCGTTGATCGTCTTCATTGGGCTGAAGGCCCGATCTTCCAGACGATCCGGTATCAGGCCGGACACATTCATCTTGTAAACGATGTTATCTTCGAAGGCGTAGGCATAATTTCCACTGTGCTGGTAGGCAGTCGTGACAGCATAACGGGTATTGACATACGTCTGCATGGCAGGAGTAACCGGGCCAACGATAATGTCCGCCTTCGGTATATAGCTCTGTGCGCTGAACAACGGAGTAAATTCTTTCCGTCTTTCGAGATACGTATTTCCTTCTGCCTTACGAAACGAAGAAAGATAATTCAGGTGACGGCTGACCTCCGTGGAAGTGAAACGGGGATAGTTATTTCTTGTGTCTCTTTTCCTTACAGTCGGAGTATAAGTAGGATACACCGAAACTATTCCCGGCAAATGATCCAGATCGATGCTGAGAATCGTTTTCTTACCAGCTTCGAATTTCATCGAGTCCAGAAGAAGCACGCGGTCATACAATCGTAATGTAATCGCTTTCTTCTTTTTGGGTGAAACATAAAACGAATAAGCATCGGGCTGGTCGGCCCACGAATAATACACCGGCTTCCGATCCACTTCAATTACATACACCTGCTTAGCCGTTCCCTTTTGCATTACATAAACAGAAAACTGTGTACTGTCATCGCTGGCAACGGTGTGCTTGAATAGTTTTGCACCCGGGTAGGTAAACTGGTAATACTTCATCGTATCCAGCCCTGCGCGCTTTTCCCATTGCTTATAATCCAGATCCAGTACTGCTGTACGCTTGTTAACATCACTTTTACTATAATGTGCGCTTTGTGAGCGTGGTGCAGAGCCGCTTCCATAGTATGGCAAATCGGGAAGGGTATAATTAAGTTTGCCGGTCACGGCCAGCGCAGTCAGGTCAACTCCATTCACGGGCTGTCCGGACTGATCAGTAACTTGTATCGTGGCATCCACCTGCTGACCAGGATAAACACGCCCGGGCACATCCAGCGACACGTTCAGGAATCCTTCCTTAAATTCATACTCTTTGCGCTTCAGGTTTTCCTGTCCGCCAAAGGAATAAAGCAGCTCTACATAATAGGTTTGTGTGCGATCGGTAATGAGTGACCGGTAATCCATCTCGCTGCCAAATCCTTTTTGTAACAACACACTTCCCTGGTAGATGTACCACGATACTTCCAGCTTTTGTGGATTATACAGCTGAATATTGAAACTATCTTTTTGGATGCCTCCTTCCGGTCTGATCTCAGGAATAAGGTTGCGCAGGATGATTTCTTTAGCGAGAAGATCCCCTTTAAAACGAACGGTGGAGATCGCTGCGTTGAGTTTTTCCTTATAAGGTAAAAGTACTTGTCTCATTGTCGTCTCCCCGTTGTATTGCATTTGAAAAGGTATCGCCCTCATCGGCACACCGTTGTTCAGCAGCTCGTAAATAATGCTGTCGCTGGAGAAACGCGTGGTTAGTTCATACTGCGAATAATAATGGACAGCAGCTGCTTTTCTTTCCATGCGATGGTTCTCACTGTTGAGCACACTCACCTGCACCTCGTAGGCGGTATTTGTCTTTTGAAACAGCTCCGAAGGAATATTCACCACCGTAGCGCCATTGGAACCAAGCGCTACCTCGGTATACATCAGCGTATCCGGTAGGATCACTAAAGGCTGAAAAGTTTCACGGATGGTTTGGGTTTTTACCAATACCCTTGCCCTCGCATCTTTAAGTACCAATCCATTTACATCCGTGGCGGTGATGGACAATTCGTTCTTAGCCGGATGAAATTGTTTGGCTGTTGCCAGATGTACTTCCAGATTATTGCCATGCACTTCATAATCTTCATACTTAAAATTACAGCTCGCTACAATGCGCCCGCCTTTTTCCATCAGCTCGATGGTGTAGTTCCGGTCCAGCGTCAGCTTCAATGAATCATGCAGCTGAAACTCGCCCGCATAACTTCCCGGACGATGGGGTATGATCTTCCCTGCGCGTATCGATTTATTGCCGTTGCGCAGCCGGATCTCCAGCTCCTTGTGCAGTGGTGACCGGGAATGAGATAAGGCATACGATTTAAAACGCACCTTCTCATTGGGCTTATATTTGTTTTTATCCGTGATCATGTAGCTGTAGAAGGATGGCCCGTCATCGTGATTATAATAATCGTTGTACCAGAATGGCGCCTCGTGTTTTTCCACATTGAAGACAGACCGGAAACCATCGAGTTCTGCCGTCACGATTTTATGATCACCGGTGAACCAGTTGTTCTCAAGGCGATAGGTTTTGCTTTCCCTGTCGATGCGCAGCCTTCGCAGTTTGAATTTTACTTTGGCGTCTTCGCGCACATTGCCTTCAAGGTCCAGCACCTGTAGCGAGAGGGCATCGTATTCTTTTAATAAAAAGACCTGGTAAGGAAATACACTGGTGTATTCACAATGCAGCTTGTTGCCGATAATCTTTGCCAGAATAAAGTGCCCTTTGGCAGGTCGGTTGATCCAACCCTTGCTCACATCAAAAGTATCTACCAGCGTGTGTAGCAATCCATGGAAGATGGTATCCGCAGGGGATCGGGTAAGCAGCTTCTGTGCTTCTTTGTTATTGATTTGGAACACAAATCCTTTTTGAGGAGCAGTGTTCCAGCGAATATTTTGTGCGGATGTATGGAAAGAAAAAAGAAAGAATAAAGCGGATGCCAAAAATATAATCAGTAGCGTTTTCATTTCATCAGGCAGATTTAAAGTTTGTCGGTTCTGTGCCTGATGATGCAACGATCACACTTTTTCCATAACTATTTTTTGTTTTTATCGGGGATACTGCTACTGATAACCCATTAAGGGGTATAAGCCTACCCGTCATTGCGAGGAATGTGTCTCACATGACGAAGCAATCCAATGTTCGACAACACATCACTTCATACTACGAAGTACTACTCTTCGAACGAAAACCACAATCATACTGTTCGATGGAACAGACCTTTAAATACGGAGCGGTGAAATCCATACTTCGTAACAACAGATTGCTTCAGTCGTACCTCCTTCGCAATGATGGGCCCGATTAACCGTCATTGCGAGGAATGTGTCTCACATGACGAAGCAATCCAGTGTTCGACAGCACATCACTTCATACTACGAAGTACTACTCTTCGAACGAAAACCACAATCATACTGCTTCGATGGAACAGACCTTTAAATACGGAGCTGTGAAATCCATGCTTCGTAACAACAGATTGCTTCAGTCGTACCTCCTTCGCAGTGACGGGCCCGATCAACCGTCATTGCGAGGAATGTGTCTCACATGACGAAGCAATCCAGTGTTCGACAGCACATCACTTCATACTACGAAGTACTACTCTTCGAATGAAAACCACAGTCATACTGCTTCGAGGGAACAGACCTTTGTATAAAGAGCGGTGAAATCCATGCTTCGTAATTAGCAGATTGCTTCAGTCGTGCCTCCATCGCGATGACGGGCTACTTCAAAAGCTTCCGTGTAAAATAATCGGCTATCGCTGCATCTACTTTCAAGGCGTTACTATGCTTCAGCCAGTGGTGCGTATCATCTACAATGACTAACGTTTCCATCGACACTCCTTTCTTATCCAACCTGCGCACGAGGTCGGTGCTCTGGTTGAAGCGGACGTTACGGTCATCGTCTCCATGGATGATGAGTACAGGTGATGTCCAGGTACTGACATACGCAACGGGTGATGACTGCCATGCCACATCGGTTGCTTTTTGCAGGTCGGGCACTCTCTCGTATTTATCAGGAGCAGGCATCAGCACCGCCCTGCCGGTAACAAAGTCATGCACACCATGAATGTCCACACCGGCAGCAAACAACTTGCTGTCGCGGCCCAGCGCCAGCGCAGTAAGGAAGCCGCCATACGATCCGCCATAGATCCCGATCTTCGATGCCTCGACATTGGATTGTTTGCTCAGCCATTCTCCTGCCGCCTTAACATCCAGGTACTCCGATGCACCGGACATCCCAGCATTGGCAGGCTGATGAAAATCAAATCCATACCCGATACCCAAACGGTAATTCACCGACAACACCACGAAGCCAAGACTGGCAAGGTATTGATTGACGGCATACGCATTGGAGTAGTAATCGGAGTAATTCCATCCCAATAACATTTGCCGTGGCGGGCCTCCATGCACATATACAATAGCAGGCTTCTTTGACGTGTTAGTGGCAGGCTCAAACAAATCAGCATGAACAGTAACACCATCGCTTGCCCTGAAGGTCACTTTCTTTGGTGTCACCAATTTATCCTGAGGAAAGCTTTTTGGAATAAGATCTGCAGCAATGAGCTGAATGGTTTTCTTTCCCGTAGTATTCAATGCCATCACGGCTGTAACAGGAGGGCGTTGTGCGGTAGCGCTGATGAAAGCAAGGGTTGCTCCATCACCGGTAATCACAGGCGTCCATTCCAATCCGCTCCCTGCTGTCATCACTTCCATAGCAGCTTTGTCAACCGGTACGCGCACAGCATGCCTGCGATCCAAGTCCAACGCATCAGGCCCGGTGTTGGCGCTGAACGTCAGCCATTTTTTATCAGCACTTAGCTTAATGTGTTCTGCCATGAAATTACCGGCAGTAAGCAGCACTTCTTTTCCGCCTTGCGCAGCAACTGAATACAGGTGCGGCCAGCCATCCTGGTAAGAAAGAAAAACAATACGATCTCCTGCTGCCCAGTGAAGGTTGGTGCCTCCATGGGTGGAAGGATACGAACCGCGTAACGTCTCGGGTGCTTTCCATAACTGTGTTGCTTTGCCCGTGGTAACATCAGCCGTCCAGATCGACCATGGTGTATGTCTGCGTGCCAGCAATGAATCGGGCGCACCGCCTGAACCAGGAGTGCGTACAAACACTACTTTCGATCCATCGGGCGACCAGCGTGGAGAGCCATCGCGCGTGAAGCCGGGAGCAATCCATTGAATGGGCGCATCTGCACTGGCATACACACCGATGATGGAATGATCTCCGCGCGAAGACACAAACATTAAACGACTGCCATCGGGTGACCACTCCAATGCACCCACACTTCCACGTGTGGTGAATAAACTTTTCGCTGCCGCTGATCCATCGATAGGTGCCGTGAACACCTGCCCTCCTTTGATGAAAGCAATCACATCACTCTTTGGGGAGATCACCGGCTCATCTGCTTCTGCGATGGACTTAGGTTCACCTCCTGCAAAGGGTATGCTCATGATCTGCACTTTGAAAGGAGTAGCTGCAAAGGAAGGATTGACGGGAAGCGCATCATCCCAGTTGGAACCGTGATCACCACCACGTACAAACACCACCCACTTGCCATCATCGGAGATGGAAATACCAGTAAGTTCCTGCCCTTCGTCCAGTGTATAGTTTGTTAATTTCCTTGGCTTGAAGTCAGGGCCTTCGGCCACATAAATATTTCGTTTGCCTTGCTCATCGGTCGCCCAGGCAATCTTTGATCCCTGTGAAGAAGCCGTAAGCTCCGTGGGAAAAGGATAACTCTTTACGGATTCCAATGTAAAAGATTGGCTGTAACCCGAAATGCTGAAAGCAAGACCGGCAAGGAGTAGAATATTTTTTATCATGTTTATGTATGTCAATTTGAAGACCTATCCATTTGAAAATTTGAAGATGTGTCAATTTGAAAATGATATAGGTGTAGACGAACTTATGAAGCCAGAGACAAATCCCTGCATTCATTTTCAAATTGCCTAATTTACAAATTCCTACAACTTCCGCAGCTCATTGATCTTTTCCGAAGCTTCTTCTTCTGACATGGTAGACATGAGCACCCAGTTCACATCTTTGATCTGCAAAGGCGTATAGGCGCTCAGGAAACTTCCGCGGCTACCCTGGTCTACCTGTGTGCCGGATAATCCCCGCAATGCTTTGGCGGAAGATTCATTTTTTATTTCTTCCAGCAAAATACTGGTACTGGCTTTACGAATCTGGTTGATCACGGAGGAAGCATAACCGGTAGCAGCAAGATCAGCAAGGTAACGCTCACGATGCTGAAGAAGTCCACGCGAGATGGAGCGCAGCTTGTGGTCGGCACCAACCATGAATGTTTCCCCGGTAGCGCCAAGGCCGTCTTCTTCCCAGTTATTATTTCCGGTAAGTATCTGGTTGATGCGATTGATGGGCATCTGGAATACAAGTATCCCGATCTTCACTCCATGCTCGTACACCGGGCAGGCAATGAACGAAGCCGGTGCACGGTAAGAAGGATCGTACGGTTCGAAGTCCACAAGTTTCACAAAATCAGTGTCACTGCTTTCTGTTGCCAGCTTCACCACGCGGCCGAAGTTAGTAGTAGAATAAATTCCGGTAAGTAAACTGGTGGCATAGTCCACTTCTTTAAAAACAGAATAGAGCATATCACCCGTGAGGTGATCGATCAGAAAGATATCGTAGTAACCGAACTTCTCAAGGAAGTTTCGCACTAACGGATGATACTCGGCATGGGTGTTGCTATAAGCGCTTCCGTCTTTCGCATCGTTAAGCAAATGCTTCTCGCCCGTAGGATGTGGGTTGGAAGAGATGTAGCGATAC
>Ga0307515_10022448_pt1 | contig 11119 bp, 7 predicted proteins | sample 17_EM_MG_FD_194513 | JGI IMG/M metagenome (GOLD analysis project Ga0307515, IMG submission 194513) | Populus trichocarpa ectomycorrhiza microbial communities from riparian zone in the Pacific Northwest, United States - 17_EM | ecosystem: Host-associated > Plants > Roots > Unclassified | place... | reverse complement strand
AGGCCAAGCGGCTCTCGGTGGTGCACGCGCCTTACAAGCACCACGTGCACCGGCTCTACAGCGACATGGCGCAGCCCTGGGTGATCGGCTTCAGGCGGCCGCTGTTCTGGCAGGAGTACTGGCACATGCTCGACATCGACAACTCGAAGAAGAAAGCCTGATCCGGTGCGCCGGCGCCCGCTGCTGGCCGCCCTGCCGGGCCTCGGCCTGCCGTGGCCGGCGCTGGCCGCTCCCAAGGCCCCCGGCGGCGACGGCAAGACGCTGCGCATCGCCTTCCGTGCGCCCGAGACCACGCTGGACCCGACGCAGACCAACAGCGACGGCAACACGATCGGGGTCCTGTCGAACATCTTCGAGTCGCCGCTGGCTTACGACTATCTCGCGCGGCCGGTGAAGCTGCAGCTGGCCAGCGCGGCGGCGATGCCCGAGGTCAGCGCCGACGGCAAGGTGTTCACGGTGCGGCTGAAGCCGGGCATCTTCTTTTCCGACGACCCGGTCTTCAAGGGCAGGAAGCGCGAGCTGGTGGCGCAGGACCATGTGTTCGCGCTGAAGCGCTTCTACGACCCGCGCTGGAACTCCAGCGACCTGTACATCTTCGAGAACCTGAAGCTGCCCGGCATGGCCGAGCTGCGCGAAAAAGCAGTCAAGACGCGCAAGCCCTTCGACTACGACACCGAGGTCGAAGGCATCCGCGCGCTCGACCGCTACACCTTCCGCGTCACGCTGGGCGAAGCCGACCCGCGTTTCATCTGGCGCCTGGCCGACCCGGTGATGATGGGTGCGATGGCGCGCGAGGTGGTCGAAGCCTACGGCCAGGACGTGGGTGCGCACCCGGTGGGCACCGGCCCGTTCCGGCTGAAGGGCTGGCGCCGCGGCTCGCGCCTGGAGTTCGAACGTTCGCCCAGCTGGCGCGGCACCACCTACGACGGCACGCCGGCCGATGACCCGCGGGCGCAGGAAATCGCCGCGCAGCTGAAGGGGCGCCGGCTGCCGCTGGTCGAACGCGTGGTGGTCGACATCATCGAAGAAGAGCAGCCGCGCTGGCTGGCCTTCCTGGAAGGCGCGCACGACGTGCTGGAAGTGCCCGGCGGCTATCGCAACCTGGCCGGGCCGGGCGGCCACGTCGCGCCTTTCCTGGCCAAGCGCGGCGTGCGCATGCAGGCGCAGCTGCAGCCCGACATGGTGATGAGCTTCTTCTACATGGAGCACCCGCTGGTGGGCGGCTATACGCCGGAGAAAGTGGCGCTGCGGCGTGCCATCGGTCTGGCCTTCGACGGCGGCTCGTACGCGCGCCAGATCTTCGGCGGCTTCTCGATGCCGGCGCAGAGCACCGTGCCGCCGCATTGCTCGGGTTACGACGCCGCCTACAAGAGCGAGATGAGCGACTTCGACCCGGCGAAGGCGCGCGCGCTGCTGGACACCTACGGCTATGTCGACCGCAACGGCGACGGCTGGCGCGAACAGCCCAACGGCGAGCCGCTGGTGCTGGTGCGCTCCAGCAACACGCAGCTGCGCGACCGCCGCATCAACGAAGAGTGGAAGCGCAGCATGGATGCGATCGGGCTGCGCATCGAGTTCGAACCGGCCAGCTGGCCCGAGCTGCTGAAGAAGAGCCGCGCCGGCACGATGATGATGTGGGGTTACCAGTGGAGCGCCGGCTCGCCCGACGGCGGCTTCTTCCTGGGCATCGCCTACGGCCCCAACGCCAGCGAATCGAACGACCCACGCTTCAGCCTGCCGGCCTTCGACCGCCTCTACGAGCGCCAGCGCGCAATGCCCGACGGGCCCGAACGCGAGGCCTTGATGCACCAGGCCAAGAACCTGCTGGTGGCCTACATGCCGTTCAAGGTGCACGTCCACAACGTGCTGCCCGACTTGCTGCAGCCCTGGGTGCGCGGCTACTGGCGCCACCCCTTCATGCGCGAGCCCTGGAGTTATGTCGACGTCGAACGCGGCGGCAGCAGCGATGCGTGAACCGCGCCTGGCCAGCTACCAACGCTGGCTGCGCGAGACGCGGGGCCTGTCGTTCGGCAGTTATGACGAGCTGTGGCAATGGTCGACGAGCGACCTGAGCGGCTTCTGGTCGTCGATCTGGGCCTTCTTCGACCTGCACTCGCCGACACCCTGGCAGACCGTGCTCGAAGCGCCGGTGATGCCAGGTGCGCGCTGGTTTCCCGGCGCGCAGCTCAACTTCACGCAGCAGGTGCTGCGCCATGCCGACGCGGCCCACGCGGCGGGGCACCCGGCCATCGTGTTCCAGAACGAACGGCTGGCGGCACCGGTAGGGATGAGCTGGCCCGAGCTGCGGCGCCAGGTGGGCGCTTTCGCGGCGCGGCTGCATGCGGCCGGCGTGGCGCCGGGTGATCGCGTCTGCGCCTACATGCCCAACACGCCGCAGACGGCGGTGGCGTTCCTGGCCGCGGCCAGCGTCGGCGCGGTCTGGAGCGTGTGTTCGCCCGACATGGGCCCGGCGGCGGTGCTGGACCGCTTCCGCCAGATCGCACCGAAAGTGCTGCTCGCGACCGACGGCCAGGTGTGGGGCGGCAAGGTGCACGACCGGCGCCCGGTGCTGCACGAACTGCTGGCCGGGCTGCCCAGCGTCGAGCACCTGGTGTTCCTGGCCGATGTGGACCCGGATGCGGACGCCGCGGCCTTCGCGGCGCCGGGCCGTGACGCACATCGCTTCGCGGACTGGACAAGCGGCGCACCCGATGCCGGCTGGCAGCCACAGGCACTGCCGTTCGATCATCCACTGTGGGTGGTCTACAGCAGCGGCACCACGGGCTTGCCGAAGGCCATCGTGCACGGCCACGGCGGCGTGGTGCTCGAGTTCCTGAAGAGCACGCTGATGAACGACGTGTTCCCGTCGGCCGGCAGCGGCGAACGCTTTCACTGGTTCAGCAGCACCAGCTGGATCATGTGGAACCTGCAGGTCGGCACCTTGCTGAACGGCACCACCATTGCGCTCTACGACGGCAACCCGGGCGGCCCGGCCACCGCGCCCGACTGGGGCACCCTGTGGCGCTTCGCCAGTGCGGCCGGCGTCACCTGGCTGGGCGCCGGCGCGGCCTACTACGCCAGCTGCCTGAAGGCCGACCTCCAGCCGATGCGCGAGGCCGACCTGTCGCGGCTGCGCGCGGTCGGCAGCACCGGCTCGCCGCTGTCGGACGCGTGTTACGAATGGGTCTGGGACCGGCTGCCGAAGGTCGACGGCCAGGACATCTGGCTCAACCCGATCAGCGGTGGCACCGACTTCGCCGGCGCCTTCGTCGGCGGCAACCGGCTGCTGCCGGTGGTCAAGGGCGAGATGCAGTGCCGCTGGCTCGGCGCCGCGGTGCAGGCCTTCGACGATGCGGGCCGGCCGGTGATCGACGCCGTGGGCGAACTCGTCTGCACCCAGCCGATGCCGTCGATGCCGCTGTATTTCTGGGGCGACGAAGGCGGCACGCGTTATCGCGAGAGTTACTTCGACATGTTCCCCGGCGGACATGGAAAGCCTGCGGCCTGGCGCCACGGCGACTGGATCCGCATCGTGCCGCACCCCGAATCGGGCTCACACGGCACGGTGATCTACGGCCGCAGCGACGCCACCATCAACCGCCATGGCATCCGCATGGGCACGGCCGAGCTGTACCGCGCGGTGGAGGCGCTGCCCGAGGTGCTGGACAGCCTGGTGGTCGATCTCGAATACCTCGGCCGCGAAAGCTTTATGCCGCTGTTCGTGGTGCTGCGCGAAGGCACCCCACTCGACGCCGCGCTGACGCAGCGCTTGAGGGACGCGATCCGCCAGGCGCTGTCGGCGCGGCACGTGCCGAATGCAATCCTGCAGGTGGCCGCCATCCCACGAACGCTGTCCGGCAAGAAGATGGAGCTGCCGGTGAAGAAGCTGCTGCTGGGTGCCGACCCCTCGCAGGTGTTCCACCGCGACGCGATGGCCAATGCCGACAGCGTCGACTGGTTCGTTGCCTACGCCCGCACCCGTTAGCGAGCCGTTAGCGCAGGGCGCCACAGGTAGCCCGATGTATACCCGGCGCCACTCTCCTTCTAATTCGGGATGGCCCGCGATGAGGGCAGGTCCTACCGTCGTTCGTGATGGCTGTCGTGTTTTGCGGGACCGTTTACAGGGCCTCCGCGACAGCTGCAGCGACTATGATTTCCGACGCTCGTCTGCGCACTCGCCCGAGCTGAAGAACAACAGGTCGCCCAGGGATCTGGCTTACGGAGGGAACTGCTGATGAACACGTCGTGGGTCGCGCTGGGCGCGACGGCTACCTTGGCCTTTGGGTTGACGCAACAGGCCGCTGCCGGGCCCGCTCAGGTGGACCAGGTGCTGAAGATGATGGTCGGCGCGTGTTCGATCCCGAACACCGGGCTCGAAGCCAAGCGCACACCCGAAGGCCGCTACGAAGTGACCATCGCGTTCGCCAACGGCCAGCGCCGCGCGGTGACGCTGGTGAAGCAGGACATCGACACCTTCATGGCCGGTGCGGTGCAGGTGAAGGCCACCGCCCCGCTGCATGTGATCCAGTGCCTGGACCCGCACTTCGACGACACCATCGCGACGCTGCCCACCTTGCCCGATCGTCCGGCCGCCGCACCGCCGCCGCCCCCGCCCGCCTATGTGCCGCCGTCGCTGCCGCCCGTGGCCGCACCGGCGCCGATGCAGCCGGCGCGCCCGCCGCTGCCGACCGGCGGTGACTTGCCGGTGGGCGTGGTCAACGGCAGCGTCGCGCCGTCCGCCGCGGTGCCTGCGCCTTCGGCCACGGTGGCCGGCGGCCGCCTGGCGGCTTCGGTGACGCAGTGCAAGGGCGTGTCGGGCAACCACGTGCAGTGCGACGTAAGGGTCACCAACCGCAGCGGCCAGGACGCCAAGCTGATCATCCAGGGCGCCAACACCCGCGTGCTGGGTGAAGAGGGCTCGAAAGCGCCGCTGTACTCGGTGCGCATGGGAGAGAACAACCACTATCCCGGTGGCGCCGAGAAGGAACTGCGCCTGGACCTCATCGCCGACGCTTCGCCGACGCTGCAACTCCACTTCTACAACGTGCCCGAGGCGCTGCTGAGCATCAAGCGCCTGGAGGTCACGATGGGCGCGCGCCTGGGCACCGACGCCGAGATGCAGACCTTCGTCTTCTCCAACGTGCCGATCCAGGGCCGGTAAGTGGAGCCCCCAAGCTCGCTCTCGCTCCACGCGACGCCAGAGGCGTCGCTTGCTTGGCCGTCCAAGCCCGCGCAGGCGGGCTTGGAGCCGCGGCCTGCGCCCCCCCGAGGGGGCCGTCCGCTGACGGACCGGCAGAGCCGGATCCGTGGCGGGAAGCTGGGTCGCGTGGGGTGGGCCGCAGCGCTTGTGTCGCTCGCAGCCTGCCTGGCCCAGCCTGCGCTGGCGGCCGAGCCGCCGAAGACGCCGCTGCTGCGCGTCGAAGCGGGCATGCACGTCAACACGGTGCGCGACGTGGCGGTGGACGCGGCGGGGCGCTTCGCCGTCACCGCGTCGGACGACAAGACGGCGCGGGTCTGGGACATCGGCAACAACACGGCCGGCCCGGTGCTGCGGGTGCCGATCGACGAAGGCACCGAAGGGCGGCTGCAAGCCGTCGTCATCGCGCCTGACGGCAACAGCGTCGGCGTGGCCGGCAACACCGGCCGCGGCTGGGACGGCAGCAACTTCGTCTACATCTTCGACCGCGCCAGCGGCGCGCTGCTGCGCCGCATCGACACACGCGCGCAGTCGCCCGTGGTCTCGATGGCGCTGTCGCCCGACGGCCGCGTGCTCGCCGTGGGCCTGGGTGGCACCGGCGGCCTGAAGCTGTTCGATTTCGCCAGCGGTGCTGCGCTCGGGGCCGATGCCGGCAACTACCAGGACAGCATCTACGCGCTCGACTTCACGCGCGACGGCAAGCGCCTGGTCAGCGGCGGCGCCGACGGCCGCCTGCACGTCTACGAAGTGAACGCCGGGCAGTTGAAGCGCCTGGGCGGCGGCCGCCCCGAGGGCGGCAAGCTGATCGCGCAGGCGCGTTTTTCGCCGGACGGCCAGCTGATTGCGCTGGGCTTCGAAGATGCACCGCAACCGCAGGTGCTGAGCGCGGTGGACCTGAGCGTGGTCGCGCGCCCGACGGCGGGCAATGCCCAGCCCGGCGCGTTCTCCAGTCTCGCCTGGAGCCCCGACGGCAGTGAACTGTGGGGCGGCGGGGCGCACCGCGATCAGAGTGGCGCCGTGTGGCAGCTGCGCGTGTGGCCGCGCAGCGGCAACTTTGCCAGCTTCGCTGATCGCCCGGCCGCGGGCGCCTCGGTGCTGTCCATCACCACGCTGCCGCGCCAGCGCGTGCTGTACACCACCGCCGAGCCGGGCTGGGGCACGGTCGATCCGCAGGCTCAGGTGCAGCGGCGCATGCAGTCGCCGGTGGCCAGCTTCAATTCGCTGGCGAAGGCGTTCCAGATCTCGGCCGACGGCCAGCGCGTGCGCTACTGGTATGCCTACAAGCAGCCGATTTTCGAGTTCGATCTGCCGACGCGCGCGCTGCGCCAGGCCGAAGGCGCGGGCCTGGTGGCGCCGCGCACCGACGCACCCGGCCTGCAGCTGAGCGGCTGGGAAAACGCGCGCGGCCCGGCGCTGAACGGCGCGCGGCTGCCGATCGGTGAACTCGAAACCTCGCGCAGCCTTTCCGTGGCCGCCGACGGCAAGAGCTTCGTGCTCGGCACCGACGAAGGTCTGTGGAACTTCGACACCAGCGGCCGCCCGCTGTGGAACCGCCGGACGCCGGCGCTGGTGTGGGCCGTCAACCAGACGCCCGACGGCCGGCTGCTCGTCACCGCCGGCCAGGACGGTGCGATCCGCTGGTACCGCGCGAAGGACGGCCAGGAGCTGATGGCGCTGCTGCCGCACGCCGACAAGCGGCGCTGGGTGCTGTGGATGCCGAGCGGCTACTTCGACGCCGCGGTCGGCTCCGAAGATCTGCTGGGCTGGCACATCAACCGCCGCTCCGACGCCAAGCCCGACTTCTTCCCGCTGCGCTCGCTGCGCGCGCGCCTGTACCGGCCCGACGTGCTGGACAAGCTGCTCGAGGCGATGGACGGCGAGACCGCGCTGCGCACCGCCAACGCGGCGTCGAACCGCCCGCCCGAAGCACCGCTGGTGCTGGCCGAGACCTTGCCGCCGGTGCTGGAAGCGGTCGGCGCCACCGAGCTGAAGGGCAGCGGCGAAGAGCTGCGCCTGCGCATCCGCCTGCGTGCCCAGCCCGACGCGCCCGTCACCGCATTGACGGCCAAGGCCGACGGCCGCCCGGCCCAGGCCGAAGCCGCCGGCACCACCAACGCCGCCGGCGAAACCGACCTGCGCGTGCGCTTCAGCGGCCAGCCGCAGACCATCACGCTGCTGGCCGAGAACAAACACGGCCGCTCGGCACCCGCGACCTACAGCATCGAATGGCCGGCCGCGGCCGGTGCGGGCGCAGGCACGGCGGCTGGCGCCACCGCCGGCACCACGGGCGCTGCAGCCGCCGCGGCCATCGCCGCCGCCACCACTGCCGCCGGCGCCAAGCCGGGCGACCCCGGCTTCGACCGCAAACCCAGGCTCTACGTGCTGGCCATCGGCGTCGGCAAGTTCCAGGACAGCGCGGTGCCGCCGCTGGACCTGACCGGCAAGGATGTGCGCGACTTCGTCAACGAGATCAAGAAGCAGCAGGGCAAGCTGTACCGCCAGGTGGAGGTGAAGCTGCTGGTCGACCAGACCGCCACGCGCGACGCCATCATGGACGGCCTGGACTGGCTGCAGCGCCAGGTGACGCAGCACGACGTGGGCATGCTCTTCGTCGCCGGCCACGGCGACAACGACACCGAACTGGGCTACATCTACGTGCCGCACAACTTCAGCTTCGACAGCAAGCGCCGCACCGCGGTGAGCTTCAAGGAGTTCGACAAGACGCTCAATGCATTGGCCGGCAAGGCGGTGTTCTTCATCGACACCTGCCATTCGGGCAACGTGCTGGGCGAGAAGAAGCGGGCGATGGCGCGCAATGCCGACGCCACCGGCGCCATCAACGAACTGATCAGCGCCGAAGGTGGTGTGGTCGTGTTCAGCGCCGCCACCGGGCGCCAGTACGCGCTGGAAGACAAGGCCTGGGGGAATGGCGCGTTCACGAAGGCGCTGGTGGAGGGGCTGTCGGGCAAGGCCGACTTCCGCAACAAGGGCTACGTCACGCACAAGATGCTGGACTACTACATCTCCGACCGCGTGAAGGAGCTCACCAAAGGCAAGCAGACCCCGGTGACGCAGGCGCCCGGCGGTGTGCCGGATTTCCCGCTCACGATGGGCGCGATGACCCCCGCAGAGGGGAAGCGCAGTGGCAAGTGAAGGCAGACAATTTGCGCCCGGAGGGACGAGGATGAAAAGCGTGGGTCGTTGGATGGGCAGCGTGTTCGTCGGCTTGATCGTGAGCCTGGCGGCTTACGCCGCCGACAAGGTGCCGCCCTGGATGGTGAGCCCACCCCCGGACGACGGCCAGTTCTGGTACGGCACCGGCGAAGCACCCGATCTCGAAGGCGCGCGCCGCAACGCGCTGCGCAACGTGGCCGCGAAACTGCGCAGCCAGATCGCCGGCCAGGTGAGCAACACCACCAGCGTGCAAAGCACCAACGGCAAGGAACGCGTGAGCATCGAGGCGCAGAACCGCGTCGTCGAAACGGTCGCGCAGACCGAGTTCACGAAGTTCGACGTGGTGCAGTCCAGCAAGGGCGGCCAGGGTGTCTACGCGCTGGTCAAGGTCGACCGGCCGGCGTTCATCTCCGACACACGCAACCTGCTGCAGGTGGCCGACAAGCCGGTGCGCGAAGCGGTGAGCGCGATGCCGAGCCAGTCGACGCTGGACCAGTTCCTGGCGCTGCGCCGGCTGAAGAAGCAGCTCGACGACGGGCTGCGGCTGTCGATGCTGCTGCAGGGTGCCGGCGCCACCGACGAAGGCCAGGCCGGCGTGCGCCGCTTCGGCGATCTGATCCAGAAGAGTTCCGAGCTCGGCTCGCAGCTCACCTTCGAGCTGCGCGCGCAGCCGGCCGATGCCGACGTCGCCACCGCGATCGCCGCGTTCCTTTCCGAACAGGGCATGCGCAGCTCCACCGTGGCCACGCCGGGCGCCAACCCGCTGACGATCCAGACCGACCTGCGCCAGGACGACCTCTTCGGCAGCAAGATGATGAAGATGAAGGTGCGCCTGGCGGTGATGGACACGCAGGGCCGCGCCGCTGCCACGCGCGAATACGAAGCGCCGGGCAGTTCGCGCTACGACTTCAAGGGTGCACGCGAGGACGCGGTGAAGAAGCTGGTCGAGTCCATGCGCAAGCTGGGGCCGGTGGCCGCGCTGGGTTTCAAGGAATGACCGATCAAACCTAGATGAGGGAACGATGATGAACAAGAGCGACGTTGCGGAAGCGGTGCAGATGCGCCGCCAACTGGTGCTGGGCAGCTTGGCGGCCGTCGGCCTGACGGGCTGCATGGCGACGACCAAGATCGAAGGCGGCGCGGCCGCGTGGGGCGAGGCCACGCTGCGCGATGCCGACATGGTGCCTGCCAGCACCGACCCGAGCCGCCGCACGCGCGTGGTGGTGATGCCGTCGGACGATTCGCCCGCGGCCCGCGGCGCCGGTCTGGCGGCGGTGGCTTCGTCCACGCTCGAAGCGCTGCTCGGCAGCGGCGGCGCCGAAGTCATCGATCGCAAGCTGGCCGACAAGCTCGAGCAGGAACTGAAGCTGGCCGAAGTGCGCGGCAGCGGCAGCTACGGTGGCCCCGACGTCGCCGACTACGCGATCCGCGTCGTGATGGGCAATGCTGGCTGGAACTCCACCTTCATCGCCGCTTCGCAATACAAGAACCCGCTCACCGGCAAGATCGACCAGATCCCCGCGAGCTACACCCACAGCGCCAGTTCGACGATGGCGCTGAAGATCTACCAACTGCCGACGCTGAAACTGGTTGAGCAGATGGACGCCAGCGGCAAGCTGAACCTCACGAGCCAGCAGCGCGCCGCCGGCCCCGGCGACGCGATCGGCCTGATGCGCGGCGCCACCGACGCCGGCATCAAGGGCAAGAAGAACGAAGTGCTCAACGAGTTCGCGCCCAAGGGCTACATCACGGAAAAGCGCATCAAGGCCAAGGACAAGAAGTCGATCTTCCGCGTGCAGCTGGGCAAGAACACCGGCGCCAAGCAGGGCGACAAGGTGGAGATCTGGACCTTGCAGAAAGTCGGCAGCAGCTTCGACGAAGTCAGCCTGGGCACCGGCGTGATGTCCAACATCATCGGCAACGATGGCAGCTGGATCCTCGTCGAAGACGAGAAGGTCGCCAACCGCGTGCGCAAGTTCGACTACGTCAAGGTCAAGATGGGCGGCGGTTTCCTCGACTCGCTCAACAACCTGCTGAAGTGACACCCACAACAACCTTTCAACCACGGAACACCGACCCATGAAGCTCGTCCCCACCCTCATCACCGCCGCCGCCGTCATCGCCCTGGTGGGCTGCGGCTCCAAGCCGCGCAAGGAGGAAGTTGCCGAGTGCAAGTTCCTCGAGAACCCGAGCGAGAAGGCGCCGATGTGGGCCTGCGCGCCCTTCGTCGTCGACGGCTTCAAGGACACGGGTTTCGGCAGCTACCAGAAGACCGCCGCGGGCGCGCAGTTCGCGATGGACCAGGCCGCGGCCAAGGCCCGCGCGCAGTTGGCCAACCAGATGAAGTCGCGCGTCTCGCAGATGATCCGCGACTACGCCGGCACCACCGGCACCGGCGCCACCGAGACGGTGGACCGCGCGGCGTCCAGCACCACGCAGCAGATCACCTCCGAGACCCTGGCCGGCTCGAAGGTCGTGCGCCAGGCGGTCGACGCCAAGGGCAACGTCTACGTGCTCGTCGGCATGGACCTGGAAGGCTCCAACAAGCGCATCCAGGAAGCGCTGAACACCAGCATGCGCAACCAGCCCGCGCTGTGGCAGCAGATGCAAGCCGGCCGCAGCCATGCCGAGATGCAAGCCGAAATCTTGAAGATGGGCGATAGGAAGTGAGCCCCCAAGCTCGCTAACGCTCGCTACCCCCCGAGGGGGCCGTCCGCCGAAGGACCGGCGGAGCCGGATCCTTGGCGG
>Ga0307515_10022447_pt1 | contig 11119 bp, 10 predicted proteins | sample 17_EM_MG_FD_194513 | JGI IMG/M metagenome (GOLD analysis project Ga0307515, IMG submission 194513) | Populus trichocarpa ectomycorrhiza microbial communities from riparian zone in the Pacific Northwest, United States - 17_EM | ecosystem: Host-associated > Plants > Roots > Unclassified | place... | reverse complement strand
CTTATTTCTAGTCATCAGGAAATTTTTTTTTGGGCACGTTGTCGCAAGCGAAAATCGGGGTCTGCAAAACCTGCGTAAGTCGCGATTTTGGCAATTTGCGGCGTTTTGCAGCAATTTGCTACAAATGTATAAGTAGCCTGTGCAAATTGCTGCAGATTGCCACAAATTGCTGCAGATTGCCACAAATTGCCAAAATCGCCAGTTAAGCAGACCCTAATTTTCAGCTGCTACAACGTGCTCAAAAAAAATCATAATGGTAGAGGCTTTTGATATAGAGGCTTTTGATGCAAAGGCTTTTGGGTTAAACGCTTTTAATATAGCTTTTATAGTTCGCAATTAAAGATCACATTGGTCACGAATCTAGTGCATAGTTGGACTGCAGAGCTTTGATGCAAAGACCTCTGCTTAAGATCTGATGGAGTAGTTGATTGTGATTTTGATTGGAAGCATTATATATTAAAAAATTTTGGTCACCTGATAACCAAGTTCCCGTGGCGCAGTGGTATCAAAGGCAGTGGAATTAAAGCAAGTACCCTACCCTAATTCGATACGATACGCGCGCAGGAAGAAAACATATATAGACGCCGAGACCTCCCCTTGGAGCCTCCCCTCTGGGGGGGGGGGTGTCCCAGGGGAGGTAGTGCAGGCATAGTAGCAACGTCTCTGACGCGTCGTCCTGGCCACGTCGTTGATCACCCGGCTTGGACGACATGAAGGCTAACGAGTGCGAATCACGTAGGAACCAAAATTGACCTTTTTTTGATATCGTAGAGCTCGATCGGAAACGATTTTTGATGCAAGAACAGACGTCGTGCGATGCGTCGTCGTAGAGCTGTGATTTTTTGAAGCTGTGAGAACGGGGTGGTCGATTTGGTTGAGGACGACGATCGGGAGGCTCGGCGACAGCGCGATTGCCCGGCGACGATGCAATGGCTCGGCGATGATGCAATGGCTCGGTGACGACGCAATGGCTCGGCGACGATGCAATGAGGCTCGGCACCGAGCTTGGGAGGGAGGAGAGGAATGAGAGGACTTTGGGATTGCTCGGCCGTTGCGAAAGTGGTGATACTCGCGTGGTGTTGAGTTCAAAAATCCTGTCTTGGGAGCTTGATCGACAGCCCCTACGTAGAACGTCAATAACGTTCAATTTTAAAGACATAAATTGGTAGATCTTCCAGGAGCACCTATTACGAAGAGCTCCAAGTGCGAGATCTAGAATATTTAGTGGTGGTGTGGGTATAAGGGTGGGTATTAATTCGCGTTCCCCAGACGTCGTCACATGACGCGATTTTCTGGTACGGATCGCTGAGCTCATCTAAAGATAGATTATTCTCAATAGATTAGTTGTAAAGGAAGCGGGTAGCGCTAAAGCCTTGCTCTCTCATGATCCGATTGAACACGTAGTGGTGAAATAAAGAGTGGCGGCCAAATCGTCCATCCTTATACTTGAGCATATGCTTGGCGTACGCAGCCAGGGTAACCGTACGGCTTCATGGCATATCAAAATCGGCCCTACCATAAGGAAACAAAGTAGGAAAGGTACCTCGCATGATGTAATTAGCTGATCGCTCCGAGAGAGGTGTCTGCCGCACAGTAGGAACCTCTAAGCCCACCTGTAGGCATTGCTGATGATGAACTTCGCGACTCAAAAGGTCCAACTCATTAAGATTAGGCACTAGATCAGGAACCAAAGTATCTAGTACGTCGTCGTCAAATTCGCCATCTGATATACTATTGCTAAGCCTAACAGGCTGAGGATTAATAGCACGAGCAGGATTGCCCGTGGGAGCCAAAGTAGCTTGCGATCTAGGAGGAAGGTGAGCCCTCAGGTTACTGGAGTCAGACTCTAAGTCGTTGATATGGGGCAGCTGATCCAATATAGAGCTATTTTTGGGTAAGTTGGTAAGCCGGCTACTGCATATTTCAACGTCGCGATAATCCGGATGATTGATTTTTAGAAAGCAAAGCCACTGCTCTATGGTAGAGCGCCTTGCGGTATACTGCTTATGGAACCGCCAACTTAGGTATTCACTACCCTCTACCGAAGGAGGCCTCACGATCAGTATACCGAGTTCAGCAGGTAACCGTGGTAGTTGTCTCCAAGTCTTTGGTGTGTTCTGACCAAAGCAGAGACGTGCCCGGTATAGCGATGTTGCTGGCCGCGTACACGCACGACTTGCAGATGAACGTGTACGCGCGCCATCAGAAGCTCCTCTACCGCGGTAAGTATAGGTAAGAAGCTAGGAACAGGCCCTAGATTGAGCTCGTTGCTTTCACCAAATAGAGAGGGAAGTGCTGGATCCTCGAGGCTTCGGCGTCCTTGATACAGGCTTTGCATACACCTATACTGTCACCCTCCGTGGCTAGGCCCATTTGAAACCACCGCTCCTTGCAACGACTGCATGTCTCCATACATTCAGCCTGTAGCGTACTCCTGAACTTCTTAATTCGTTCCCAATTGACAGCCAAAACGAGGCGTAGTGTAGCCGGTGCCGGAGCTTGCCGCGAAAAAGGTGGTACTGGTACTAGAGTAGGTATTGGCGCTGGAGCAGGTATTGGAGCTAGTTCTGGCAAGGACGCATTTGGGCTCTCTTGAATGCCCCTTCCACTGTACAAAGCTTCATCTGTATATAGCGGAGGAGTCGGCGAGTGAGCTTTATCCTGCCGATTAAGAATGCGGCGCCCCCGTTGTATTGCCCTAATTGCCTTCCACCGCCGAGCTATTTCAGGGGTATCTTGACTATTCTGGCCGCGAGGTAAGAAGGCATTCTCGGTATTGGTTTCAGGTGGAGCGTTTCGCTGGCGCTTCGCAGGACGAGTCTTAGTAGTAGAACCTAGCTCCGCCTAAGCTTTCCGCTTATTTAAATCATATTTGGAGGCCTAGAAGAGTAAGCAGAAGTAGAATAATATATAGGGAAAACGCGCCTTTGACCGACACAACTGGCAGAGCTTTAAAAGCTTCTTTGAAGGGCCGTCTTTGACAACATTAAGGCGGGGCTTGCATATATGACACTTACTGCATTCAATTATAGTAGGTTCCGCCACGTTTACGACGTATATGGTGGTGTTAATAGAAATATCAATAAAAAGGAACGGTGTAATATTAAAATATTTTTAGGTTCGTTATGTGGATTCTGCCATGACTTAGGCTACCGCGCGCAAGTTTTTTTAAGCCAATCAGAATCCTTGGCAAAGTTTGAAAATCTAGAGACCACTCGTAAACTCGGGTCAATAACTAATGTATAGGAAGTGTGACCGTAGGGTCAGGCCAGTAGACCTCTCTTATTAAATACGAAATTGCCGCACATTGCTAGGCACACTGCCTGGTTCTTTAAGCGGCAAGTTAGCAGACTTCGTCATTAAGCACGAAATTGCCACACATTGCCTAGCACATCGCCCAGTTCCTTGAGCGGCAAGCCAGCAGACTTCCATCACTGAGCGAGAGATTGCCGCATATTGCCTGGCACATTGCCCAGTTCCTTGAGCGGCAAGCTAGCAGACTTCCATCACTGAGCGAGAGATTGCCGCATATTGCCTGGCACATTGCCCAGTTCCTTGAGCGGCAAGCCAGCAGACTTCCATCACTGAGCGCGAAATTGCCGCACATTGCCTGGCACACCGCCCAGTTCCTTAAGCGGCAAGCCAGCGGACTTCCATCACTGAGCATGAAATTGCCGCACATTGCCAGGCACATTGCCTAATTCTTTGAATTGCAAGCTGGCAGGCGTCGCCCATTAGTAGAGCATTCCGACATATCAGTTCGCATATTGCCCGGTTCCTCCGTTGCAAGCTAGCAGACTTATCACATCAACAGAGCACCACGACACATCGCCTGGTGCATTACTTGGGTCCTTAAATAGCAAGCCAGCAGGTGTCGCTCATTAATAGAGCACTGCGATATATCCAGTCGCTTGTTGCCCGGTTCCTGTATCGCAAGCCAGTAGGCGTCGCTCATTAATGGAGCACTATGATATATTAGCTCGCGCATTGCCCGGTTCTTTAAATAGCAAGATAGTAAACTTCTCTCATTAATGGAATAATTGCGGCATATTGCCGACATACCGCCCCATTCCACAAAAAACAGTCCAGCATATGCCTTCCATTAACCGTGAGACTGTGGCACATCGCCAAGAACATTGCTTACTACAATTCCACCAAAAAAACCCCAGCATATTCCTTCCATCAGCCATGACACTGCGGCACATTGCCCACTACATTGCCTAATTCTCAAAACAACAGCCTAGTATACTTCTTCCACTAGACAAGACTTTGCGGCAAATTGCCTAGCATATTGCCTAATTCTGCGCTAGAAATCTTGAAAACACCTCGCTACCACAATCTAGAGCACTTCCACTGGCTGCTCCTTCGAACTCCCCGGCTTATTCGTGTCTACGTCTAGTATCTCGTCCGCGGCGGTCTTCTTAAACTCATGCTTATTTAGAATTCCAATCTCGATACGGGAAGCCGTGTTACACAGAATATATGCTGTCATAAGAGGATTTTCTTGGCCAATTCGGTAGATGCGGTATATGAACTGTTCCTGTTTGCTGAAGGACGGATTGAGCTCTATAAGCACAATAAAGTGTGCCTCGTTAAGGGTAATACCCTCCGCAATAGCCTTCAGGGATGAAAAAAGAATCCACGGCCCGCTTGGCTGCCTCCACGAGTCATCGATTATGCTGTTCTTTTGCTTTGGTGGTGTTCCTCCAGGGAGGTATGCAACGGCATCCTCGCCATATTTAGCAACCAAGGCCTAAAACAAGTGTTAGCTTAGAGTTCCGGTTAAGCGAGCTGCTATTAAGAGGTAAAGATAGAGTGTTTTGTCACTTACTGCCATATATACCGCCCCAATAGTTGGGAAATCAGTGCCAATAACAACCTTGCTATGATACCCCCCGACGTTTTTTGATCGTATAACTTCTTCACAGATAACTAAAAGCGCCTCGAACTTTGCATCGCCGCGAAGAATTTCCTCCTTATTCTTATCCAAGATGCTTCCAATAGGAGATTTAATTGATTTTGCGTGAAATTTTGCTTGCACGTCGATTTTGTCGATGTCTGCCAGATCCTTATTACATCTATCCCTCCATAAAAGTAACCCGGGCGTCGTCGCTGCAACACGGCACGCAAAGTAGGTGCTCGAGGAGCTGCTAGCCATTCGTACTGGTTGTTTCCCCTCAGGAGAACCATCTTCTTTCCATTCGACCATTTTCTGCAGGAATGCTTCTTCTATTTCTGACGCCATTGCACCTTCCATGGCCTGTAGCAATTCAATTTCTTTAGTTCCATACTTACAGTTTAGGTGGTGAATGCGGAGCTCGCCCGGAACAACTTTCAATTTTTTTCCGTCAAAGCCGATGGTATTCGAGGTACGGCGAATTTCAAAGTGCACAAGTATTTCTCCACCGACCTGAACCGATTCTTTATATGCCGTAGACTGCAAGACCCCTTTAGGGTTGCTCTTTCCTTGTTTTAAAAAATGACTCCATAGCTTCGCCATTTTTTCGACTTCGACGGGCGTGCATTTTTTAAGAATGCTATTGTCTTTGGCGTTTGCCCAATCTGGATCTGCAAGGCCACTCATAATATACCAACACATGTCTACGACACCATTCTCCATCGGAGTCCCTGACATAGCCCAGGCAAAGAATCTAAGGTGTTTCGGTACAGTACTTTTGTAGAAACGAAGAAATTGGTTGACTGTAGTCTCTTTATTCTTCTCGTTATGAAACTCATCCCACAAAATCCTACCAAAAAACGTGGTCTTAACCGACTGCTGACCTTTATCTTCCCGCTTACCGCTAGACAAGAAGCGATGGACACGTCTGGTGATTGTGAAGTTGTCGATAACACGCTGTTTTAGGCATTTGGATGTCGTAATTATAACAAATCTTATTGCCGAGGCAGCTGGGGTACTAACTGAAGGATTGCCCTTTCTAGGTGGTAGGACGCTGTCGAAGAACCATGGGCAAGGAGTCTTTGCTTTATCTGTAAGAGTCTGACCAGCATTTGAAACATCGTGGGCGGTCCAGTTTCCCAACGTTCCCATTTCTAGCCACTCGTCCCAAGTCGGTCGCTCCATGCCCGGAGAAACATCCGCCGTTGAATGGCACATTGCAACTCTCAGCGGTGCCTGCGCTTGCGTTGCAAGTGGTGAGTCTTTAAACAATAAGTTATAATTATCTCTCCAGGCAGTAATGACATGTGGAACTGCGACAACTAGGCTGGCACCATACTGTTTGCGCATCTTAGATGTAGGGTTGCAATTTACGCACGAGCATGGTAGAGGTATTTTATCCTGGCTGGGACACTCAGCGTTGCTAGTCTGGTGGCCCTCCGGTAGATGTCGAGTAGCATTTCCAGCCGCTCGATCAGTAGCCACTTCGTCCAGGTTCATAGCATAGTGGTAATTAAGGACAATAGTCAAGTATGCGGTTACCGTCTTGCCGGTCCCCATACCGTCTGCGAGAACCCCACCATTCAGCTCTGTGCGTTCCTGGTAGAACATCTCAGATGCACCATGCAGCTGGTATGGGAACGCCCTAAACTTCGGATTCAGACCCCATTTGTGGGGAACGGGGACCATGTCATTTCCTAGGAGGGCCCCTTCAGAAACCCCCCACAGCTTGGCTGAGCGTTCATACATCCACTGCTCCATTCTCTCAACCTTGCCGCCTGCTTTTGCCGTGGCGGCTTCTCGAAATCTAAAAAAAGTTAACGTTAGTCTAATTTAAGATGTACTCCATATGCTTATATGTCCATACCTTTCCTTAATACGATTGGCAGCCTCTGCCTCCCTATCGGCTTCGTTCATCGTATCTTCAAGGGCCTCTTCTTCTAGGTTGTCGTCTTCTGCAGAAACCTGTATGGTGTCACCGACCAGATCGTCTGCGATTACACTCCGCAGTTGGGCTGGTTTGGGATCTGGAGCGGTTGCGCTTTGGAGAGCATTGTGATTGTCTTCGTTCTCCTTCGTACTATCGGGACCCCCTGCAGGCTGGATAGCTGGACCGCCGCGGCCGTCCTCGGTAGCTTGCCGCAATTTGCCTTTGGATGCTCTAGCAGGTTGCTCCCTTTTACGACTACGTTTCTTCCAACCTGATAGACTTGGAATGCTGCTGTACGCTGATGAGGTTGATGAAGCATCGCTCTCACTTTCGGCGTCTTTATCAACGAACTCATTATCTGAGTACTCTGAGTGCTTGCGGGTCTGCTTAGACGCAGTCTTCCGCCGTTTCTTATGTGTGGGCTTGCCGCGCAAAGACTGGCGAATTGGTGTATCGGCGATGCTGGGAGGGTTTGTGCTCTGCTTGCGCGGTGTTTGGTGCGGTGTTTCTGCAATTGAATGCTCGGCTGCAATTGTTAGTATACAGATAGCCAGATGTTGTTAATAGAACTTACAATCGGTACTCTTGAGTAGAAATTCCACTTTGCTTCTGTGGTACAGCATGCATCGCTGGAATGCGGCTTGCAATGCTCCTTGCCGGGCAATGCGAGCTTCCTCTTTGGATTCAATGTCGACCCATATAATTTGACCTTTATTCGAGTTGAAGCCTACTGATGCTGCAACCTCTTGAAATAGCGAGAAACGGATTTCTTTGACTGTAGTAGTTTCTGTGTTGGCTTCTATAATGTCATAGATCGTGCAAAGCTCTATAGTGTCTTGGGCGGTTGAGTTGATCCATCGAAATTGGAAGGTCATATTTTCAAGCAAAAGCGGCTTGCCTAATAGTGTAGGACCTGGTGATTCCGAGATTTGCTTGGGAGCAAATGTAGGTGCTAGCGTCACTATGGGTTCCAATTGGGTGGGAGTCTGACTTCTGGGTTCAGACTTTGCCTTTTTTTGCCGTTTTATGGCATTGGTTCTCTGGGATGTCATTAAAGCAATAATGGCATCTTTGGACCAGCTGTCTGAAACACCTTCTGCCTCAGGCAAGCTGCTAAGAATCTTTTGAACAAACTTGTCGCGCAGCAGTTTATCTCCGGTAGTACGAAACATGACTTTGTCAAGCCCGGCCTTTATCATACCATCCAAGAGTGTATTCTTGATTTCCTCAAGGCGACGAGCATCAATATCCCATCCCTTTGTGATATCCGAGTCCTTCATGGTAACGCGTGAAGATGCTGAGATGGAATGAAGGAGTAGAGCGTTGCTATATAAGAGCGGAAGAATCTAGTTAGTGTTTAGTGAAGGTGCAAGTCCAAAGTAGGTAGGGAAGACAAACCGATTGTGAGAGTTAATCAACCGGGCAGATTGCCGCAGTTTTGGGGAGTGAGTCACAGCTTGAAGCAGCAATTAGTGGTTAAACTAATTGATTGACTGATTGATGCCGCGTAGAGGTGCCGTGCGAGAGTTAGTTGAGGTAGTAAAGGTGAAGAGTGTGAGGCAAAGTGATGGCAAAGTTAGGAAGATTGCCGCCATCTGATGCTTATTAATGGCAAGGTGAATTAAGAAGTTCCGGTGAATACGCAGAATGCCGAGTCTAGCGGCATTTTGCAGCAGATTGCCTCAGGTAGTATAAGTCTTATGTAGTTATAATCTTCAGGATTTAAGAACTAAACCAACTTATTAGTTTATTAAACTTTGTAAATCCTGCCTAGACTACTAATATAAAAAGGTAATAACTTAGCTAAGTATAGAATGCACGCATTGTTTTTGATTATTTTGTAATAGGAGACTAGGTACAGCTAATTGAGCCTTTCTGTAGCCTCCTTCAAGCCCTCCTCTACCGCCCTCAATCGATCCTCTATATCGAACAGCCGCTGGTTAAACCGTTCAACCACTTGTAGCACTTAATACACCTCATTTGGCATACAGTACGTCCCCCCTTATAACCTTAAGCTGATCCTTCACCGAAAGCTCTTGAAACATTACCTTTCTCTGATTCACATCATCATGCGCTTCGGTCAGTTGCGAATATAGTTTTGTAACCTTGGAGATGGTCCTGCTTTGTCACTTAGGCGTCCCGGATCGGATTGGCGATGGATGTATTTCGAGCCTTCTTAGCTTTTTGAAGTTCCTCAATTTCCGTCTTCAAACTCTCAATATTCTGGCGATCAGCGGCTGACGCAGTCTGCAAAGCATCCCACCCCTCCTTTATGCTACTGATTGTCTGACTTGCAACATCAGAGAGGTCCCTCTTTTGTGGTCTTCTAGTTTCCATAACAGCCATCTCCGCGGCGCTGTTTTTATTCAACTCGGTTCTCTCTAGACTATATACGGCGGCATTTCTAGCGACCAATAGGACAGAATGGGTTAGCGGAGGCTTCTCAACAGGTGGCTGGGCTATCTTCGTAGCTTCAGCTACCTTACCATTCTTCTCCTGCTCAATCAGAAATCCTCCAATCTCCTTCTAGCAACTATCCGCCGCCTTCTTCTTTCGCGGCTTTGGACCTGGCTTAGTGGTCCCATCTCCGTTCTTCGGTGACGCCTTTTTAACGTAGGGACGCTTGGTGCGCTTGGCTGGGGTGGCTGCATGCCCAGGGTTTTCATTTATCTGTGATAACCGATCAGCGTGAGATATCTATGACTCCTCACTGGCATACATACTATTGCGACGTTCACTTTGAAAATAGGTTGAGGGCTGGTATGTGGTTGAGTCAAGGGGAAATTGGTTCTGATGCAGAGAGTAGGTAATGAATGGATGGATAGTGTTTGGCAGTAAGATCTAAGAGGGAAGCTTATCCTCATCGACGTTAAGAACGCGTATAAAGCGGATAGGTGGTAGTAATTCGGGCGAGGACTCCGATAGAGGATTTTCCTATATAATCGATGGAGGAAGGGCAGAAACCTACAGTCATGATGTCATATATTACGACTTTTTGCCCAACTTCCTCAAATATATCTATATATATATAGGTGGTGGCCTTCTGCAGCATTTCATCGGCATCGCAATGTTGACGCGTTTTGGTGAGGCTTGCTAATAAAATCACGCTAGCTAGGGTGCCCGCAGCATGCTAACCCAGGCAGGAGCGCCCAAAGCGCCTAATACGAAAAGTCTCTTTTACCAGACGAAGGGATATGGAGCTCGAAGCTCCTCATTTGAATCTAAAGGGACTGTTCGGTTGCAAATCGCCTCCATCATAACTGTTTAATCCGTGCGCCTTTTAGTGTCACCCGTTTTGTAATTAGTGGCGACTACCATGGCTCATTTGAATCTGTAATGGAGTCGATTGTTCGGTAAGGCTCCAGAATGAGGCTCCAGATTTGACTTCGCATGTTAATGCGTGATTAACTAACGTCGGTAAGCGATTCGAATAAGCCCCTCTCTGCCACCAGGCCTCTATCGCGACTCCCTACTTTGGTGTAGCAATGGAGCCTCCTCCTCGGCCAACGTCCTCTCTGCGATCGGCGTTTCCTACATCTTTGCCCACCTCCCGTACGAGCACCCCCCGGAAACAAGCTCATCGCGATCACGAAGGTTAAGATAATAACATCATATAAGGCATGCAAATGCGACTGCAGTATCGCAATCGAGGCATGTGGAGTCGCCATATCACAAGAAGTCGTCACTTTGGCGCGTATGCGAGAGCTCCAGATTGAAATGGAATATGGAACAGGAGCTCAAAGCTACATATTGAAATGGTGCCAAGAATCTCATTTCAACTACTGTAATCTGGAACGAGCCGTGTACCGGTATGAAGAGAACAGCAGCAGAATGAGCGGGTGTTCTAGATTCCATGGCTAATGCGCCCCTTAACAGGCACCGAGTCAGTAGCAGAGCTCCGGGAGTTACTGATTGGCCTTGTATCGAGCACGGAGTCACAAGGAATCTATTCTTCCTCAGCCGCATTTTGAATTAGGCATAGATCTAGAGCTCCAAGAGCCACATTAACTTCACATTCACTCCGCTCCACCAATCAAATGGTTAGATCCAAAGTCTACATCAATTGTGACTCCGGCCAGGAGCTCCAATCCAACAAGATCACTGCCTTGAAGAGCAAGCCAGTAGACTTCAATCACTGAGCGCGAAATTGCCGCACATTGCCTAGCACACGCCCAGTTCCTTGAGCGGCAAGCCAGCAGACTTCCATCACTGAGCGAGAGATTGCCGCATATTGCCTGGCACATTGCCCAGTTCCTTGAGAGGCAAGCCAGCAGACTTCTAGCAAAGAGCGA
>Ga0307515_10022446_pt1 | contig 11119 bp, 11 predicted proteins | sample 17_EM_MG_FD_194513 | JGI IMG/M metagenome (GOLD analysis project Ga0307515, IMG submission 194513) | Populus trichocarpa ectomycorrhiza microbial communities from riparian zone in the Pacific Northwest, United States - 17_EM | ecosystem: Host-associated > Plants > Roots > Unclassified | place... | reverse complement strand
GTGAATGTGAAGGGTGCTGCTCGGCACAACAGCCAGATACGGAACTTTGTGCCGTGAATGGTGGACCCGAACGAAAACATTCGACGGGGGTCGCAACGCATGATGTGAAGGAGACTCCACAGGGCCTTGGTGTCATTCTGTGGAACGATGAGATCACGGTCACGGCAAGCAACCGATCCAGGTTGACTTACATCAACGGCATTACCATCACCAAACTTGTATTCGAAAGGACAGGCCAAGTCCCTCCACCGGAATTTGCCCGGCGTCGGGGAGGTGCTGCCAGCCATTTGAAGGAAAGCGTCGGGCCGATGGGTGCTAACCCTGGTGGATTCGGGCCCAACGGAACCAGCGTGCACCATCGTTTCGACGGCGGTCCCATGTTTCTTTGTAAGATGGGCCAGCACCCGATTGAACAGATCTGAAAAGAACCTGAAAGTTTTAACTTCGCTACCACCTGGTTCCCGGGTGCGGAAGGATTCCGGCTTGACTTTTTTACGATTCCACGCCCCAGCTTTTGTAAGAAAGTGCTCCTTGGCGAGGTGTGTCTTAAGACTCTTTAGGACACCGTCTCCTGGCGGCAGATACGCATTCCACAAGTGATCCGTAGAGAGACTTATCAGATAGGTGACCTCGTCGAGAAGCATTTTGCGAGCCTGGTCCACACCAGCGGTACGAAAGAGTTTCGTGGTGAAGGCACTTGTACGCTGCCTAGTGTCGGGGCCAACTTGTTGGACGTCCTTTGCGCGTCGGAGTCCTAGCTTCGATGTCATCTTTTCGACTGGGACCTGTGCTCGCCGGTTCAGTATCGGGGCCAACCTGTCGAGTAGAGTCTGGGTTCGTCGTACCGGGGTCATTGGTGGACATCGATAGGGAAACTGAGGAACACCTGCGAGGGATGAAGCGATGTCGTGGTGGTCTGCTCCTCGACGCGTTGGTCCGCGGTCGTTGACTTTGTCGGAAATTCCCGAACCCGGCCACCCTGGGTTCCCTGGTGCTCAAGCGCTCAAGATCGGTGCCCGTGAAGGGAAGTCCCTGGATTTGTTGTACATGTCAATTCTCTAGGAGGTTTTTGGTGACGATGACCCAGAGAGAACCCGTTCGTTCCGTCTTCGCCGCTGTTATCCTTGCCGTGAACCCACTTTCTCCCTCCACCATCGCCGCGCTCCTGGGATTCAAGACGAAAGATGTACTCCCCTTACTGTCATCGATCAATTCACTCCTCATCCCCCAGGAGGATGCCGACCATCCCGTTCAACCGTTTCACAAGTCGTTCCCCGACTTCATTACCGACCCAAACCGGTGCATCGACAAGAGGATTCACATCTCCCCTCCATATCACCACTTTCAGCTTCTGGTTGGCTGCCTCGACCTAATGGATCGATCACTGGAGGAGAACATCTGCCGGCTCCCGAATGGCGGCGCAAACTCAGATGTCAGCGACTTGAAGGAGAGGACCAACCAATACATCAATCCAGCTTCGCGATATGCGTGTATGTCTTGGCACATGCACCTCGTTGATGCGGACACGACACCGGCTCGCGTACCTACAATCACCCTTATCCTGCACCAGTTCCTGGAGACAAAGTTTTGTTCTGGTTGGAAGTGCTAAGCGTTCTCGGTGCTACCAGGAATGCGGTCGAAGCGTTACAAGTTGCCACAGATTGGTTGGAGGTATGTCGAGTTTCTACGCCTGATTTGCCCAAATTTACTTAAACCGGATCCAGGAGTCACCAACGCTTGAGCTCGTCAACGACTGTCTCCGTTTCGTGACCGGGTACTTCGAGATCATCAGCACATCCTCTCCGCATATCTATCACTCGGCGCTCGTTTTTGCCCCCCAAAAACCTATGGTACGGAGACAATACGAGTCACACGCTCGTCCTTTCACGAGAGTCGTGCACGGGGCACCGATGTCATGGGATCAAGATACTGCTGCCATAACGCGTCCCTCTGTAATCTGGCCGGTTGTGTGATCACCATGCAATAGGTTCATCGCGTGCTACGCCACGACGATGGACATACTGGACTCAGTAACCCTCCAACGACTTCAGACCGTCGAATTCCCACAGGATGTATCCACAGGGTGCACGGGGCTCGTTTTCTCCCCAGATAGTCGTATTTTATCCGGCGTCGGTCACTGGGATGGAGATCTATTTGTCGTCAGCTGGGACCTCCAGACAGGTGGCGTAGCCAGCGCCGTCAGGTGGGAAGGATCAACGCAGCAGGTTGTGGGAATCCACTCCATCACGTATTCTGCGGATGGAAGGATGGTCGGGGGTTTTTTATTGGTATCGCGGCGCCACAAACATCACCATCCTCATCTCCGACATTGCCTCCGGTGTATGCGTAGATTCCCATTCGATCAACGGTGCCATTCCGCTCTCGAACGACATCTGGACTTACGGAGGATCGTTGCGGTTCGCGACTGCTGATGCGACGACCATCACCATTTGGGAAGTCGAGTTCACTTCGGGTGCCACACCCACGGAGGTCGAGATCCTTCCTATCCCGGACGGGTTTGAACCCACATTGCTTCCTCAACGTGGACTACGACGACATCAAGAAGAGGTTTCGGTTTCTCCCCGCCCCATGTCGACTCGCCCTCACTTTTGACGACAAAATTCAGTTATGGGACGTTCGGAATTCCAAATGCTTGCTACAATATAGAGGCACTGAGTTCTATCCAGAGATGTCCTTCTCCTACGACGGCCGTTTCTTCGCATGCTTGGTTGGTGGATCAGGCGTTTATCTCTGGAAGGAGTCCCCCAATGGCTATATACTTCACGAAAAACTCGTATCAGGCGTTCAATATCCTATTCCGCTCCTCTCCCGAAACGGAGAATCGATTGTCGCGATTGGTGATCACACGGTCCGGCTATGGCCCACAGGATTGTTCACCGCCCCCCCTTCCAGCATTCTGACCCGAGCTCCTCGACTCGTCGGAAAATTTGTCCTATGTTTTTCTCCCGATGGGACGTTGGCAGTGTTCGCGATGCAGTTCGACGAGGCAGTCACAATTATCAACCTCAAGTCCGGCGTCCCGCAGTTGACAATCGACGCGAGCATTGGGGTTTGCGGTCTTGGGGTGATCGGGAACACTGTCGTCGTTATAGGTGAATGGGAGGCCATTACTTGGAACCTATCTGCAGGAGATTTTGGCCCCGATGCTATGGTGGGTCTCGAAGAAAGCACTTGGACGATAAACTATCGCGACCACGACCGGCTTGAATACACGTACGGCGCGTCGATCACCCCCGATTCCCGCTACATTGTCTTCACCGTGGAAAATGACACCCTCGGCGAAATCGACGAATTTGACGAATTTCTGCACATTTATACCATATCCACCGGAGAGGAGCTTGAGTGGAGGCTTTCAAGGGGACGCATACCTCGGTTCTCTCCAGACGGATGTGATATCTGGTGTGCTAATGATGAAGGTGAAGCTGAGGTGTGGAGGGTCTGTGGTGGGCAGAACGTGCTGGAGCGCCTAGAACAAACGGTTGACATCGAGGACCCACCAGAAGGATATCCCTGGGGATCATCTCGTGGTTACCGGGTTACGAATGACTGGTGGATACTTGGCCCGGACAGAAAGTGACTGTTGATGTTGCCTTCTGCTTGGCAGTCCGACGCGGTGCAACGGGTGTGGAAGGGGCGGTTTGTCGCGTTGATACACAGTGGACTACCGGAACCCGTTATTTTGGAGTTGGATCCATGACCTGCGATTATCTTGCGTCTTCAATCTCTTTTACTTCCCATTTCCACTTCTGCCTTTAATCAAATCGCACCGACGTGGTGTCTGAAATATATATGTCTGCCCTACTATCGACCAAGGTTTGGTCCCCAATATCTGAGCACCATTCGCATAGCGTACACCAACGAAACCGGAGAATCAAACGTCGAGGTGGCAGCAACACATGGAGGGATTAGTGTAAGTTGGGTTGCAGTCGTCCTTTCAGACTCCCGTTTGGAAGGGGTCCTAGCGCGGTTCCCTTAAAAGGTTTTGAGTGTAGTCTTCTCGGCCATTGTTTCTGAAGCTGTGTTGCCCCCGACTCCGAGAGAAATTACAACTTGGAACGTGACCAACCCGACGATAGAAGGGTCCGTTGCTTACTCAACCCTCTCGCGCAACTCTCTGTACAGGGGGAGCGGCTCTCGGTTTAAACCTGGGGGCGGCGACAACACGAACAGAGCTTTATTCGTCATACCACGACCAGCCCACGACGTCAACTTCGAACGACTTGAACGTCGATGATCCTCACTAGAATTCCGCGGGAATCGGACGTGGCGTGTCACCTCTGAGTACACGTAACCTAGTGATTTTGTGTGGCGCATCAGCCACTCTTTACCCGGCGCCGACAGCACCCCCGATGATCTGGACTGTTGAGGGGTATTCACGATGTCCTTGTTGGCCGAACTGAAATGTAGGGATGAAGCGAGTGAGCTTACCTCTTTAAACCATCGAGGTCAGGTCTGGCAGGAAATTGCGCCCAGTACTCGGTGGGGTCCTCAGTGTTGTGTGGTGAAACGGTGACATCCTTCAGTAACCCCGACGGGAGTTTTTGTAAATTGGTCAGCCTTGCGTCCGGCGAAGCGATAATATAACTGTGGGTCCTGCTTCTGGACGACGTTTTCCACTTTGTTTCGATTCTCCGCGGGCAAGATTATTTGATGTAAGTTCAGCGGAGGGGTACTAGCCAATCAGCAACGGCCAGCCGTGAGGTAAGGGTATAATAGGGTCGGGCGCTGCACTTTTCCTCGCCTTTCTCACCTCAAGATGCTGCGTTTCCTGAAGAAACGAGTCAAATCCTCCAAAAACCCGGTACCTGCTGAGAACCCTACCCATCAAATCACCGACATTGGTACAGATTGTAGCAGGGATTCTGAAGGTGAGTATCGTTCGAGAGATCTCAGGGCTAACATGGCCAATGGGACTGATTCGACCATCGCACCAGATCTCAACCACGGAGGGGGTTCTCGGATCACAAATCAGGACGGAAGGGATGAGGATCAACAGCTCCCCGCCCAGAATGCCTCGACTTCAACTCCCAGGCAAGAGGGTGGCAACACGAGTGAGTATGGCTGGTTGTAGCTGTTTGGACCGACGTTTATTCCCCTTCCCGATAGCACTGCAAGGACGAGGACAGGCGCACGGTGGCTCCGCAGAAGCACAGAACGAACAGCTCGATCACAACACCCCCAAACTCCACTCCGCCGAGAGGGATTCAGAAATTCGTGATCAGACGGGGCACGAAGACCAAGGACCAGGTGATAACCTCGTCCAGTCCGGGAAGTCCAGGGGTAAGTCCCGGTGTCTCTGTTACATAATAATCCACATCGACCACTACTAGTCAAGAACAGAGGCCGGGTTGACCGGGCTCTGGGGCGTGCCGCATTTGCGGTCGGTATCGCGAAGGGGCCAGCCGAAGCATTTGGTCCCCTCAAAGCTGTCTTGGAATCCATCTCCGTTGTCTATGCCCAATATGAGGTTTGCTCCTGTCCTTCTGTTCAAGCCTTTTCTCTGAAAACACCCATCTCCAGAAAACCGCAGCCGTTAAGGAGAAGATCGAAATACTACACTTCCGCATTTGTGCGCTGGAGGCGCTTTTCGAGAGACCCGCTGGTGATGAAAAGGACGCGAAATGCCGTAAAGGATTGTTAACGTATGCAAGTGGTCTCCGTTTAGGCTAGATGCTTAAACCCTCCTAGGAAACTCGAGGATATCAAAGAACGGTTGCAGTCGTTCCGCGAGAAGTCTGCGCCTCTGCGATTCGCCGATAATGTTCAAGATAGCGAAGACGTCAATGGACTTCTGGAAGATCTACAAGAGGCTGTCAATGACTACATGGTTCGTTCGTGACTGCCATTACGGTCTTCTCGATGTTGACCGGGACAACAGATGGTGCAACAAATGGCGATGTACGATCAAGGATGCAAGCTCATGGTGCGTCCCACAACTTTCGTGTTCGAACAAACGAAATAACCTTTCTCTACAGAATGCAGGTCAGACCGTCCCCCGCTTTCGACGACGGATTTCTGACGCGAACCTCTGATAGCTGAAAAGTCTGCCCTCAATGGTTTTCGCTACGCGAATGGGGCCGAGCATCGTCACGGCGAGCGCAAAGGTTGCCTCAAAGGAACGCGCGGAGCCATTCTGGATCGGATCGAACTCTGGGCGAGGGACTTCGACAAGTCCCCCATCTACTGGCTGAACGGGCTGGCCGGAACGGGGAAGAGCACCATCGCGAAGACTATCGCGGAAAGGTTGTTCGCAGACGGTCAACTTGGAGCCTCGTTCTTCTGTTCAAGAGATTTTGAAGACCGGAGCAATCTTACCCTCATATTCCCAACACTTGCTGTCCAACTCGCTCGCAAGTACACCGAGTTTCGATCGATCATCATCCCGTTGATACAATCGGATCCAGAAATCGCGTACGAATCGCTGTACAACCAAATGGAGAAGCTGATCGTCCAGCCCCTCAATCAATCCAGCATTTCCACCATGATCGTCATCGACGCCTTAGACGAATGCAAGGACGAGGAGCCGGCTTCGGCCATCCTGTCCGTCCTTGGGAGATTGATATCCGAGATCCCGAAAGTCAAATTCTTCCTTACTGGTCGCCCGGAACAACACATCCGCGAAGGCTTCCGTCTCCCGCTGTTGGCGAACATGACGGACGTGTTCATTCTCCATGAGGTGGAGCCGTGCCAAGTCGACAGTGACATACGGCTATTCTTCAGACACAGCTTCTCGGAACTTGCGAGTCGGCGTAGGTTGGACGACTGGCCGACCGAAGAGCAACTGGGCCGCCTTTCCGATCGGGCGGCAGGACTGTTTGTCTATGCCGCAGCAACAGTCAAGTTCATCAGTAACAGCAAGAGGAATCCCGAAACACAGTTGGATCTCCTTCTGCAGTCACAGAAGATCGGTGCTCGTGAAGGGAAGCCCTTGAATTCGCTGTACACAACAATTCTCCAGGAGGCCTTCGACGATGACGATCCGGAGAGCACTCGTTCCGTCTTTGCTGCCGTTATTCTCGCCGTGAACCCCCTTCCTCCTTCCGCCATCGCTGCGCTCCTGGGACTCAATACCAAGGATGTACTCCCCTTGCTGACATCGATCAATTCACTCCTTATCTTCCAGGAGGATGCCGACCATCCCGTCCAACCGTTTCACAAGTCGTTCCCCGACTTCATCACCGATCCAAACCGGTGCACGGACCAGAGGTTTCACATCTCCCCTCCGGCACACCATTTACAACTTCTGATCAACTGCCTCGGCCTGATGAATCGAACACTGGAGAAGAACATGTGCGGGCTCCCGGACGCTGTCGCAAACTCGGATGTCAGCGACTTGAAGGAGAGGACTAACCGGTGCACCACTTCAGCTTTGCGATATGCATGTATGTCGTGGCACACACACCTCGTTGATGCGGACACGACACCGGTTCGTGCACCTGCAATCACCCCAATCCTACGCCAGTTCCTTGAGGAGAAGTTGTTGTTCTGGTTGGAGGTGCTAAGTGTCCTTGGTGCCGCCAGGAATGCGATTGAAGCGTTACAAGTCGCCACGGACTGGTTGGAGGTGTGTCGAATTTCTACTTTTGATGTCCTGCCCAAATTCACTTAGACCGGATCCAGGAGTCACCGACGCTTGAGCTCGCCAACGACTGTTTACGTTTCGTGACTGGGTACTTCGAAATTATCAGCACATCCTCTCCGCATATCTATCGCTCGGCACTCGTTTTTGCCCCCCAAAAATCGATCGTACGAAAACTATACGAGTCATATGCCCGTCCTTTCACGAGAGTCGTGCACGGGGCACCGATTTCGTGGGATCAAAATACTGCGACCACAACGCGTCCCTGGGAAACCTGGCCGGCTGTATGGTCACCATGCAATAGGTTCATCGCTATTGCCTGCGTTGGCACCGCGACGATGGACATACTGGACTCAGTAACTCTCCAGCAACTTCAAACCCTCAAATTCCCACAGGATATATCCATAGGGTACAAGGCGCTCGTTTTCTCCCCGGATAGTCGTATTTTATCCAGCGTTGGTTACTGGTACGAAGATCAGTTTTTCGTCAGCTGGGACCTCCAGACAGGTGGTGTAGCCAGCGTCGCCAGGTGGGAAGGACAAATACGGAAGGTGGCAGTAATCCTCTCCATCACGTATTCGGCGGATGGAAGGATGGTCGGAGTTTTTTATCGGCATCACGGTGACACCAATATCACCATCCTCATCTCTGACGTTACCTCCGGTGTACAAGTGGATTCCCATTCGATCAAGGGTGTCATTCCGCTCTCGAACGACATCTGGACTTACGGAGGATCGTTGCGGTTCGCGACTGCTGATGCGACGATCATTACCATCTGGGAAGTCGGGCTCACATCGGGTGCCACACCTACGGAAGTCGAGACCCTTCCTGTACCGGACGGGTTTGAACCCACACTGCTTCCTCACGTGGACTACGACGACTTCAAAAAGAAGTTTCTATTCCTTCCCACCCCATGCCGACTCGCCCTCACTTTTGAGGACAAACTCCAGGTATGGGACGTTCAGAATTCCAAATGCCTGCTACAGTATACGGATGCTGGGCTCTATCCAGAGATGACATTCTCCTCCGACGGTCGCTTCTTCGCGTGTTCGTTCGGTGGATCAGGCGTTTATCTCTGGAAGGAGTCTCCCAATGGCTATATACTTCACGAAAAACTCGTATCAGGCGTTCAATATCCTATTCCGCTCCTCTCCCGAAACGGAGAATCGATTGCCGCGTTTGGTGATCGCACGATCCGGTTATGGAGCATAAAAAGTTTCACTGCTCCCCCTTCCAGTATTTTGACCCGAGTTCCTCAGCCCACCAGAAAATTCGTCCTGGGTTTTTCTCCTGATGGGACGTTGGCAGTGTTCGCGAGGCAGTTCGACGAGACAGTCACAGTTCTCAACCTCAAGTCCGGCATCCCGCAGTTGACAATCGACGCGAGTGTTGGGGTTTGCGGTCTCGGGGTGATCGGGAACACTGTTGTCGTCATAGGTGAATGGGAGGCCATTACTTGGAACCTATCTGCAGGAGATTGTGTCCCCGATGCTAGGGTGGGTCTCGAAGATAGCTCCCGGACGATAAACTACTGCGACTACGATCGATCTGAGTACACGTACGGCGCGTCGGCCTCCTCCGATTCCCGCCACATAGCCTTCACCGTGAAAAGTGACACCCTCGGTGACATGGACGAATTCGATAATTTTCTGCACGTTTATAGCATATCCACCGGAGAGGATATTGAACGAAGGCTTACAAGGGGACGCATACCCTGGTTCTCTCCGGACGGATGCGATATCTGGTGTGCTAATGATGAAGGTGAAGCGGAGGTGTGGAGGGTCTGTGGTGGGCAGAACGTGCTGGAGCGCCTAGAACAAACGGTTGACATCGAGGACCCACCAGAAGGATACCCCTGGGGATCATCTCGTGGTTACCGGGTTACGGATGACTGGTGGATACTTGGCCCGGACGGAAAGCGACTGTTGATGCTGCCTCCTCCTTGGCAGTCTTACGCAGTGAAACGGATATGGATGGGGCGGTTTGTCGCGTTGATACACCGTGGACTACCAGAACCTGTTTTTTTGGAGTTAGATCCATGACCTGTGATTGCCTTACGTCGTCTATCCCTTTACTTACCATTTCTTTATTCAACTCTCACCGATGTGGTGATGGGTGACTGAAATATACATATCCGTCCAACCATTTACCGAGGTTTGCTCTGCAAGATCTAGGCGCCCTCTACACACCGTACACCAACGAAATCGAAAACCAAGAGGTCGCAGCCCTTTCAGACCCCCGTTCAATTGGAATGGGCCTGGGAATCCCTTTAAAGGTCGCGAGCGGGTCGCGGGTGTTACTAACCTTCCCGGCCCGATTAGCCACCGACTCCGTGAGAAAAGTGCAACTCGGAATACGACCGTCTGACGATGGAAGAGTCCGCTGCTTACTCTTCAAACCCAAACCTCCCACCCAAATCTCAGTACAGTTCTCTCTTTACATAAACCTGGAGGCAACAACAGCATAAACAAGGTCGTTTCCTCGTCAAACCACGACCAGCACACATCATCAACTTTGAGCGTCTTGAACATCGAGGATCCTCTCTCCAATTCATGATTCAGACTTGAGGTGCCACCTCTGAGCACACGTAACCTAGTCGTGTAAGTCTACACGTATCCACAGCCTGTCTCACTCCCTCCAAACAAGTACGCGCCGATCCGACGGCTGAACGCTGAGCGTCACCCAGGTCGAATGGCGTGCAATCCGAGATGATATCCCCAATCCCTCGAAAACACAGCAGCATCACCCCTCTCCAGCGCAATAAAACTGGTGTCTAATTGCTCGGCTACGAACGCCGCGACGAATCGCACGCATCCGTCCCTCACCTCTCCGTCCATGCACCTGCGCGATCACCTGCGATCCATTACGAGGAGGTCAGAGAAAACCACGAGCACTGGGTCCCTCGCTGAGAGGACGCGTGGGGGTACGGGCAGTGGGGTGGGTTGTTCATCGGTTTCCTTCGCATGTCGATCAGCCGCATGATGCATCGAACACAGAGAGTGGGAAGGTGAGTTTGCGAGGTGGATTAGGTGGATACATAGGGAAGGAATCAAATATTGGATTTTCCCATGCGTGCTGCTTACCGCAACATGGGTCGGGCTTGGCGGCTCGATCACAGATAAACGTCTGCGTGATACCCTGTTCTCACCATACTGGTGGCACTCCCTGCGCATTGTAGTGTAGAATTTGGTTTCATCCTTCTTGCATCTCCATTGGAAATTGCACCTTTGAGCGTTGAGCGTTTGTGCTCGGGAGATACGTGTAGCACCCCTCGTCACCACTCCAGGCGTATTTGCATGCGAGAAATCATTCCCAGCAAAAAGTCCGTTGAGACGGAATGAGACAAATAGATGCGGGCCGATGCCGCTGAGGGAGATCGATGCTGGCTGATGTTATCCGTCGGGAATTTTCAAATACTATACTTAAATATATCTTCTACCCTCTCTCTCCCGTCTCTCACGCACACGTTTCCCTATGGTCTGGTGTACGTGTCCCACTTACTGCAAGGGAGGCCGCGAG
>Ga0307515_10022445_pt1 | contig 11120 bp, 8 predicted proteins | sample 17_EM_MG_FD_194513 | JGI IMG/M metagenome (GOLD analysis project Ga0307515, IMG submission 194513) | Populus trichocarpa ectomycorrhiza microbial communities from riparian zone in the Pacific Northwest, United States - 17_EM | ecosystem: Host-associated > Plants > Roots > Unclassified | place... | reverse complement strand
GTCGGACTCGGTGCTGGGCTGTTGGGCGTTGGCGGTGTAGAAGTTGACGCAGGTGGTGCCCGTCCGGGATGCGGCCGAGGCCGGGACGATCGGCCCCCCGACCACAGCTAGCATGATGCCGCAGGCGATGGCGACGATCCGGGTACGCATGGCGGACCTCCAAACAATAGGATGCCGGAAACTCCCGGAACCATAGAACGGCTATGTATACGTTCCGTATATTTCGGAGGCGGATTCGCAGGCCTGCGAATCCGCCTCCGCATCGGTTCGCTGGACGATCAAGCACTGCACCGAATCCGCGCACAGGGACGATCCCGCCGAGCCCAGACCTCGTACGATCAAATCGCTAGCCCGGCTTCTCTCTTGGCATCTCGCTATTGTCAATTCGCGCTTGAGGACCTCCGATCACACGAAGCCTTAACTGCGTTCCGCAACGCTCTCATCTCGGCACGAGCGTGAGTCGCGCTGCCCCCGAACTGCGTCACTCCGCGTAACGGCCAGCCGCCGGCCGCTACACCCGTCGGCGGCTTCTTCGTCCGATCATGATGGATGCGACGCTTTCCACCAGCGTGCCAGGATCGCAACCATGGACGAGAAGACCAAAGGACAGCTGAACATCATCCGCAAGGTCGTTGCGGCCCTGCGGGCAGCCGATATCTCGGCATGGCTGTTCGGAGGATGGGGACTCGATGCGAGGATCGGCCGGATCACGCGCGAGCACGGCGACGTGGAATTCTGGGTCGAACGGGTTCATGCCGAACGTTCGAAGGCGCTTCTCCTGGAAGCCGGTGCCACGGCTCTGCCGACTCAACCGCCGGAAGAGGCTTGCGAGTACGCGTGGGACGACGTCTCGTTCAGCACCGCCTACTTTGATCGGCAGTCGGACGGCTCGTTCAGCCAGCCCCTGGGGAGGTTCTCCGACTGGCTGTTCCCGCCAGGATCGTTCGGTGAGGATCCCGTGACGCTCGACGGCACGCCGGTCCTGGCAATGAGCGTCTCCGGCATGCTCGCCATGAAGGAGCAGTTCCCCAGCCTGCGCAATGGCCGGCCATGGCGGCAGAAGGACATCACCGATATGGAAATACTCGGAGAGCTGGCCAGCTGACCGCGAGCCGAGCTGCCGCGCAGATCGTCGCGCTACGTAGCGAGCGGTTCGCGGCATGTCCGGACGCCTTCTGTCTGCCTAGGGGCGCTGGATCTCGGCTTCGTAGATGATCTCCAGACCGTCAACGTCGTCCCACTGTTCACCGACCCTGACAAAGCCGTACTGCGACGCGAGTTGGAAGGAGGCGACGTTGTCCGGTCGAATGCTCACCCGCGCCGTACATACGCGTGGCTCGCAGGACGCCCGCCGGAGCAGCGTCTCCAGTGCGGCGCGGGCATAGCCGCGTCGCCGGTACGCCGGGTCGACCGTGTAGCCGATCTCCACCATTCCGGATGGATCGGGCGGTCCGTGGTAGCCGGCATGGCCGACGGCCAGTTTCTCCCGTTCACACCATATGACGCCGTTGACCCAGTCCGCGCTGGCTGGATCCATCGCGATCTGTTCTGCACGCATCTGCCACACGTATCTCGACGACGCGTCGATGAACAGCGGCGACAAAGGTACCGGGCTCACCGCGTTCGCGGCCGCGAGGTCACCATCGGCCAGAGCCCGGAACACTGGCCCGGTCAGATGCACTATGCGTACCTGCTGCTCGGCACGTCGTTCGGGTGGATCGATCTGCTCCTCGGAGGTCATCGCGATACCCTGCCACGACACCCTGACCGGTACCCCGATTTTCGGCAGCAGGATCGGGGGATGAAGCGTTCACCGCCAGAAAATCCGACGCCCACCACGTTGATCACGTGCGCTCAATTCGGCATGTCCGTGAGTTGCTGGTGACGGGTTGCTGGCTACCGATCGTGACGGCGCCGTTCAGTTGCTGAGGCGGTGGGTGAGGGCGGTGTGGCGGCGGCCGGCCGGGACACCCCACCCGCCGACACCAACCCATTCTGCCCACCCCGACCGGCGGCGCCGACGCTGGATCGGCGCTGCGCAGCACCGCACCTCGCGCCAGGTCCCCGGCTGTGCATCGTGGTCCTGAACCGGGAGAGTGCGTCCGGGCTACACGAACGGCGTAAACGCTCCTCCCGGTCTGGAGATATCCACCAGGTGAGGCCCGCCGCGTACCGGCTGGCGGCTCGACACCGACGTCGTCGTCGGGGCGGCCTGCGGCATGATGGGCCGGTGACCGACGACGTCCTGACCCGGATCCTCGCCCTGCGGGAATCCGGCAGCACCCCCAAGCAGATTGCCAAGGCGCTCGGGCTGCGTCCCGCGGTCGTCGGCCCGCTGATCCGCCAGGCAGCCGAGGCCCAGCAGAACGGCGTCGACCCGGCCGCGCGGACACTGCTGGGGTGCTGGATCAGTCCCGGTTGGAGTGCCGGTCTCGGCCTCGACGACGTACCGCACTGGGCGGAAGCCGATCCGATCGGCGCCACCGATCCCAGCACCGGCGGCCTCGCGAAGATCCTCATCGTCCGCCAGGAACGCGCCAGCCAGGTCACGGTCTGCGGCTACCTGGTCGATGTGTACTGCCTGGGCGTCAAGGACACCACCGGCCCGCTACCCATGGGCTCGGGCTCCGTCGACGCCTACCGCCACGACTTCTTCCAAGCCTTCACCGCCCCGGCAATGCCCGCGCCGCTGGAACTGGCCCAGCATCTGATCCACGGGGCCGTGGCCTACGCCCGCGGCCTCGGCTTCGAACCAGCAGCCAACTTCGCCCTGACCGCCCCCTACCTCGGCACCCCGACCGGCCCCACCGCGATCCGCTTCGGCCGCGAGGGCAAGCCGTTCTACATCTCCGGCCCGTACGACAACCCCCGCGCCGTCATCGCCACCCTCGAAACCACTGCCGGCCCCGGCAACTACCACTACCTCACCCATCTGCAGTAACCGACGATCCCCGGGCACCGCCACGGGGTGATCGCAGCAGACCCGCCGCACCCGCCGCCTTCCCCGGTGGGCCGTCGGAATCGACATGCCGGGCAGGTTGATCCCATGCACGGGTGGGATGTGGTCGACACTGGTGGGGTGCAGTTGTTGATCGCGAACAACCCGGATCCCGACTCCCGGCTGCCCTACCTGCTGCGGGTACCGCTGGGCGCCGGAATGGTGTTCCGGACCGCGGGAACCTGGCCGCGCACCGCGGCGCTGTACTGCTACCCGGTGGACTACAGCCAGTGGCCGGCCGACCCGGAGATCGTGGAGCAAGTGCCGGTACGGTCCTGTGTGCGCCGGGGCGCGGCGATCGATCTGGTCCTGGACCGGGCGCGGGAGAACCGGTCGCAGCTGGTGTTCACCACCGCCCGCGGCCGTGAGGCCGTGTTCTGGCAATCGGCCCGCACCCGTAAGCAGGCCAGGCCGAACGTGCGGACCCCGACCGCGCGGGCGGCCGGGATCGCCGAGCTGGAGATCGTGGTCGACTCCCGCGAGCAGTACCCGTACCGGTTCATCGGCAACAATTGATTATCGGCATCAACGCTGGGCACATGCGGGCGTCCGACCAACTGCACAGCGGTGATCACTCTGGCTTGTCCTTTATATATAAGTCAACGGCAATCCTGGAACTTCTCCAGTAGATCAGATAGGCGAACGCGGCCTCTGGCTGTCAGCGCGATTTGGCCGCGCTCACGTCGGCATGTTCGGATGCCGACCGATACGGGACGTCGGCCACCGAGCGTGACGACGCGTCGTCCGCATAGAGCACGGACTGCGCCCAGATGCGGATGGCGGTCAGAAGCTGGATGACGCTTCGCCCGGGCTGACGGTCGGCGGCGCTGGGCGGACAACCCACGAGTCGTTGATCAGTAAGCCATATGCTGGCGGCGAGTCCAGATCTGTTTGGCAAAGCGGGAGAACCACCATGGGTACGTGGGAAGTCGGGCCGTTCGACAACGACACCGCCGCGGACTGGTGCGGTGACCTGGACGAGGCCGCCCCAGAGCAGCGAGCAGAGCTGATCCGCGACGCGCTGAGCCGGGTCGCGCAGCACGGCGACGAGTACCTCGACAGCGATGATGCAGTAGAGGCCATCGCGGCCGCAGCCATCGTCGCCTCCCAGATGCCGGGCGGGACGGCGATCAACACCGCCTACGCACCCGACTTCCTGCTGGAGGGCGGCACCGTCGAGGTAGCCGACGACGTTCCCTCGATCGCGGTGCGAGCCCTGGACCGGATCGTCGGGGACGACTCGGAGTGGCGCGAGCTGTGGGAGGAGGCCGAGGAGTCGTATCAGCAGGCGCTCGCCTCGGTGCAATCCATCCGCGCCACCCTGGAACAGGCGGCCGGTCGGTGAGCTGATCGGCTGCCGCGGTTTCCTTCGGGCGAAAGCCGGCGCGGTTGATCCTGGCGGTATTCGACTCTCGCCGGAGCCGTGACCCGCGGGCGCCGGGCCGGCCGTCACGCCGGGGCGCGCGCCTCGCGGCAAAGAGATCGTCGCCTTCGTTGCCTACCCCGAGATCGTTAGACGGAAGGCGTTTCCTTCGAGGTGGACAAGCGAAAGAGCAGGCGGGTTGCCCTTGGGCCAGGGAGCGAGTCGCCGGCCGAGCAGCCAGCGGCCGACGTCAGCGCTCCGTATTTCTGTGCATCCCGCCCAAAAGGATCCAGACAACGGAACTGTGACACGTCCAGAAGAACCAAGGTCAACAACCACGTGATCCCACCCACGCGAAAAGTGCAAGTCCCGGTCGTCGGCTGATACACGAATGCCGTATCCGGCCCCCGTCGAACGGTGCGATCCGTTGCTCCAAGCTGTCGCCTGCATCTCGACCTGGCCTCCCTCGAGGCGAGGATCCCAGAGCGAGCCGTGGCTGTCGAGGCCTCCTACTGCCGCCACGAGATCGGACAGTCGCTGCCTTGTGGCTGTTCCGCGCGATGACTGCGGCAAATGAGTGAATTCAATCTTGTAGACGAATCGATTCTCGCGCTCGACTTTATTGTGGGGGTCGGCGGCGGAATCCTTGCCTATCCCGGTTTTAGATCACCTCGAGACACGGCCGTTCACGGAGTCGCGGCAATTTCTTGGCGATTCCTTACCAATCGCCTCCCTCACGATAGTGGCGATATGCGGCGTCGGCTTGGGTGCGGGTCTTGACGCGCAGCTTTCTTAAGATGTGGCTGACGTGAGCACTGACAGTTCGCCGACTGATGAAAAGTGCATCTGCTATCTCGGCGTTGGTGAGGCCACTGCAGATTCTCAAGAGAACCTCATGCTCGCGCCTACTCAGGTCGCAGAGGTTGGGAAACCAGACGAGGGCAATTCTAAGGGCGGACAGTACCGAGCTTCTCTCCGAACGTCTTCATCGACAAGGAAATACGCTCCGTGTAGCTGTGCCTCGACGAGCCAGGCGTCCATAGTGGAATGTCATGGAAATCGCAGATCGAGAACTCCCGGGCAGTTTATCGGAGTCGTGCATCATGCTCAGCGCGGCGACGAAGCAGTAGCACGCCGCACGCAGGGCGGTGGATTTGTCCAGCACGCCGCGGGGACACAGGCCGGGATGCCACGGCCCGGCGCTGCCATGGGGCCGGATGACCTGGATGTAGCGGTCGAGCGCGCCGCCGGGAACGCCGCGGCCGGGGTCAGCGCGTAACGTCTCCTCGACGTGGCCGGCCCGAGATGCGGCTCAGGTCGATGAACCTGAGACATAGCTGAACCATGGAGAGAATCGCTGACATATTCTCTGTATCGATGGCATCCGAGTGGCATATATGCCACCTACGTGAGAAATGCGATCCGCCGGATACGAGGACCGCAGGTCCAGTTCGGGCTGGAAGCCGTTGGAGAAGGACTCGCCTGGGGCACCTCGCCGACGGCCTACCGGTGCACCGCCCAGCGTGGTCGAATCTCGGATGGCGTGGCCGTGCTCAGCGGTTGACAATGTAGAGATGAGCGAGACCGTCGAGCCTGACGCGATACCGAGGCCGACTCCGGTGGGCGAGATGGAGCTGGAAGCGGCGGTGATGATCCCGCCAGAACAGCGTCCGGGCGACCTCGACGCCGTTTGGCTCGTTGTCGTCGAGCCCGACGGCGCGATCAGGGATGTGCTCTGGGCGGCGGACCTACCGGCGGACGCGCCGGCAGGTGACGCGCTGCCGTCGTTGCGAGACATCGTCGTTCTCGATGAGCACTACCCGGTGGTCGCGGCGCTGGCCAGCGGACTCTTCCGGGCCGCCCGATGGCCGTTCACCGTGCTCGTCCGCCGGGATGACTCGTCCGTCGCGGTGTGGGCCGAGGACGACCTGGCCGATGTCAGAGAGGACGGTCTGGTCCGCGGCGGTGTGGACGTCAGACTAGGTAATTCGCACATCCTCGCACTGGTGCGGCACTGCGGCTTTCAGCAGGACGGGGCGCGGTGCGGCGACAGTCAGACCTTCGTCGAGCGTCCGCTGATACCGGTCTCGTGCGCCAATAGGCAGGGTCTGGCTCCGCACGACTTCGTCTGGTGATCGCGTGCTGAGCGCGGTCGTCGGCAGGTCTTCCGGTTGGCTTTCCCAACGGGAGAACGTGTCGCTGCTGCTGCCCTCTGTCGTCTTCGGAGCAGCGGTGGCCGCACTGTCCGCCCGCGCTGCCGGCTGGTCAGCGGCCAAAACATGGTTGAAGGGGCTCGACGGTCCGCAGACCGCGCTGCTGACGCTGGGCGTCGCAATCGCGCTGGTCGTGTTCGTGCAGCTGCTTCAGCATTTGCTGAGACCGCTGACCCGGCTGTACGCGGGTTACTGGGGCGCAGGCCGCTGGTCGAGCAAGCTGGCCGACCGTGCCCGCGAAAGGCAAGGAAACAAGAGACGACGGCTGCGCGATGTCATCGATGCAACCACCGATGAGTCCGCGCGAGATGCCGCCTACGCCACCTATTTCGCATGCTTCCCGCCAGTCCCGGAACGGGTGATGCCGACGCGCCTTGGTAATGTCCTGCGGGCTGCGGAGGCCTATCCGAACGACGAGCGCCGCTACCGCATGGACGCGGCCTTCTTCTGGCCTCGCCTTTACCCACTGCTCCCCGAGCCGCTCCGGGCTGAACTCGGCGCCAGCAGATCGACCATCGACCTCACTCTGGTCTCGGCCACGCTGGCCGGTCTGTTGGCCGCTCTTGTTCTCGCATTCGGCGGAGTGGCCCAGCTGGGCTGGCCGCTGCGCTTGCTCCTCGTCGTCCTGCTCGTGCTGGCCGCATATCTGCTCTACCGATGGTCGGTGGTGGCTGCAGTCCTGTACGGCGAACTGGTCCGTTCCGCGTTCGACGTCTCCCGGCGGACGTTGCTGGTTTCGCTGGGCGTTTGCCTGCCCGGCACACTCGAGGAGGAGCAGCGCATCTGGCAGGCGCTGGCCCAGTGGCTCTATCGCGGCGGCGTCAGCGAAGAGCTGGAGGGAGCTTTGCGCTTCAAGGCCGACCCGCCCTGAAACTCACGGACCGTAATGGACGAACGGTGCCCACAATGCCGGTTTGCCGGGGTAGGCGTCCCGTTGCCGGCGCACCGCATGGTGCAGTGCGTGGGCCGCCCGGTCGGCGTGCGGTCCCGAGCGGGCCAGCTCGCCGTAGAAGTCGGTGGCGACGCCGGTCGCTAGCGTGTCGGTCGCGCCCCACAGGCTCCCGATGACGTGTTGATAGCCGGCGCCCTGAAAGGCGGCGACGAGATGATCGCTGAGATCGTCAGTTCGCGTCGAGCCCGAGGCGGTGTGGCAGGCCGAGAGGTATGCCAGTTCCGCCTGTACCGGCCGGAGCCACGCGAGTCGGTTGACGGTCAGAGTGCCGTTCGACAGATAGAGCTGGGCGGGTTGCCCCGGAATCGGTGGTGTGCCGTGGCAGGCGAAATGTACCCAGTCGTGGCGGGGCAGCCTGTCCGTCACCGAGTTGATGGTCACCTGGTCGCCCGTCAACGGCGGATCACCATCGGTCAGCCACGGTGCGAGGGCCGCGAACTCGCGGTCGACCAAGTGCAGGGGCGCTGCGTCGGCGATCTCCGGTACGGCGACGGCAAGCAAGCGGGGCTTCTCTCGGCCGCGACCGGAGGCGTGCCGGGCGCGATGGAGCATGCCGAGCGTCGTCGTGTAGGAGGACACAACCCGGTCGAGGACGTTCGGCCCGCGACCGTGCGGTCCGATCTTCCCGGCGGCGTGCAGGGGCAGGCCGGCCAGGGCTCCGGTCGGGCTCCACCAGATCCTTGGCCAACGCTCCTCCATCCGCGCGCGATAATCGAGCGCGTCCAGCACCGGCTCGGCGATCGTTTCCCACATCCAGGCCTGAGCCTCGACCATCGCGGTGCGCGCCCGTTGACGAGCGGCTGCGCTGCGGTCGCCGATCTCCATGGCCAGAACAGCGAGCGTGACCTCCCTCGCCTGGCTGTCGACGTCATCGGCGGTCAGCGCCGGCAGTGATACGTCGGTCAGCCGCCCACTCCCGACGATGAGGGCGTGACATCCGTACTCACTGACATTGATCACCACACCATGGCCACCTGAGACAGCAGCTGACAACGACGTGACGTCGACCGGGACCTGCCACGGGCGGCCCGGTTCCAACTGGCGCAGCCGGGCCTCGAACTCGCTGAGGCGCGTGACTATTTCGTGGCGAGTGTCCTCGGACAGGACTTCGCGACCCATCTCCTCCGCGCGTGCTTGGGCTCCCGCGAACAGCGATTCCGCCGAGGTGAAATCCTTCGCCAAGGAGTCGAGTATGGGGTTGACCCGTTTCTTCATGAAGGCGTGCATCGGAACGTAAGCTTGCATAAAGTCTCGCGGGATCTCGCCTTGCATGCCCTGCCGGTAGGCCTCGATCGCGCCGAGGATCGGCGCCATGTCGTCGGCCAGCCCGGGCCGATTCTCTCGCAGCCATTGCAGCTCGTCCCGCAGATCGAGGGTCGGGCCGATCCGCAGCGATCGGCCCTGCTCAAGCAAAGCGAGGGCGGCTTCGGGGCGGCCGGCCAGGATGGCGCAGGCGGCACCGTCCTGAGCCGCCAAGCCCCACCGTCTGGCCATGGCGTCGCGTTCGGGCTGGCGAAGGGGCTGCCGGGCCTGGTCCACGATGAGTTCCACCGCGATGCGGTAGCCGTCCGAGGCTGAACGATAGTTGCCGGCGTCCGCGCTTTCGGTCGCCCACAGGTAGGCAGCGTCGGTGCGGTCCGAGATGGTGGCGGCCGGGTCCTCAGCGGCCCGACGCAGAAGCTCCAGCGCGGCGGATCGGTCGTCCGGATTGTGGCCGGACTCGGAGCGAGCGAGCAGCGCGCCGGCCAGCCGGATCCGCCGCCGGACTTTCATCGCGGATCCTTCGGTGCCCGTACCGTCTGTCTTTTCGAGCAGCCTGACGACTTCTTCGCGGTCGTCCGGCCGACCGCGTCGCGTCAGCGCCTCCACCAACGCGTTGGTCGTCCAGCCCGGCGAGACCTCCGGTTCGGCCACCTCCCGGACCCTGGACAGCACCAGCCGGGCCGAGCCGACCGCCTCGTCGAGATGCTGAGGATCTCCGGTCTTGACTGCCAGCTTCACCAAGACCCGGCTGAGCATGAACGCGAAGAAGACGCCGCGCCGTCCGGGATTCCTGATCGCCGGCCGAAGGGCCAGCACTGTTTCTGTCAGCGCCGTCTCGTCGAACGCGTCGACCGTCAGCATGATCTCGACAGCTTCGACCTCGCTGTCCGGCGAAAGGTCATGGTCGCGATAAAGATCTCGCAACAGGTCCGCCGCAGCCATCAAGTCTTCGCGGTCATCGGTGAGCTGGTGCCGCTCGGCCAGCCAGAACGCGAGCCTTTCCCGGACCAGGGAAACTTCGCTGCGCCGGCGGACCGACGTGCGGGCGTTGCGGATCGCGGCGGTGAGGTCGGCAACGTTGTGGGTCACGCTGAATCGTTCGTAGTAGGCCAGGGCCACCTCGTACCAGCGGGCAGCCGTCTCTGGCCCCAAATGTCCGACGTCGTTGATCCCCTGCTCGGCCACGGCGATCGCCTCATCGATTACTGAGAGCTCACCACGACCGGCTTTGAAGCGCTCGACCAGCAGAAACGATCGAAACTGTTCCCGGTCGGCGGCCGGGATCCGCAGGCGGGGCAGCAGGTCGATGGCCCTGTCGAGATAGGCCGGGTCACCGGTCTGCTCAACGGCGGCGGTCGCGATGAAGCCGAGCGCGTTGACCAGGTCCGCGCCGAGCGCCGGTGGCAGGGTGCCGGGATCATCCTTGATCGCCTGTTCGATCAGACGGAACGCGCCCTCGACGTCGGCGGGCCGAGCGTCCATCTCGGCGGTGAAGACCAGCGCGCGACCCAACGTCAGCTTCGCGCTCAGCAGCAGGGGCGGGCTCAACGGCAAGGTGATCAATTCCGACGCGAGAACGATCGACTGGTCGAGATCATCACGGTGCCCAGCACCGGCGAAACGCCGCAGATGGCATTCCGCGGTCGACACCATCAGAGGTACGGCGTCGCGCCTTGCCGCATGTCGCAAGTCGTTACGCGACATCATCAGTGCCCTCCCGACGTCCGCCAGGCGCGACGTCCCGCTGTCTCTCCACATCTTCTTCAGGATGGCCGGCGGGTTCGGGGTTCTCTGCAGGTGCTCGAGGTAGTCCATGACCTCTGGCGGTGCGTTGAATCTGCCCAGGCGGGCGACGTTCTCGTACGCCGCGGTCCATTTCGTGAGTTCCCGGCGCCCCGCCTCACCGGGTAGCGACGCGAACCGCAGCCACCGGAGGTAGCCGATGATCAGCTGGGCCTCCGGGTCGTTGCCGCCCCCGGCCTGATGCTGCGCCACCAGTGCCTCGAGCGCAGCCAGGTGAACGGTGATGCTTTCGTCGAGCGCCCGCGTCCTGCCCTTGAGCGCCGGTCTGAGCTGATCGATCAGCATGGCACGGCGACGTTGGGCGGCACCAGGATCGACGCCGATCACGGGCTGATAATCGTCCACATACGAAGCGTTGCCGAGAGGGCGGGGTAAGGTCAACCCTCCGTCAGAGGCCGGGAGCGATGCGCTGCAGGAGGCCCGGAAAGAGCAGGCCGAAGGCGGCCAGCACGGCGATGATCGTGAATCGCCTACGCAGCACGAAGACCTCGCAGGTGCCGCCAACCTCGACCGCGATGCTGTTCGGGG
>Ga0307515_10022444_pt1 | contig 11120 bp, 1 predicted proteins | sample 17_EM_MG_FD_194513 | JGI IMG/M metagenome (GOLD analysis project Ga0307515, IMG submission 194513) | Populus trichocarpa ectomycorrhiza microbial communities from riparian zone in the Pacific Northwest, United States - 17_EM | ecosystem: Host-associated > Plants > Roots > Unclassified | place... | reverse complement strand
CTATCACATATTGGGGGGGGGGGGGGGGTTATTTGGCGCGGTTACGACCCGAGTTAATATGAGGTTAGGGCTATCCCTGCCAATAACGCGCCTTAACCCCGCACGAGGTTGCGCAGCGACCGCCCCCGAGTACCCTTGCACGCGATTTTGGGCGAAAAGGTATATAATTTAAGTTTAATCGGTACTTCTGGGCGGTCGCGAATGTTGCTCTGAATTTAAAACACTTGCACTGTAGTGACTAAGACACCTTAATATAGGACTATACTCTAGTAACCGAGACGTCTTAATATAGGACTGCACTATAGTTACTATAGTCCTATATTAAGGCGTCTTAGTTACTATAGTAAAATAACTATTTAGATATTCTTATAAAGCTAATCTAAAGAATGCTAGCCTTATAGCTATTCTAGCTAGTTAATAGCCTATCTCTTATCTCTTACTATATTGTCTTTTACGCGCCATTTTATATCCTTAATTATCTTATAGTAATGGCTATAGAATATAGCCTTACTATTAACCCGCTAGCGCGCCCCCTAGTAGTAATTAAGAGCTTTAATTAATGGCCTACTTGCTAGCCCTAAAGTCTACTTAACCTAGAGCTAGAATACTAAATTACTGCCCTAAAGCATCTTATATTTCCTTAGCGGCGCCTATAAATTAAAAATAAATAAAAGAGGTTAAGCGTTAGCTTACGGCAGCTGTAGTAGGGGTATAGTAAAAGCTTATAATAGCTGCGGTAGGGGTATAGTAAAAGCTTACGGCAGCTGCTATAGGGGTATAGTAGATATTATAGTAGACGGCTAAGTAGGCTCTATAGTAGTAAATAGTTAAGGACCCCTTAGTATCTTCCTAGGGATTAGATATATAGAAGAGGTTTTATTTAAAGATAGAATTTAGTTATTAATGTATTTAGGAACAAATGCAGGTATAGGTATTATTACAGACCTTATATCGGCAGTAGTATAACTATTAAGAAGAGATATAAATAGGTTAGTTAAAATAGTACGGAAGGCGTTAGAACTAATTAAGCTATAAAATAAGAGGTAGCTAAGTTACGTAGCTAGTTATATTATAAGTTTGGAATATAAAAACATAGGAATATAGGAACGTAATATACTAACGTACTAACGTACTTAGTATATTTCTTAGGCGCAGTATTATATATTTAAAGGACTATAGTCCCTACTTAGATAGTTCTCTTTTTTATAATAAATCTTAGAATATAATTAGAGTTAATCTATTAGGTAACTACTTCACTAGTTATATTATTATTATTAACTTATTTATTACCTATATACCTAGCCTATTAATAAGTCTACCGTAGTATTTCCTATAAGGCTTTATTATATATTTACTACGTAGTTATAGTATTAATAAGTTAAGTAATATATTACTAAAAGCACTAGTTATAATACTGTTAATAGTAGTAACTACCTTAGAAATAAGTGGGGATACTAATATAAGAGATACTAACTCACAGCTTATTATGGTAGGTTAATTATAAAAAATAGTTAATTAATTAATAGATAATAATTAAATACTTAAAAAACGAATTAATGGAATTGGAGTAGTAAAAGTTAAGTTATTATTAGTTAAGCGATTTTTAGGGAAGAAGTTAAAGCTTAAGGGGTTTTTTATATAGATGCGTTTTAAGGTAATATAAGAAGGTATAAAGCTCGCTATATTAATAGACTAAGTAGTTTACATAGGATTATTCCTAACGGGAAGAGTACTTAAATAGTTTAAATCTTACCTTATTAAGATATAAGAGTATAAGGATATAACTACTAACCTAGAAGTTAAGTATATATTCTTAAGCTAGAATAGATTTATAAACCAATTTATATAAATATTTAGAGACCTAAAAGTAATAACTATAGCGGAATAAAAGCTCTAAAACCTAATATAACGAGCCTTAGTAATTAAGTATATAACGTAGTTTTAAACACTAGTTATATAGGTTAAGTAAAATAATAAAGCGCTTATAGTATAGTATAAATAAGAACTTAAAGTAAAAGTTTAGGACGTAATTATTCTAATAGAATATGCAGATATACTTAAGGAACTTATAGATTAAGCAATTAAGATTAATAATAGGATCTATTAAAGAGAATAAACCAAGAAAGAGTAAGATAGAGTTTTATAGTTATATAAGGCGTAAAGCATATAATAATACAGTTAGAGTTAAAAATTATAGAATAGTGGACTAGAGCTAATAAACTTAAGCGGTATTGAAGAATTTAGAAGATAGAATAAGAAATTATAGAAACCTAAAGGTTAAGGATTAAGTAATTATAGGACTAAGGAGTAAAGGCTAAACTAGGGCTCTTAGTAGCAGAAGACGTTTAAGCGGGCTCTATAATAAAGAAAATAGCTTAAAGTAGGAGCTTATATAAACTATAGGAAATAGGGTTATTTTACTAGAGACTATAAAGGTAGTTAAGGGAATAAGACTAGTAGACGATATATATATAGAGGAATAATAATATACTATAAGGAATAAAAGAATATTTAATTAATAGTTTTGCGTTTTGCTATAATAACGTATATTAAGTTTATAAGGACGCTAAGTATAATATAAGCTATTAGCTATAAGAGCCTAAGTTAAAAGGACTTTAGGGTATAAAAGAGTTAGATAAAGAATAAGATTAACTCTATAAACTAGATTAGGATAAAGACGGTATATATAACTAGTAGTTAGCGGAGAAAGTTCTTACATACTAGTTTTACTAGGTAATGGAATCTAAGAATTAAGACGACTAGACTATTAGTAGCAATTATAAGAAGAAATAGGCGACTAACTAGGAGTATATAAAGCTTAAATATATAATAATGGTAGAGGATAATTCTACTATAAAATAGGGAATATTAGTAAGAGTTAACACATTACTAGATATAATATCTATTACTTTATAAGATATAAGAGAAGTAGGATAATAAGCCACTTTAGTACTTAATAAAGGTAAAAGGCTGAAGGTATAAGACTATCGGGACGAGATAAGTAAGATTTAAAATTTTAATAAATAAATAAAAATACAATCCAGCTATTTATAAGGATAGATTAAAGCAGGAAATATAGTATAAAACTCTTAAAGCAAGATAAGCGAGATTTAAGACTTTTAAAATAAGATAAAAATATTACTAAAGCCTAGTTAGACTAAGGTAGGAGTATAGCTTAAGAAAAAAGTAAGCTTAGGACTAAGAATTCTATAGGACTAAGACCCTAACGTTAGGATAAGGACCGTTAAAGAAATTATAAGTAAAACTTAGCAATAGGATTAAAAAATTAATACCTTAGTTAAAAAGTATAAAGGCTTTAACCTATTAGCAAGAAAGAAGCTAGATAAAAGTAATAAAGAATTTAGGAAAAGGATCTTTATATAGTAGAAGTAGATGCTAAAAACAATATACTATTTAGGGAAAAGATTATCTATATAAAGGGTTACTAATAGGCCTAAGGTAGGCATACTAAGAGTAAAATAGCTATCTAAACTAGAAAAAGAAAAGACTTTTAGGATCTTAACTAGATTTAAGGAATAATATATAAAGGACTGTTATAATATAGTAATAAGAAGATACTTTCTTATAGACAGACTGTATATACTTAGGGAGCTATATTAAAAGCGGTATAGGAAGCGATATAATAATAAGTAGGAAGACTTTTATATATAGTTAGATGAATAAGTAATCTAAAACTAATTAATTACGGAAAAAGGCATAAGCTATATTAAGGGAGCCTTAATTATAATATTAAAGGATTTAGAAAAGTAATTAGAGGACTAAAGAAGTAAATAACGTATTTTAATATCTGTAAATAAAACGGTAATATTTAAATTAGTGCGGTAAAAGTTTAAACTTAAGGATAAGAATAAGCTAAGAGTTAACCTAAAGCACCTAGTATATTATATATTAGCATAAATTATATATATAGATAATATATATAATATATATAAAAATCTAAAAGAAAAAAAATTAGAAGTACCCTATAAGAATATATTAGGCGTTAGAGAAGCAAAAATCTAAAAATGCTAAGTATATATACAAATAGTATCTAGTAGAAGTCTAAGAGTTAGGATACTTAATACTTTAACTAAAAGGATTCCTTATAGAAGAATGCCTAAATAGATAGTAGTAGTGGGAATACCTAGAGAATATATATCTATAGTATATTAAAGATAAAAAGCGAATAAGGTATTAGTTAAAGAATAAGCTAAGCGTAGTAGGATTAAGCAGCTAATAGTTAGAAAAGTAGAGGCCTATAGGATTAAAGGGAGCTAGTAGCAAAGCCTTAAACCCTTAAAGAAATTTAAGGATAATATCTAAACCTATAAGCTAATTAGTAAGATTAGTAATTTAAAGTACTAGATAGTAGAGTAACTAGAAACTATATTTTACTAGTAATAATAAAATAGATAGGACTACTATATAGATAAAAGGAGTACCTATATCTGCTAGTTATAATTTTAGAAGATCTAATAGCCTATAAAGGAGGCATTATTAATCTTAAAATAGGACCTATTTAAATAACTATTAAAGGAAGATAAATTAAGATGTCTTTTAATATCCTACTATTAGGATAAGATAAAGTAGTATTAGGGATACCTTAGTTATAGGAATATAATCTAAAAATTAATTAGGTTATAGGCTAGGCTAATATTAAAGATACTGAATAATGTAAAATGCGATAATAAACTAAGTTAGTATAGTACTAAGTTAGAGCAATATATAAGAAAACTAAGTAAGGCTTAAGTTATATATTAAAAAGATACTATAAGTAGGGTAAGAAGCTATAGAGCCTAAAAAGTAAAAAGCTATTAGAGTACGTAGTATAGAACTATAAGATAGAGTCAGAACTAGAAATAAGTCTAAAATTCTTTCTAATTTATAAGCTAACTAAAGAAGATTTAAAAGCACTTAAAGAGTTTATCTAAGAGAACCTACGAAAAGGATATATTAGACTATTATAGTTATTAGCGAGATATCTAGTACTATTCGTACAAAAGAAAAATAGAAAGCTTAGGCTATATATTAACTATAAATAGTTAAATAGTATTACCAGGAAGAATAGGTATCTTTTACTCCTAATTAGTGAAATTTAAGATAGGATAGGTAACGCGTAAATCTTTATAGGGATAGATTTAAAATAGGCGAACTATTAGATTAAAATTAAGGAAGGTAACAATAGAAGGCAGCATTTAGGTTAAAGAAAAGACTATATAAACTATTAGTTATACAATTCGGACTTATAAACGTACTAGTGATATTCTAAAAGCGAATTAATTATAAGGGCACGAAGAGACTTTAGGGAAGATTTGAAGGAATAATATAAATTCTATCTAAATCTAAGGGTATATAGCTCTTGCTAAGAATAAGACGTTAAGTAAGGAAGAGAAAGGAATAATAGGAGAATCTTATAATTAAATAGTTAGGGGTTTTAGTAGTCAATGCGTGTGTATATACGCACGCGGTCTTTAATAGACTTTAGTAGAATTCAATTAATCTAGTAGAACTTAGTAGAAGTTAATTAAGCTAGCAAAATTTGGCAAAATTTAGTTAAAGCGTTAGAATTTATCTATTAAGTATTTTACTAAGACGTTCCTACTGTAACTCGGCTAGTCCCGTTATAGTACCCCCCCTCCTTTTAAGTAAAGGTCTAAAATAATTTAATTTAGTTAAGACTTATTACTTATCGCGTTTGTATAATTACGTCGGATGGCGGTATAGGGTTTTACCAGTTCTATCATTAAATAGACTAATTAAGATTTTCCATACCTAGTATAGAAAATCACTATTAGCTTAGTTAGGGCGGTAAGTAGAACTAATATCTTTATAATAGATCTTAGTAGGGTAAATTAGACTAATTAGATAACTTTAACCACTAGTTAAAGTTCTTTAACATCTTACGTATTATATAACCATATTATATACGTTATAATATTTTTAAGTTCTTTTTAAATTTAAGTTTCCTACTATTATATTTCGTGTATTCGTGTTAGGTAGTAATTATTTGCCTTTATATTATATCTATCTAGCTAAAGTAGGCCGCAAAGGATGGTCCTTATAGATTTCTTTTACTAGGGAAGGCGCGTTGGCCTTAATTTAGTTATAGGTTTCCTAAGTTTATATTTAATATCCTTTCTACTTAATAAGAAGTTTAAATTGTTTAAATTATATTTTCTATTATATATTATTAATTAAGTTAATAAAGTAAGAACTATTGCCATTGTTAATTATAAAAGGTAGTGGTGGTACTTTGTAAATTATAGGTTTACCCTTTAAAGATTATAGTAAGCTTATATAAAACGTTAGATATATTTTTATTTTAGTTAATAATTTAAGCTTATAAGCATATAGGCTTGAAATTTTATTTATTTAGTATAGGCCTATAAACTTCTAATTAGGTTTCTTTAAGAGCCGTTAAGTCTTTAGGTTTTATATATTTAGGTAAACTATATTACCTTCCTTAAAGTTCTATATAGGAGCCCATCCTTTGTTTATATACTATTCCTATACTATTTAAGTATACGTTAATTTATTTTATAATAGTTCCGTTAATTACTTTATTTAATTAGCGAAGTTATATATATTAATTAGCTAAATCCTTTTAATTATAGGTCCTATTGTGTTAATTTTGGGTTATAGTTTAAATCTAAGTTAAGGGTTTTATCTATAGATTGCATAAAACGGCGTTACGCTTATTAATTTGTTTATTATATTATTTATAGTAAACTTAGCTAAGGGCAGCTACTTTTCCCAGTTATTTTATAGGTAGGAGCAGTATATTTATAGGTATTATTCTATAATTATATTTACAATTTTAGTTTAACTATCTATCTCTAAATAAAATACGGTTAAAAGTCGTATTTAAATATCTAATTATTTATATAGGGCCTACTAAAGTCTAAAACAAGCTGGCTTTTATAGTTAGATATTATTAAATTAGGAAGTCCGTGTAACTTAAAGACATACTTAATAAAACATTTAGTTACTAATGTTATATTAATTAAGTCTATAGGAATTATATATCGCATTTTTATAAAATACTTAATAACTACTATAATATTTATAAATCTATTACTATTAGGCAGGTCGACTATAAAGTTAATTAAAATATCTTGCTATCTTTATATTAGAATTGGCAATAGTTAAAATACTCCTTATTTCTTTATATAAGAGGTCTTCCTATATATACACATTCTATATACTTAAATATATTTTTATATAAAGTCGTGTATTATAGGCTAGTAGTATACTTATTAAACAATCTTATAGGTCTTTGCGTGGCTAGAATATTCTATTATAGGGAAGTTATATATAAATTTAAGTATCTTAAATTATAAGGGTTTGGAATTCGGAACTACTATCTTCTATTAATAGTATAGTTAATTATTATAAATTTCGTATTTGGCGAGTGCAATATTTTTATACTATTGTTTTCCTATTTAAATCGCTTTTATTATATCTACTATCTATATATTATTTTTATATTTATATTTTATTAGCTTATTAATTTCTAATTTATTTTTATTAGGTTCTATATTTAGAAATATAGGATATAGTTTCTTAAAACGTTTAGGAAGTAATAAAATCCACAATTAATTTATAATCTATTTGTTTAAGGCGTTTATAAGTAAGTTTTATAATTATTATATTAATATAGTAGGCTTTTAATTAAATTTACCCGGTTAGTATATAATCTTAAAGTTAAATTATAAGAGGTATTTGGCCTAATAAATTTGGCGCTATATTAATTACTTTATAGTTATAAAATACTATAGGTTTTTATAGTCTATTAATACACATATTAAAAACAATAATCCTTTAAGTTCTAAACGCTATTATTTAAAGCATCTAATAATTGTAAGCAGTTCCTTATTATATATCTTATAGTTTAATTTAGTAGGGGCGAGCTTTTAGGAGAGAAAGGCTACTAAGCGTAGCTTATTATTCTTATTATATTATAATAATACTCCCCCTAGGGCATAATTAGATAAGCTCGTCTTAACAATATATTTAAGGTTAAAGTTAAAGTAGGTAAAAATCAAAGCGGTTATAAAGCGTTATTTTAAGTTATTAAAGGCTTATTTATATTAAGCAGTTTATTTAAATTTTATATTCTTCCTTATTAAATTTACTAATAGTTAAGTAAATTTTAAGAACTAATTAATAAATTAATAATAGAAATTTGTAAATTTTAGGAATCCTTAAATGTCTTATATATTACTAAGGCTTCCCTAGTTTATAATTATAGCGACCTTTTTAAGGTCTATTTTAATTCTATTACGGGATATTATTAAGCCTAGGTATATAACCCCAAATATATAAAACTTATATTTTTTAATATCGCATTATAAGCCCGCGTTTTATAGGTATTTAAGGACTATTTTAATATGCTTTTAATATATAGAAAGTAAAAATAAGTAGATTAATATAAGGTAAGGATATAGATAGGGAGTCCAATAATAGAATAATAGGTATATTATATAGACAGAGACAAATCCTTAAGGGAAAAGGAGGAGTCTATATATAAGGTAGGAAGGGGTTTCCGTACAGAGCACGTACCTTATAGGTAAGTTACCCCTAGGTTACCCTAAGGTCGCCTATACCTTACGGCTATATAACTATCTAACTACAACCCATATAGAGAAGAAAGAAGAGAAATACAAAGAAACTAAGCTCTTCTCTCTCTCTAAAGAAGCCATTTTGTATACCAAAAGGAAGAGAGGCGCTTTTCCTATTTCTAAGTAGGACAGAAATAGCTACTAGAAAGTGGCTAATATGTAACAGAACCTTATAGTAAGTACTATAATAGGCTTGTTAATGGGCTAGGTATATAGGTAATTTAAATTAAAGTTAATAACGTAATAATAATTGGTGGAGTGGTTGCCTAATAAATTAACTCTAATTATATTTTAAGAATTATTATAAGAAAGGAACTATCTAGGTAGGGATTAAGGGTCCTTAAATACATAACTATACTCCTATAAAATCCTTCTTATATATAATATACGTGTGCTCTATCTACTCTATTACGGATTATATAGATCTTATAAATTATATAGATTATATTATATAACCTTAGTTATTATTCCTCGTTATATAGCTCTATTAGCTCTATTCTAAACTATATTTATATTAACTAACTAGCTTCTTCTAACTCCTCTCTAAGTAGTTATAATATTATACTTAAAGCGTCTGTAATACTATCTCCCTCCTTTTTATCTTTATCCTTAAAGATCCTAAATATCTTTAAGTTATTTACTAGAAGTATAATATCCGTCTAATTAATTTAGTTAATATCTTTACTTATTATACCTAAAGCAATTTCTTCTTCTTCGACCGTTCGTCGTGCTCGCACTATTACTACGATATTGTCTCTTAGGAAGATTATACTATCTCTATATTCTTACTATTTAAAAAAGGGGTTAGTTTATATTGCGTTAGTAAACCTATCTTTATAACAACCGTCCTCTTACTTAAAGTGCATTAAAGTAAATATTCGTTTATCCTATAATATTTACTCTATCTCTAATACTAAATATACGCAACCTATTACTCTTAATAGTCGTCTAGTTCCCTAATTAATTTGTTTTAGGGTTTTGTGTTTAATTTATTACTATATAGCTAGATAATAAACTATCTGTTACTCTAGCAGAGTTATACCGTTCTTAGGACGCTAAACAGGAGGCTGCCGATGCTTAGTAACGGGCCCTTAAGTCTTATTTAGCGGCATCCGCTTAGTTAATCCGTCTTAAAAAGGTGTGTAAGAAGGTCCGTTTTAAGGAGTAGAAACTTATAAAATAAGGTCCATAGGAACTTAGTAATAAAAGAACGGATCCTCTTCTAATTAAGAAGAAAATAAATCTAAGTAGTTTAGCAACTGCTTTTCTTAGGTCCCCCTTAGGTAACTTATTTTTTAGCGATCCTTTTTTATTAATACCGCCTAACCTAATCTCTCCTAATACTTCTATACCTTTTTTATAGCGCTCTTTAGGTTTTCTAGTAGCTTCTAGGTAGTCTTATCGTAGCCTATCTACTTTACTTTATACTATGTTTTATTATTAATGTCCTTATAGTTAATAATCTTTAAAACTTACTATTTATCTTCTTCTTATCCTCTATATGTGTCTGCTTTATAAACCAGTGGCTTAATATTCCTATATGCTGGCTCTAGTATCGCAATATGCTATATAGGGTAGATTTTTATTTTAGCTAGTAGGTTTAACTTAAACGTAATTAGTAAAATTCTTTACTTAATTTTAAAAGGTCCTAGTTTAACGTAGTTTAACTTCTTGCTTAGTTATTAACTCTTAAAATTTTTATATAGTAGCCACACTTTATCTCCCTCCTTAAGATCTAGTCCCTTAGATCTCCTAGTATTATAGTATCTTTTTATTCTTTTTTATACCTTTTTTGCCAATTCTATAAGGTCTATATAAAGATTTATTAGCGTCTTTACTCTTTCTTTAGCTGTACTACTTATTTTCTTTACTTATTATAGTAATAACAATATTCTTAGCTTATATCTATAGTTTGCCTTAAATAGTAATATGCCTATCCCTTCCTATAGTGTTATATTACACGTAAACTGTATAACTGGTAATAATAATACCTAATTATTCTGTGCGTAATTAATATAGTGTTTTAAATACTGCTCTAGTGTCTAATTTAATCTTTCTATTTAACCGTCTGTTATTACGGACACTTTAAATACAATATTATAACTACTTAGAGAAGAGTCGGAAGAAGCTAGTTAGTTAATTTAGGCACGGTCTAGAATAGCACCGGTAGAGCTATATAACGAAGAGTAGTAACCGAGGTTATATGACGTTATACGCAGTACACGCAGTGTATAAAGGAAACGTACGTATAATACGTATAACACGTATATTACGTATAAGAAGGATTTTATAGGAGTACGGTTATATATTTAAGGACCCTTAGTCCCTACCTAGATAGTTTCTTCCTTATAGTAATTCTTAGAATATAATTAGAGTTAATTTATTAGGTAACCACTCCACCAGTTATTATCTATTATTAACTTTAATCTATATTACCTATACACCTAGCCCATTAACGAGCCTATTGTAGTACTTGCTATAAGGTTCCGTTATATAATT
>Ga0307515_10022443_pt1 | contig 11121 bp, 10 predicted proteins | sample 17_EM_MG_FD_194513 | JGI IMG/M metagenome (GOLD analysis project Ga0307515, IMG submission 194513) | Populus trichocarpa ectomycorrhiza microbial communities from riparian zone in the Pacific Northwest, United States - 17_EM | ecosystem: Host-associated > Plants > Roots > Unclassified | place... | reverse complement strand
TGGACTGACATGTTTTGCATCAGAGACAGGTGGGAAACTGTGTATTTCCATCATGAGAATCATGGAATTGGCAAACGAGGAATAGGTGGAGGGTGGTCAGTGTTTCAGTTTTGGGGAGTTGACTTCGAGACCATAGTTCGTTTCCAGAACGTCCACTGCAATTTGACTTCGGGTTCATTAGAAGCCTCCCAATCGTCCTGGCATATTTCTTCTCCTGAACAATCTACCAAGAAGCCATTCTCAGCCATGAGATTAGAAAGCTTCTCAGATAGGGCTCTCGTAGTATTGTCTCGCATAGGGATTGCTATGAGGGCTCTAGATCCCTCATCATCTTGAAGGAACTGCTGTACAACGTTCGCGAGGAGTGCAGGATGGTCGTCGTCGTAAAGTGGATCAGCAGCCAGAAGAATCTACCAGTTGTCAGTCAGGATTCCATGGAGTTTCTCAAACTAACTTACACTAAACTTCTTGACAGGCACAATCTCTAGAGCTTGATTAGGTTCTCTCCAGTCCAGAACACCGCAAGATATGTGTCCACCGAACTCGCCCACTGTTGGGGCGTTCTTTTTAACATTAAACAGGAGGTTGTCCGCAATGTCCCGGAGATCTGTCAAGAATACCTCTGCGCCCCAAACGGCTCCCGCTGCAATTCCAACAAGTCCGGTACCAGCTCCTAACTCCAAAACTTTAGCACTGGATAACAGTGATCTCTTGCTGGCGCCGGATCTCGACACGACGGACTTGGTAAAAAGATGGTCGAGGTATTGTATGCCGAAGTTCTCGAGTTTCTTAGTGATGACATATGATGTTCCCCACGTTTTGAGACCAAGATTATCCCCTGTGAGAGGTGGTTCCCGGATATCAAATTTGATTTCAGGTAAGTTGGAGGATGCCGATATAACCCAAGTCCTGGCATTGCTGCATAGAGTCTGTGTTAGCGTCCTGAAGGCAAGTACCGTACATAAAAATAAATTATCACAAAATATCTCATGGTGTTCTCAGAAGGTGTTGTCCTCAAGCACACGCTCAATTTCCGAATGCACCCTTCCACGGAGAACACTGCGTGCTAAATTGGACACGTACCAGATCGTCCGCAACGCTCAGCAACTCGTCTGCTTGCTAGATCAACCAGCAGTTCTTTTTGTTCCAACGCTGTCAAAAATTCTCCGCCAATATCAGCCGATTCAGGCATCCATTCCAAATCACTTGCAATGATGGACATCAAGAATCGCTGGACGACAGTCTCGTCGCTGAGGGGGGATGACTCAGCAGCGGAGGATTTATTCCATGAGTTTGGTTTAACTTCTAGAGCTTGTAGAGCACTCAGAAGAACGGCGTATGTTGGTTTCTTGCGGAGATTGGGAAGATCCATTATTAGGGCCCTTCGGAAGCTTAGAAACCTCAACGTCAACGAATCTCTTACAATTTGGAGGCATTGCTAACATACCTGACGCGCCACTGGATACCACAATTCTCCAAGCACTAGATTATGGCTCTTCAAGACCCGCATTGATTCCCGAAAGCAGTGAGGGTGAGTAAGTCACGTGGGCTGGTCCGTTGAGCTTGCTGGGACATGCGCAGAGCTCTCCTAGCCTCTCTGTGGACTTCAAGACCTCACCGCCCGAGAATACCCTCAAGCACATGAGCTTAAATAGTTCGAAAGTGTATTGATAGCTGAATAACAAGACTTGGAAATTAACATGTCGTTGAGAAAGTCGAGAAGAAATCATTCCATTCAACAAGCGAGCCAATCACGGCTGATACAAGGGGCTGTACTAGCGTCGACCAGCACCGCATCTTCCCCACTTATCGCTCTCATCCTTTCTCTCTATCAAAACAGATAAATGAATGTATCGACTCCTCAAGCGAAGAGAACTTTCCATGACTCGCAATGATTCAAGGCATATTCTTTGCGCGCTTCCTTCCTCAGCAGGGTATGTTACACAATATCTTTCCTTCTTTCTCCTCGGAATCTTCCCTGGGCCTGGCATACATCACTACATTCCCCTCCGCTCTTACTCTCAGTGAGACCGTCTAACAATGGCAAAGGGACCAAGGTTGTCCATCAAAGCCCACCAGGATGCATCGTATCCGAGCCTGGAGTTGACAAGCCCCGCTTCTTCGACTTCGAAACAATGGGCGAGTACATCATACCCAGGCAAGGCTTCTGCAACCGATACGTCACGATTTGCGATCCCGAATACAAGTATCGAATCCTTGGTCACCCAGTTTGCATCAAAGATGAAAAGTATGTGCGAAATGAATTCATGTTCAATTTCTGTATCGTCCTTGGCGTTGAGGTCGATATGCATCCATATGAAGCCGTGGTTCGACGACTGGCCAGCACCTTCACGGAGATGGAGATTCAGAATCAATTTCTAAGTCAAGAAGACCTCTCAACTTCGAAGGATCGCCGCTCGATTGCTGCTCTCATTGAGATCATCAAGGAAGACTTGAACAATTACAATGAATGCATGATCCCAGTTGGTAAGTTCTTCCATCATCTCTGAGATTTATATATTGACCTTGTTGCAGACGATGCAAACACAATAAATATGAAGCTTTTCCCTATTCACAGGCATCCTCCACCAGTGAAGTCTTGGCACGTCCCAATTTCCAAGATGAAGTTCACCGAGATCATGGATGACACCTGGGACCTCACAATGAAGAAGCTCATCGCCCAAATCGACGGCATCAACGACGTCCGGCGCATCGCTCATGATGCAGATGTAGCTCTTGACTTGGCAAAGATTGCCCTCCAACACTTGCTTTACCACGATTCAATCCTGATGCTGGATATCTTCCTCTTTGGCAATATCTATGCTCCAGCTCCCGAGATGAACGACTTCATAATCGACAAAGACGGTATGCAAGACGAATGCTCAAACTACGTCTACATTAACGGCCCACGCCTCCCGAAATTCTATCTTTGCCGTCTTTTCACCTCGCTCTGCACTTCTCGAACAGTCAAGGAATGGCTGAAGATGCATCTTGACCAAGGCTTCCCTGTTCTAAATTACGTCGACGTCCGACGATTCATTCAATTCGGCGTCATCAAGGGCCTAATTTATAGGGTCCACAAATATGCTGTTTCTTCACAATACCTAGCTTCCTTAGTCAATGGACAAAGCGTCAAGATCGAAGGAGGAGATTTGCTGCAGAGCTACACCGATGGATGCCATTGCTTCGACCAGATAACTGCAGAGAAGAACATCGGGGATTCTAAGATTATGGACCAGCTGCGGAAAATTCCCAAGGGCGATGTTGAAATCATCTACCGATGAAATCGGATACAAGAAATGTTCATGGCCGGGATGGAACAATGCCAGCCCCCTTCGCCGAGTAACCAACGGTGTGATCAGGCGACCAGCCACCCGCTATGGATTCACCAAGTCACCGAAGCGTGCCAATAACAAGTGTAGAGTGATTCCTCTTCCTCTCAAAAGCGGTGCCGTTACAATCACGCCAAAATTGGAGCACCCGGAGCCCACTTCTTCCCCGACCCCAGATGCCGTCGGAAGCATCAATTCTCTCTATTCTGAGCTAGGCCAAGGATATACCGACTATCTCAGCATTCTTGAAAATGCCTTCTCGAATCAGAAAGACGCCCGCTCAACTCATAAAACATTGTTCCATCGAAGGCCATGGCTACTGCTTCAGGCAATATATTCTCCTTTCCTCAGCAGCACCAGCTCCATACTGCACGGCCCAGAATTCGAATCCGTAGTGGCAATAGGCCTTAAACCTCTTCTGCTCATTGTACACGAGCTCCTAGATAAACCCAAAATCTTCGTTGTAGACTTGTGTAAGTGTCCTTACAATTACCTCAAAAACATGCCCCCCTAAACATCTCCCAGATATAGCCATCTTCCCAAACCGCCGCCCATATAACAACCCACACTTTCATCACAACATAACGTCCACCACGCTCTTCAGCGCCTGATCGCTCCACCAACAAGAACACAGCCCCCCAAGCCCCCATCCGCCGAGCCAGTAGCTGAACCCTACTATCGCTTAAGCTGATCACTACTATCAATTAGCGAGAATACCCTTGTATTTTCCATAGTAGGGATCAACTTTCCTCACCAAAAACCACACTGTATCTACTGTCTTTAATGATAAATAGACACCTGTCGTGGTTCACACCCTCCTTCCAATGCCCTGTAAGTACAGCATCTCCTCTACATATGCCGTGCACATACAGGGACTGACTTATTTAGCATCTCCCGCTGCCCTCCAGCAGTGGAAAGAAGAAGGTTTGTAGCATATTGATCGTATGTGCCGAGCATATGCTAACAATGTACTAGCGTGGTCCGCCTCCAGTTGACGACGATGATGACGACGACGAAGAATCTCGTCCACCGCGTAAGTTGAGCACCTCCTCAGCATATGCCAAGCTCATACTTCATAGCTCGCCGTCAAGCAAAGAAATCTCGTTCCTCTGCCCAAGGTAGTCGTATGTCAAGCACATCCCGTGCACACGCTCAGTATATACAGTGCTAATACAAAGCAGGCCGATCTGAACGCGTATAACGTGCCGCAACCTCGGCCTAGCTACTCGACATATGCTCGCTATATGTCACACGCTAGGTGAGGTAGTGGGGGGGGGTTCAGTATCACGCGAGCACATGTATAGGATATGCGGGGGGGCGTGGGGCGTTTTTTGCTTTTAGATCAATATAGACGGTGTTCATAAACTTGTGCCAAGCATATGTCGTGACTATACTGTGATCTTGTGATAATTATGAAATAACCGAGCCGCTAACGAGCATATACGGGGCATATGCTAAAAACATAACCGCCACAAAACCTATTCTTTTACTCGGCTAGCTATCTCGCTTCTTTAATCGAGAGTAGTGATCAGCTAAATAAACGAGCATATGCGCTAATTAATAGTAGTGATCATCTTAAGCGATGGTAGGGCTCAACTAAAACCTCATATTCAAGGGAGGGGATAGTATTAGGAATGTGGATTGAGACTCCCGCTTGAAGAATCCCGACCACTTGTTCATAATAATGAAATAATAGAACAAATCTCTGCAAAGTAGATCTAGAGTCTGCTACAGACCTAAAGGGAGCTAAGAAATCAGCGGCGATGACAGAGGGGTGGTGTTAATGACAATCCCCTGCGAGCGAGAATGTTTCAGACCTCTTTGAGACTGAGACAATAGAGTAACTAGGAAGTCTTTTACATGACTCGCGAATCCATAGATCATTTCACTTCGAAACAATGTCCCTCATTTGGTAGCGTGGGTTGATAACATTCAAGTCACGATCGAGTTCGCGACCCTCACAATCTGCCTTTCGCTTTCGAACTGAGCCTCCCAGCTCGCCAAACCCATAACTCGCAACCCATCTTCTCCACCAGCATCCTCAATATCTGCCCTTCCCATTCTCCCAGCATGTTCACTCTCCCCCTTCCCACCAGGGAAATCCGGTCCCGGTGTCCCATTCAAAAACGCCTCTCTCTGCCTAACCAGATAACTCGCATTTACCTCCGTCAATGGACAAGCCGGAATATACATCACACTTGAATCGCCCCTCCCAGCGTGCAACTTGTCCACAGCATGAATAGAATCGCAATGCCACGCAACATAATCCCCCGGTCCAACATCGGGAACATGAACCATCGTCTTCTCGAGTTCAAGATGCGGATGCAACGTCTCGTTCAGTTCTTGAGTACACCCCATGGTCGCACCTTGTAGCACGGAGCTCTGATTCTCACTCAATATCCAATTTCTCTCATCCAAGTACCCGCTCGCCTCTTTATTCCCATTTCTAGGCCCAAAGAATGGCCTCAACACATAGTATACCGTCGCAAGCTTGAACAATGGATTAACGAGCAATGTTCCCTCCCCGGGTCCCGTGGAACTCATGCTCAGCCAACCCTGGAACATTCTAAACATCGAGCAGGCTCCAGCGCCGTTATATAAATCACTTTCCACTTTCAACCTGCAGCTAGATTCCCAGGGGTCGAAATCCTCCCATCGTCCTTCGAACACTGCATCGTAGACGCCTCCTTTCCCATATCCTTCTATTTCCCATCTCTCTACACTCCCGCCATCGACATGCGGACCAAGAGCAAAACCACTATCTCCAGGTTGTCGAATCCTCAATCGATCTGCATACGAAACCGGAATTTCCGTACTAATCAAGGCTTCTTTATCTCTATTATTCCAAAACCTCATCAAAAACCTCTGCGTCTGAAGGACACTAGGATGAGCCCTCGCCTTCACCTGACCAGGACTCCAATACAACTCATAAACCGCCGGATTATCCTTCGGGAATGCCTTAGTCCCCGGATTCCTAGCGATATACGCCTTAATCTCCTCTTTCCAGCCCAGGGCCTCCTCTTCAGGGACCACGTTTTTGATTACCGCGGCTCCGCGTTTGCGTATGGCGTGAGAAAAAGGTAGGGCCCGGGAATGGTTTCTGATCTCTGAGAATGGGATGCTGGGGATGATTGAGGAGCCGGCGGTGGAGATGAGTTCTATTTCTGAGCGGAGGGAGGCGAGGAGGCGGGACCAGGAGGCGATGAGTGAGGCTTCATAGCCGTGGATTAGGGAGGATTTGAGCTCTGCGAAGCGTGTGGGAAGGGGGACAGCTTCACCGCCCGAGAGAGAAGCGAAGACGGAGGAGATGTCGCCTTCTTTTTTTGGTGCGTATTTGCTTTGTGTGGCGGTTGCTGTTGCGGTTGCGAAGGTACGAGTATGAAGGAGGGGTAGCTTTACCCCGCTTGGGAGACGGCGAAGGGTTGAGAGCATTCTGATTGTCTCAGAGCTGCATGGGAGCATGCAGCATCATAGTTGAGATAGAAGCAAAGAAATATCGTTGAATGACTACATAGAAGCTTGACTGTTGTCTAAAAGAAGGTATGTTGAGGTTTGGATGGGTTCCCTGGTCAAGCGCCGGCCCGGAGCGGCAGAATGCTCGAACCTGTGGGGTGGACGGAAACCTTGCTCGAACCCCTATCCTAGCTTCACTTCAAAATCTTCTCAACCTTATATCTCTATGGCCCGATATTCACTATTGCGATTCGCAAAAAGCGCGTGACAGCCCTCTAGTGGCGAGTTTTGTTGCACATCGTCCCGTCAATTTATAGTGGTCGAGGCGCTGTAAACATAGGCTTCTATGCGCTATAAGGAACCTAGCTTCGCTGCCAAGCATGCTGTTCCCACTCTAGCCAACATAACATCAAGAGCTTTTCCAGTTAAAGATCATGCGTTCGACTGCCGTGGTATCATACATTGTATGATAATCTCAAGGGCGGCTCTCCTGTGGATATCATTTCCAAGCCTAAAAATTCTATTCCAAACCATATAAAACTGCTCAAGCCATTGCCTTCTTTCCACTGCGCTTCGCACTGTTAGTAGGACCTTCTGAAGCCTTTCTCTTCTTCGATGCTGGTGTAGCCGCCGTCTCCTCCACCTCCTCTGCCTCTACATCACCCTTAACTTCTTCCTCCTTGGCCTTCGGCTTTCTTCCTCGCTTCTTGGCTTCTCCAGACGCGGCCTTTGTGGCCATTGAGGCCCTTTCTTCAGCAGTGATTACCTTGGGGGGGCGTCCCCGACCACGGCCAGAGGGAACCTTGACCTTCTTCTCGCTCTCAGGCTTCTTTGGGCGGCCTCTTGGAAGTCCGCTTGAAACCTTCTTCGGCTTCGGCTCAGGGACCGGCTCATTCTCCTTGATGATGACGAATGCGGCTTTCTCGAGCTCAATCGGAGTGCATTTGATCCTCGACATGAATGATTTCGCCTTGCTGAAGAGCTCCTCGAACTCCTTGGCCGTGTACTTCGGGGAGACCTTCTTGCCATCTTGAAGAAGCCATCTGTAGAGCTCATCGCTGAAGAACACAACGTTTGAGGGATCATGGACTGCGAGGAGGAGAGAGGCTGTGGCTGGTCCAACACCTTTAAGGGGCTTTGACAACTTCTCAAGAACGCCGGCGATGTCTGACGGCTTCTGCGCATAGTAGGTGAAACCGTCCTTGAAAGCAGCAGCGATTGTCTCATTGGAGTTGCTTGCAACTTTGCCGGAAAGACCTGGACGGAAAACGCCATGGCGCCTGAACCAAATCAAATCAGTACGGAACGGAGTAAAACTGTGCGTTTTTAAGTTGACGCTGAAAAACAGCTCCTACAGGACGTGCTCAGAATCACAAATAAATGAAATCCCAAGGAAGGTGCCTCAATTTGCAAAGGAACTTACATCTTCCACTCGAACAGTTTCTGAAGGTCCTTGCTCTCCATAGTGCGACCGGTCTTCGAAGAATAAGCCATCGGAGCGCCATTATATCTGAAAGAGTCGAGCTCCTCAAGACTGAGTTGACCCTCCTTTGCTATCATACGCGTTAAAAACGGCTTTCAAATCTCCCAAAGAAAGCGATCAGAAATAAAGAGCTACATACGAGGCTTTGAGAGACTCTTAATTAGAGCAGGATAACGACCAAGGGCATCCTTGAAGGCCTTAGCGTCGATAGTTTCCGCCATTTCGGGAACCGTATTGCTCTCTTTCCTTCCGAAAAATCCTCGAAGCATTAAGAAGACTGCCTGTTATAATTCTAGGTGTTTTTTATGGGGAGATAGATTTGTTGTCGAATTTTATGAACTGAGGAAGTTGAGAGGCTTGACTCGCGACAGGAATCGCGTCTCATAAATCAATAATGACAGGGGTCTTGGAAGCGCCTTGGAAACGAACCCCTGTCGACCCGTGGCACCAATCTAGACCAGATTGGCTGAGTACAGTACAGTAGGTTATTTTTTCTTCGATAAGCCCGGAAGAACCCCTCCTCCAAAAATATCTCTGGGTACGACGACACAAACTCTCGAGACAACACTACCCTCTACCTCTACTACGCACCGAACAGACACCCTCCTCAATACCAGAAGTTCAAACAAAAATGGGTGGCGGAAACGTCAGTCCCCCACTCCTCTCCCTCCTCCCACTTCCCCTCTAGGCTGACAGATATCAAACAGGGAGCGAAAGCCGCCTCAAAGCGTGCGCGCAAGGACAAAGATGACAAGGGAGTGGCTAAGTCGCAACTGAAGGTCAATGAGCAGGCCAAGGACATCCAATGCGACATCTGCAAATCGACGTTTCTGAAGACGACTCGCGCGCCTGCGTAAGTGCCTCGCCGGAATCTGAAGACTGGAGGGGTGCTGATGTGATATTTTGGGGTACAGACTTACGGAACACGCTGCGAATAAGCATAGCAAGACACTCGAGGACTGCTTCCCGAATTTTGTGGCGCAGCCCGCGAAATAGGCGCTATTAAAGGGGAGAGAGGAGAGTTGCGATGATGGACGACGGAACCTACTTTGCAGTAGAGGTGGAGCAGCATTTGCCTTTTACTAGCGAGATGAAGGGAGGCAATATGAATGAATGAGGGATGCGAGATGTTAGATGGATTTACTGGGGCGGTAGGCGCATTGGGAGTTAGCATGGACAAAAAGCTATGCATGATGTGTCTACTGTACACGATCAACCTAATCCTTCTCCATCAGTGTGCTTCTACAACTTGGCCCAACCCTCCGGTCAGAGGGGCGCCATTCTGCTGTGGTTCAAAAGCAGCTTTCTTCCTGTCACCCTCCTCCCTCTCCTTCTTCTGCTGCGCTCTGATTTCTGCCAGAATCTCAGGATACCACCTTTCCCCCACATCCGGATGGCTCTTAATCCTATTCCTCAGCGTCGCCTCGCCCAACGTCCTCGCACTTCCTCCGCTCCTGAACGTAAACTCCACATCATCCAGCCTCCCTCCATTCCTCTCCACAATCCTCCTCCTCATTTCCCTCACCTCCTCCAGAACCCTGCCTACGCCGCCTCCACCCTCCAAATCATTCAGCTCGTCGAACTCCGCATCAAGGCTAACCCCTTGAAAAAAGGGAACCGAAAATCTCGCCCCGCTCCCAGGAGCTGGAGAAAGAACGCGATGGGTCGTGGACATACAAACACCTTGCGTAAGAGCCTCCATCCCCTGCCCAATGGCAACCACAAGCGTACCATCAATAGGCGGACAATCAATCCACTCGCCCCTCAGATTCTGCACCTGGAGACCCTTATGCTTCGTAACCTGCAGCAAATAGCTCGTAAACATGCTATCCTTATGCGGTCCAACGCCCTGCCCCTCCTTCACCTCATCTCCTTCCTTCCATAGGCCTAACTCTTTCAAATCGGGGTATTTTACGATTTTGAGTTTATGTTGTTGGTCGGCGTCAAAGTACTTGTTGAATGCGGTGGCTGGTAATCCGATCGCTTCTGCGATCAAAGACGTGAAGAAGATGGAGATTTTGCCCATCAGGGTTATGTATTCCGAGTACACGGGCTTGAATTCCGGGAGGTAAGCAGGGGGCGGCCATTGTGTGGGCGCAAAGAGGTTTCGGTAGAGTGGCTGATCTGGTGTTCTGACGGCGTGGTCGGTTGAGAGGTCGATTTGTTCTCTGTGGTCAATGGTGTGTGCTGTTATTTCGGCGTCGAGACGGGAGTAGCCTAGGAAGGAGGAGGCGTTTTTCATTTCAATTTTGAGTCTGTACGTAACGGATTAGTAGTGTGATGGAGACGGGAGAGTACAATATACTTCTCTTCCATAGGCAGGTCAAAAAAGGCCACGCCTTCTTCTATAACCTTTTGTGTGAGCTCCTCTGGGATTCCTACATTCTTCAGGTATAGGAAGCCAACTTCTAGGAGAGCGTGTCGGAGTTCATCCAGGAACTGTGGCTTAGTAGATGGGTCTTTGGCCTGCGATAGGTCAAGGATGGGGATGGTGTCAAATGACATTGTGAACTGTGTATACGGAACTGAGAATGAAATCGGAGGAAACTCGACTTGAAAAGAGAAAAGGAAGGGGAGATATACTTGAGCTCGTACGGCATGCCTTTTTGTGAAGGTTGGTCGATCCACCTGCTCTTGCGCCATCGGCCAAATGGTTCGCACCCCACTTTCAATGACACCTCTCTGCACGTGACCGACGGGTTCCGTGAATGCTCCGGCTTGTCATTTTTCTTCTGGAAATTGGATCCGAGATCACTTGCCAAGAAATTGAAGGGGTCTCGCTTGACATGGAAGCTTTTGACAATGTCATGTAATTCAATCCCTACTTTTGGCTTTGTACACCCTGTACAAAGC
>Ga0307515_10022441_pt1 | contig 11121 bp, 6 predicted proteins | sample 17_EM_MG_FD_194513 | JGI IMG/M metagenome (GOLD analysis project Ga0307515, IMG submission 194513) | Populus trichocarpa ectomycorrhiza microbial communities from riparian zone in the Pacific Northwest, United States - 17_EM | ecosystem: Host-associated > Plants > Roots > Unclassified | place... | reverse complement strand
TTTTCTAGTCGGTGCAATTTAATTAATCTTTCAAAACTAATTTTATATAACCTGACCCAGCACAAGCACAACGGATCAACTAGCTAGGTTATATATCATCAATCTATTAGGATTTCATCTTATTATGTTTTATATCAAACTGAGTAAGAGTTGGACTCGTTAAATCTGGTCAACTCAATACATTAACTTGCAATCTAATCAAAACCCAAGCAAGAGTACGCGTTATTAAATATTTTCTTTTATATATATATATATTACAATAACATCCCACATTTTGCCAAGCTTCTAAAAAAATCAATAGCACTACCATACACGACAGGTAGTGCATCAAAACACAATGTGGTCGAACCCATACAAAGCTGCAAATAGCCAGAAAATAATCTCCACGTGTCAAACAGACAAAACTCACAACACATGGGAACCTTAACCAGACAAACTAAGATAAACAGAAGTAACAACCCCAAGCGCGTAAACGCCAATCGCCGCCCCCACCACCTCCTTACCACCCTTCACTACCGCACCAACACCCACAATCCCAGCAACCCCAAGTGGCAGCCGACCCAAAATAGCCTTACCAGCATTCCCCACAGCAGCCTCTGTGAACAAAACCAAAGCCCACTCTCTAAATTTGGCATGCTCAAGAATAAGCTCCCCTTTCTCCTCCTGGGCTGCTCCTGGCTTCCTGTTTGTCACCATCCTGAGTGCCCAGTCAATCTGGCCCCGGGTTGGTGGAGATGGTACCCATTTGAGGATTAGTGGGGCGGCGGCGGCGGTCGTGGTGAGGGTGGTGTGGAGGTAAGTGGTGGCGGTAGGGAGCTGGTAAGGGAGGATGCCTTGGAAAGCATGTTGAGTTAGGGATAGACAGTGAGTGAAGGTTGAGTCACAAGCTAAGTTGAACTCTTGTGAGTTGGATAGTGTTGTTTTGACTCGTTTTGAGGCTGATATTCCCATCTTTGATTAATCTTTTCTTCTTCTTCTTCAGCTTTCACAAAAAAACATATCCAATCTTACTGTGGATTCTCTGTTTTGTTTGGGCGTTCGGGTATACTAATAGGTTTCTTTTTCCAACGACATGTCGTGGAAGCATTACACGATAATGTCAAAGATACAATTTGGTCCTTCAATGTTTGCAATAATTTCATTTTCAAAAGATATATATATCAAATTAAATTTGATTTATATTAATTAAAAAATCTTAAAATTTTGCAAGATTATGCTATTTATCAGTTATAATTATACAATGAGCGAGGATTATTCTTTATAATTTTAATCACTTGATATTATATTGTGAAATATATATAGACTTACGGCGTGAGTTATATCGTGTTCATAAATATGTTCAAATCAATATATTACTTATATATAAATTGACATGAACTAATTATTATTGTTAATCAAAACTTTCAAATATCAAAATGAAGCGATTAAATATTTGTACACACATTGGAGACAATGGCAAAATATTAATATACAGGGACTAACATGAAATTGAATTACAATTATGGTACCGATTTGTATTTAACCAAGGCTTTATGACTTCTCCTCCCCTCCTCTTCCACATCTTCTCCACACTGCAGCAGCACTACCATGAAATCCGCATTAATGGGTTCTCTCAAATTCCAAATCCCACAACTAGGCTTCCACAAAACCCTACAAAAACCCCACCTTCCTCGTTCCTCAGTCATCACCTGCAGTCTAAGAGGGAAGCCAAGACCACCTTTGTGGAGGGCAAAGAGGTTATCCACGGAAGCCATTCAAGTTATCCAGTCTCTCAAGTTAGCTAGATCGTCCACACCAAGATTAGAAGAAGTCTTTAACAGTAAACTCTCAAGATTGCTCAAGACTGACTTATTGGATACCCTTGCTGTCTTGCAAAACCAAAATGAGTTGGACTTGGCCCTCAAGGTAAATAAAAGAAAAGAAAAAGAAAAATATTATTACTTCTGTTATTATTTTGTTATTGTACCTAGATAAATGCTAAATATAATTGCTTTTGTCACGATTATCCAATCTGAACTATTCGTGCAATAAATGTATGGGAACATTAGGAACTTTTGGACCGAATACAGTTTCATTGGTTGTGCGCTAGATTCTAGTAATTTATCTGGTTAGTATAGTAAATGAATTACAATGTGCAATTGGTTACTGTCTTGAGATAAAAGAGACGAGACGGAGAGAGGAAGATGGTCAGTTAGAACAAAAGGGAGATGTCCCTTTGTTTTTCACGTTTTGAAACAACATAAATTCACTTTAATGTCACAGAGACATCTATTTTATGTCTCCATTAGGGCTCCAACCAAACATGTTTCAATCCTTTCTATATCTGTACAGGGACACTAACCATATATGATTGGTTTTGTGTAGTAGACAATAATTTCTCGTTGAATAAATGGAAGTGACAGATGCATGTGCGTCACTTTTTTCATGAATTGTCTAGTCTAGGCAGGTAGATGAAGAAATGTTGGCTTGTAAATGTATGGGTGGGTACAGTTGAGATTGGATAGTTGTGACAGATGCATGTGTGTTTAGCACTTTCGTTGCTTGCAATGGACTGTATTTTTTTATGGATATCTGAAATGAAATCAGGGTTTTAGGTGTTTGAGTTTGTGAGGAAGGAGGTGTGGTACAAGCCAGATATATTATTGTATCATGCAATGATTCAGATGGTGGGGAGGAACAAAATGGTTGAAATGGCTGAGGAATTTTTTGGCAAATTGGAAAAAGAAGAAGGGTTGAAACCGGATACAAGAGCATTCACTGAGATGATTGGTGCTTATCTGCAAGTGGGTATGATTGATAAGGCGATGGAAACATATGAAAGAATGAAGGCATCAGGATGTGACCCGGATAAGTTAACTTTTAGAATTTTGATTAGGAACCTTGAGGATGCTGGAAAAGAAGAGCTTGTAGATCGTATAAAGAAAGAATGTGGTGATTATATGGATTATCCTAAGAAATTCCTTGAAGAAGTTGAGAGAAAGAAAAATGTAAGTACCTAGCCTTTTCCTATATCCAGTTAGTTTTGTTATTCATTTGTTCTGTCTTGTTATTCATGTAGAAATCAGTAAATTGCGTCAGATTATGTTGCTTGGAACCAACTATTGGTAGTTAAAACTAGAATACATTAGACCCTTTTAAGTTTGAATAATTTGTAGACTAGTCATGGATTATGGTCCAAAAGAGCATGGAATGTTTTGTGGCCTTGTTTCAATCTTGTGTTATGTTTAGGATTTGTTGTTTTTTATACTGAATAGTGGATCAGCTTCAAAATCACTTTCATATTGATCAGGAATTTCATTTTGAGAAAAAAAAAATTAACTTCACCATCTTCCCCGTTGTCTCTGGTCAGTTTATGATGCTTTGTGTTCTTCGAAAATTTCACATCTTGTATGAAGGATAAGGACATAGTAGAGGCTTTCTTGCAGATAACAAATGTTTTGTTTAAGGATGACATTGTCCCAGCTATTTTGATAAAGAAACACTTCTTAATGGAATAAGGCAATTCTTATCAATCTAATAATAGAATCTAAGTAGGAAAAGACAAGGAATAAAATGGGGCATGCCTCCACCATGTTATAATCCAGTCTGAATCCTCATTCATGGTGGCTTTTGCAGTAGTTGTGCAAAGTAGCAGATAAGAGCCTGAATCCTGATTGTTGCTGGCTTTTGCACTTCATTTTTATTTTACTTTTTTCCAACTGCAACTTTATGTTGACTGTGAACTGCATAACTGAAGTACGTGAAAACGAGTACACTGGTATAGCCGGGGTAATGTTTATACATAATTGTAAGAACTTGTGTTCGTTCTTGACTTGTATACTTCACATTTTCTTTCCTCAGGTAAAGAGGCTGGTGGTCGATTTTTTTTGAAGATTTCCAGTGCTTAGAATGGAAAGGTCGTCGTGGCTGATTTGCAGTACTGTGTACTTAAATGTCAGAAGGCTAGGAACTTTGCTGCCAGTTCCTTTGAGGCAGATTTGATTTGTACATTGTTAAAGCTGCAGAGCAGACGAGCTCATGCAAGTTGTTAAAAGAACAAAGCATTAGAATAGTTGAGGAATATGGGCTGGCAAAACGTTAGCTAATGAAGGAACCCCATTGGATAATGGAGAAACTAGATATTGGCAAAAGTTGAAGTAAACTTGCACTTTCCAGGCTTTTCAGCACCACATGACCACATCTTTATTGAGATATCTGATACCTGTATTTCTATAAAGAGTCGTGACTGAGTTCCATTAACCTCATTCGGATTTCTGAAAAGTCTTATACTAAGAAAGAATGGAAAAAAATGTATAACTTAGAGGACCAGGAAGAAATTAAGGGAAGTGATACAAAATGTTATTCTGTCAACTCCCAATGGTGAACTTCAAAGATACAAAGAAGTACTTTCTTTTAGTTAGAATGGTAAATGTACAAGGAAATGCTTGAAATACAAAAAAAATAAAAATATTACAAGCCACAACACAAATGACAACATTGGTTGATCTCCTCCGCTAGAATGGAGACAACACATACATTTGTAGATTATAGACCACTACAGGGGACCCTCAAAAAATGGAAAACAAAATTTATTGGACAAGGAAACCGAAACGGGGCTGTCAACAAATGAAGAATCCCTCTTTTCTCTCTGTGGCGTCGTTGAACATACTGTGCCACATGAATGCTCTCTAGCTTGCTAAGTGGCTGGGGGAGTTGTTGAACATACTGTGCCACATGAATGCTCTAGAGAGCACCATCTCAAGCTCTTGGTGCGTCCAATTCTGAGTTGGTAGGTGTTGAAGAAACATCACCAACTCTTGGAAATCAAGCTTCTGAAGCTCTTCTGACCACTGGTAAAAAGGTAACCAAACACTGTTAAGCCTGTGATGCAAAAATATTTCAATGAAAGCCACCATTATATATTCTCGATAAAATGTGCAAAGATTCATCCGACTCATCAAGAATGAGAAGGACAAGCCAATGATATAGAAAAGTTAGAAATTGCAAACTATTGATTTGGAATTAGCATTGGATGGCATTTTACATCATTTATGAAGTCAGTGATTTTGCAAAATGCATGAGTGGTAATTCAGTACCATACATGTTACATGCTCTGAATGCAATTCAGAAACCAACCATAACCTAAGTTAAGAAAATTGAAAGCAGCAAGTGAAACCAAATTCCTTGTGAATGTTACAGCATGCCTGTTATTCTTTTCTCATCAACTAAACAACTAGCATCATATAGAAAAGCCATCTATCATTTTCACAAGCACCAGGAAAAGAATGAGCATTATAGAAGTAGTGCTTTGAAACATGAAACCAAGCAGAAGTATTCTCACCGTCAAAAGAAAACTGGCAAATATGTATACGAGGAAATCTGGCAATGCATCTCCTTCAGCAAGATATGTGTCCCATAGGCGAGTCACGAGATTAAAAGGAATCTAATGAAACAAAGCAAGACATAAGCTTCAGAATTAAATAACATAAGCATGAGGCCTTGCCACTGCAGCAGCTTCAAACTTAAAAGTTTGGGCCACTACGAACTAGTTAGCTGAATATTAAAAAATAAATAAATGGTGGTTATATAACAATTGCAAGTACTGACAGTCTTAAGTGAGGAATCATACCTCACGTATTAAAAGACAGTTAAACCAGCGGAAAGCAAATTGAAGAAATTCAAGCCCTTGCTCTTCCATGTGTCTCGAAACAGGTTCTGTCACCATTTAAAAAACAAACAGATTCCTCAATAGAGCATGCAAAGTTGACCGTATTAAGCATAAAATAAATTAGAAATAACTGGGGCTATACATGAGGTTATCGTGACAGGTCATGCATAGTTGACCCTACAGATAAATTTATAGAAAAGCCGGGTTAGGCAAGCACAAGTTGAAGACTCAAGGTTACATTTGAAAAAAAAAAAAAATTGTATGCACTGAATGCAGAAGAGATATTGATACATCAGCTTGGTGAATGGTGTTGAATTTTTTGAGGAACAGAGTAGGACAAACAGTTTAAAAGATAGGGAACTATAGTAGGTATAGACATGAAAGCTACTATAGCAGTAAAAATGATTCCCTTCTAGCAGACAACCATGAATTTAGCAACATATGCACTCGGGTCTTCAACCAAGAAAAACATAGGCTCACTGGTAGGACAACATAGAAAAAATGTTTACCATCAATCCTATTAACCAATTCCTTGAGCTTAAACACAAGTCTTTGTATTCCTGGTTGAGCAAATGTGTAATGGTCTTGCATGCCATCAAGTAACTTAGATAGGCACCAATAACAATCAGCCTCTACGTTGGAGATTTTATCTGGAGATAGATCAGAAATTGACCACTTATGTATGTCCCCTTCCAAGTGTTCAGACAGGAAAACAACCAGAAAGGGTGTGGCAAGGTCATTTATTCCCTGAACATATCCACTTGCGGGATGCCGAATGGCCCTGGAAAGAAATCAAGAACCATAACACCTGAAGGAAAATCAGATTACACCAAATAATAAGGAGATAACTGACCGAGCACATTTACAACTACACACCTCAGATTCAGATGTGGGACTCTCAAGAGAGTATTTCAGTTTAAATTATAATGTACTGAGCAAAAGTAGAGTCATGTATTTAGCACATATCAGGGCTTATTTTCAGAAATTAAGAATTCATGCAAGAATCCTTTTCAGTGTCAGATGTCAGGAGTTATATGAAAGGAGATGTTTGTTATAAGGCTATGAATTCTTCTATATTATGGCTGATATTTACAGAACTTTATCATGTTAACTTCGATGTCCTTCAGAGATTCTGCCCCAGTGTCTCTCGCACATTCCCAGCATCCAGATGCACACAGGTCAAGACATATAATTGTCATTTAATTGATGACTTCCCAGGATGAAAAACCCATATTGATTATATGATCAGACATTTAGTTTGCCATGTGATCTATGTAGCAAGATTTGTCCCAAAAAATCACCAAGAAAATAATAAACTAAAGGGAATGTGTCGAAGAACAGTCAAAGATTTTCCTTTAATTCTCAATTCAATCATCTAACTCTTCAATTGCATGTCAACAGAAATCCATTGGTGCCAAAGAAAGATGATAGAAATAGTATCTAACCATGTATAAAGAATGCGCTCCAAGGATTTCTGAACTTGTTCTTGCTGAAAGAAAATGACATCAGGTACTGTTCTTGGACAATCAACAGAAATCTAACAATGGAAGCAAGGGAAATTGTCAAGAATTGGGCATGCAGGGTTGACAAACGATCAAGGCAGACATAATTATGCAGTGGAAATACCTGCCGAAGCATGTTGATCTCATCATCTGAACGTTCAGTATCTGGAATGTCATAAAATTGAGCAACACAGTCAAGGTACTCAAGGCGCTTTCTTCTTAGAACTCCCTCCCTTCTATCTGAATTAGGCGATGCATATCCCTGTGGTCAGAGCACATTCAAATTTCAAACACGCAATAAATTTTGTTTCATTAAAAACAATCGTGATCAGGAGATCAAAAGGCCGTGCTAAGTAAGCCTTCGATAACCAAATGAATCATTTTCACACAGGAAGCAACAGACTCTATGGAGAAGGATCACTAGATTCTAGCAGCACAAACAGGTAACAATGCTATTTTTCTAGTACTCTAGTCAAAACCATATTAATCCTACTTGAAATTGGCCACAGGCTTACCAATAGAAGCCTCCATATGTTTGGGCGCATATATGGTGGTACTCCACTCCAAGCTAACTCACGCAACTTCTCTGCACAATGCATATGAAAAGAATGAGGGAAATATTATAGCTTATGAAACTTGACACGTACAAGAAAATGTGATGCTGATGGGTGCAGGTGCAAACATCTAAACAAGCCTCATAAATCCCAGTTTTATCATATACGAAATACCAGAAATCATAAGACAGCATCCAAAATATGCCCACTGAATTAATCTAAAGCTCTAAGAACGTAAAATCTAATCTATTTGCTGGTGAAACTGGCTACAGAAATCCCTACTTCCATACATCCAGGTCCGCATCATCTTATCAATCTACGGTCATCAAATCTTTTTTCACCAGCTAAACCTCCTCTATGGCCTTCCTCTAGTGCATGCAGCAATCTGGATTAGCACATTTCTCCTCAAGGTTGTTGAAAATGACTGAAGCATTTTAGAGAGCTCTTTGCCAAAAGTGGTGCTACAACCACCTACTCTTCAATGAATGCATTTCTTATTGTATCTCGCCTTGGGGATCACTTAAGTAAGCAAGTACTTTAAATCGTATTTTTCTGTTATATGTTGCTTGATTATCCAAAATTATATCCTAAAAGCATGGTAATACTATCCATGTAGAAAGTTGTTCCATTGAATTGATCAGTAAGTTAGTCCATTTAAATTGATATCACAAGTTTTAGATATAGAAACATTTAATATATGCTATGGACTTGAATTATAAAGGTCTGAATATAAAGCCTAAGGTCAATCAACGTGATTAATCCACAGTAATATACAAGCATATACCAGCATACCTAATGTAACTGTGGATCCTGATAGCTCCTTTGTGAATTTCATGACTCTAGCAGAATCTGTAGCTCTAGCACCCATGACAGACTTCTGAACTTCTTTGGACGTTATCTCAACATTGGAGTTTGTAGGTTTTAGCTTGTTTGTGGTCATGTTATTGTTTAGCTGCTTGCTGGTACCCTGGGCTTCTGCCTACATTACAATTAAGATTTCTTTGTTCAAGTACTCAATTACTGAACTCTAGCACATAAAAATACTACACCATATACAAAAATTGATGCCACGAATCTATTATCCATATCACCTCCTTCGACATGTCCATTTGATCACTTGTGCCAGCATCATTTTCTGAGAAGCTCCTTCCAAAAGTTGATGATCGTAAGCTGGGATCCTCTGGTGGATCTGCTCTCCTGGTCAGTAAAACTTTACCAGGAATACTACGACCTTTAAGTAACCTTCATTGCAGGAAAAAAAAAAAATCTAAGTGCCATTATTCAAGTCTAGCACAGCTCATGGTAAAAGGAGTTGAAAAGAAAAACACCTCCAGCCATATGAATGTCAAACTATGTCCCTTAACCATGTACAAGGCAATACTTTTCACCCCGCAAACAGATGCATGCCATCACATGAGCATGCATCAAGCAATCATTGTAGTTGTGTCCAATGACCTATCTCCACCGTTACAGAATTCCTCTAAACTCTTGCTCTCTCTCCCACCATATAAATAATATCAATTTTATCAACTCTACCTTGCAATTTTCAAGATCAAATGCAATTCGCATGAATTTGAAATCATTTTCCAGATGACTGCAGAATTTCATTTCCTCGGAACTTATAATCTTATTTACTAGAGGAAGATAACGAGATCCAGAGCTCTTTTAAACAAATGGATTATCAAATCTAAGTATAAATTACAACAATCTAAGGGGAATAAATGGAAAATGCCAATAATTAGGAATTGAAATCACATCAAAATCCATAAAAATTAAAAATTTTACCAAAAAAACCTACGACTTTAAATCCCACCGATCCAAATTCATGATTTCTGACAATAATTCCAGAGATCTGAAGCATTTTCTCAAATGGGTTTTGAAATCTAAACTAAAAAAAATCATTAAACACTGCAAAGATGAGAACTTTAACATAATAAGAAACAAGAATCCCTCAAGAAATAGAATTTCAAGACATACCCTTGAACATTTTTGAGGGTTTGATTGATTCTAGAATCCAAACTTGAATTATTGTCGCTGTTCTTCATGGTTTATCTTCGTGATGCTGTTATTTGTTGTTGCAGGTCTGCTACTGTGTAAAGTTGTAATAAAGGAGCATGCTTTTTGATTTGCTTCGCTTCTCTCTGTTTTCAAGTTTAGTCCTTTTTCCCTGTTCTTTAGATTAAAGATGGCTAATGATGCCCCTTTTCACTTACCAGCGCAGAAATTTATATTCCAGCACAAAAATCAATTAGGGATTATATATATAATAATGTAATGACAGCTTAATCCAACTTCACAAAGTTTATTGCAATTGGTTGTTTGAGAAATTAAAAAGGGTATTTGACCACCAAATTAGGTATTTTTAAAAATGAAAATAAAAATATAAAAATAAATTTATATTTGATAAAATTTTAAAGTAAATTTTTTTCATGAAATATATTTATTTATCTCCATTATCTTAATTTCTTTTGTGTAACTTTAATAATTTTAAATTTACTTGGCATTCTCATCTAAAAGTTTTATTCTAACTATTAATTTACTCTCCAATCAAATTCAAAGAATATAATCCACATGAAAATAGTATATTTATCAGGAGAAATAAACAACCATTTTATGGATTAAAAATATATTTTTTTTTACTGTAAATGGATTGTTGGGTCAACTTTTGCAAATTAAGATTATGTATTTTTTTTTAAAAAAAATTATATCTGAAATCTGCCATTCATTTATATATTTATAAAAATTATTATTCTTACAATCTCTTCAAAATTAAATTTTAAAATAAAGATATGATAAAGTGGAAAGCAATTTTAGCCACCACCAACCAAATATTTCCAAAACATGACTAGACTTTCCTCTTTCTATTAAGGAAAATGATTCAATCACTTGGAAACTTTGATATGGTTTTATTAAAAATATAAGAAAATTATTCAATTTATGTTAATGGCTGGATTAAAACCACATAGATTATACTTATGTATTTAGCTTAATGCATTGAATCCTATAAGAATTCTGAAACTAAACATGCTTATGTTAGAACAGTATTAGAATGCGTGTTCTCCAAAAAATTACATGCAAATATGCAATTATTAATGGATCTCGAATTGACAGATTCTTTTCGTAGTTTAGCTTATCACCCGAGAATGGCGTTTAGAAATGTATCCGCGCGACATAAAAAAAAATGGCACTGGAAGGTCCTGAAGACTAAAGACCCTGTAATTTTTTCTATCGGTTGGAGGCGCTACCAAACTACCCTGGTCTATGCCATCGAGGATCGCAATGGAAGGCATCGCATGCTTAAGTACACACCAGAGCACATGCATTGTCTAGCCCATTCTGGGCCCCCCTTGCCCCTCCCAACACTGGAGTGGTTGCTGTCCAGAACTTAGCGAACAATCAGGTTATTTTTTCTTGATTT
>Ga0307515_10022440_pt1 | contig 11122 bp, 13 predicted proteins | sample 17_EM_MG_FD_194513 | JGI IMG/M metagenome (GOLD analysis project Ga0307515, IMG submission 194513) | Populus trichocarpa ectomycorrhiza microbial communities from riparian zone in the Pacific Northwest, United States - 17_EM | ecosystem: Host-associated > Plants > Roots > Unclassified | place... | reverse complement strand
CGAGGCCGGGGTGGCCGGCGAGGGAGGCGTCGGTGGCGGTGCGCGCCTGGCCGATCGGCGTGTAGGCGGCCGATCCGGCGCTGCCGTCGGCGCTGACGGCGAGCCCGGCGGCGACCGGCGTGAGGGCGCGCAGTCCGTCGGTGAGCATCGACTGCTGCGCGGCCGCCGTGTAGGCCGGTGCGAGCACGGCCGCGGCGACGGCGACGACGGCCAGCCCGAGCACGACGGTGGAACGGCCGAGCCGGTGCCGGATACCGGATGCGGTGACCCCGCCCATGCGCGCCTCACTCCCCCGGCCCGCGGCCGACTCCTTACCTCTGGACAGCCCAAGATTCCGGCATCGGGAGGGCCAAGGGCGGGAGTGTTTCCGATTTGTTGTGGAACGGCAACGCGTGTGAAACGCCCGCGACAGGCTGTCGCAGGGGCGTGGGATGCTGCCGCGCATGGGTTACGAGACGGAGTTCACCGGGTCGGTGCAGGTGGTGCCGCCGCTGAACGCGGCCGAGATCGGCTTCGTCAAGCGGTTCGCGAACACGCGCCGGATGTCGCGGACCAAGGGTCCGTACTTTGTGGACGGTACGGGGTACGCCGGGCAGGGCGACGATCCCGACATCCTCGACCACGGCAAGCCCTTCGCGGGCCAGCCCGGGCTGTGGTGCAAGTGGGAGGCGAGCGAGGACGGGTCGCGGATCGCGTGGAACGGGCACGAGAAGTTCTACGACGCTGCCGAGTGGATGGCCTACCTGATCGAGCACTTCCTGCGGCCGGGGGCGCTGGCGTCGGGGCCGCGGAACGAGGAGTGGGTGTACCCGGAGGAGTTCGCCGGGTTCACCTTCGACCACGTGCTGAACGGGCGGATCGAGGCGGATGGCGAGGAGCCCGAAGACGTCTGGCGCATCGAGGTTCGGGAGAACGTGCCGCACGTGGTGTGCCGCGAACCGCTGGACCCGGAGCAGTGGAACGGGCCGAGCGAGCACGCGGTGTTCAGGTTCGAGGGGGTGGCGTCGCGGAGGCTGAGCGATGAGGAGGCGGCGGGGTTCGAGGCGATCGACCTCGACTGACGCTCACCCCGCCCTCTCCGGCGGCCACGCCGCACCCTCGCCCTCGTGCCCGGTGAGGAAGTCCTCCATGGCGCCGCGCAGGTCCCCGACGAAGTCCTCGAAACGCGCGAGCAGCTCCGGCGGATAGGCCGTGACCACCGCGTCGAGGTGTCCGGCGAGCGGCCCGAAGAACTCGTCGGCGCGACGCTGGCCGTCCTCGCTGCTGCTGCTCGTCGGCCGGTGCGCGGACATGCTCGGCGCCCGCCGCGTGTTCCTCGCCGGCGTCGTCGTCTTCGGGGCGACGAGCCTGCTGGCCGGACTGTGGCCCCGACGACGGCCCGCTCGTCCTCGCCCGCTTCCTTCAGGGCGCCGGCGCGGCGATGATCCTGCCGACCTCCCTGTCCCTGCTCAACGCGATCTTCACCGGCAAGGCGCGCGGTCACGGGTTCGCCGTATGGGGCTCGACGATCGAGGCCGCCGCCGCGATCGGACCGGACTGGCACCAGTTTCAGTACGCTGAGTGTCGATAACCTGACAGCTTTACCCATGGTGACGAGAACGTATGATCGAGTAATCTTCGCCCGAGAGCCTACGAGGGAGGCACACTGTGCTTATCGCGCTACCCCGCATACCTCAGTTCTCCGACTTTCCATCGGACATGTCGATGAACGAGAAGCTGCTCGCGGTCCTTCGCTGGCTCCCCACGCCGGAGAAGTTCCGGGTTGAGCTCATCGACGGGGAGATCATCGTGACACCGCCCGCCCTGGGTGCCCATGAGTACGACGTCAGCGCGCTGACCGGGCAGTTCTTCCGCAACTGCGAGGGCATTAATGTCATGGGCGGCCTCGGCCTGATCACTTCGAGAGGGCACGTGATTCCGGACCTGACGGTCGCCACCGACGACGCCTACGGCGAGGAGGAGGAGTGGTTCACGCCGGAGCATGTCCTGCTCGTCGTCGAGGTCTCGTCGAAGTCCCCCCAGCACCGCGATGTCGATGCCAAACTGCACGGTTACGCGGGCGCCGGAATTCCGCTCTACCTCACCGTGGACCGGAAGGCGAAAACGATCACGTTGTACAGCGAGCCCAAGGGCGATGCCTATCTGGTCAAGCTGGAATACCCCTTCGGCCACAAGGTCCCCTTGCCTGCCCCCTTCGGCTTCGAGCTCGACACGAGCAAGCTCCGCTAACCCTCTCCCAGCAACCGATCCGCCGCCGCGTAAGGATCCAGCTCCCCCGTCGCCACCGCGCCCGCGAGCTCCTCGGTCACCTCTAGCTTCGCCCGCAGCAGTCCCAGCGCGATCGCCGTGATCTCGGCCGACGCCCTGGCCGTCCGGCGCCGCTGCAACTCCCCGTGCTCGTCCAGCCAGGAGCGGTGCTTGTCGATCGCCTCAAGCAGCTCGTCGAGCCCCTCGGCCTTGTGCGCCACCGTCTTCACGATCGGCTGCCGCCATTCGTGCGGCTCGCGCGTGACGAGGGCCATCATCGAGCGGATGTCGCGCATGGTGTGGTCGGCGCCGTCGCGGTCGGCCTTGTTGATGACGAAGACGTCGGCGATCTCCAGGATCCCGGCCTTGACGGCCTGGATCCCGTCGCCCATCCCCGGCGCGAGCAGCACCAGCGTGGTGTCGGCGAGACTGGCGATGTCCACCTCGGCCTGTCCGACGCCGACGGTCTCGACAAGGATCACGTCGCAGCCGACGCCGTCGAGCACCCGCACCGCCTGCGGAGTCGTCGCCGCGAGGCCGCCGAGGTGGCCGCGCGAGGACATCGAACGGATGTAGACGCCCGGGTCGAGCGCGTGCTCCTGCATGCGCACCCGGTCACCGAGGATCGCGCCACCGGAGAAGGGGCTCGACGGGTCGATGGCCAGGACCCCGACGCGCTTGCCCTCCTTGCGGTAGGCGCTGACCAGCGCCGTCGTGGTGGTCGACTTCCCGACGCCGGGCGAACCGGTCAGGCCGATGACCTGCGCGTGGCCCGCGTACGGGGCGAGCGCCGAGGCCACGTCACGAACCAGGGCTCCACCGCTCTCGACGACCGTGACGAGCCGGGCCACGGCGCGGTGGTCACCGCGCCGGGCCCGGTCGACGAGCTGGTCTACCTCGCTCACGCCTTGGGGGCCTTCAGGATCAGGGCGTCGCCCTGCCCGCCGCCGCCGCACAGCGCGGCAGCGCCGACGCCGCCGCCGGACCGGCGCAGCTGAAGCGCCAGGGAGAGCGCGAGGCGGGCGCCGGAGGCGCCGATCGGGTGGCCGAGGGCGATCGCGCCGCCCTGCGGGTTGACGACGGCCGGGTCGACGCCGAGTTCCTTCGTCGACTGGAGGCCGACCGACGCGAACGCCTCGTTGATCTCGATGACCGACAGGTCTGCGGCGGTGATGCCCTCCTTCGCGAGGGCCTTCTTGATCGCGTTGGCGGGCTGCGAGTGCAGCGAGTTGTCGGGGCCGGCGACCGAGCCGTGCGCGCCGATCTCGACGAGCCAGCTCAGGCCGAGCTCCTCGGCCTTCTCCTTGGGCATGACGATCACGGCGGCGGCGCCGTCGTTGATCGAGGAGGCGTTGCCGGCGGTGATGGTGCCGTCCTTGGCGAACGAGGGACGCAGCCGGGACAGGACCTCGACGGTCGTGTCGGCGCGGATGCCCTCGTCGGCGCGGACGACGATCGGGTCGCCCTTGCGCTGCGGGATCTCGACGGGCGTGATCTCGTCGTCGAAGAAGCCGTTCTTCTGCGCGGCGGCGGCCAGCTGGTGGCTGCGCGCGGCGAACGCGTCCTGCTCGGCGCGGCCGATGCCCAGGCGCGTGTTGTGGTGCTCGGTCGACTCGCCCATCGGGATCTTGTCGTAGGCGTCGGTGAGACCGTCGAGGGCCATGTGGTCGGCGAGGGTCACGTCGCCGTACTTGTAGCCCTTGCGCTGGCCCTGGAGCAGGTGCGGCGCCCCGGTCATCGACTCCATGCCGCCCGCGACGACGATCTCGGCCTCACCGGCGCGGATCAGCTGGTCGGCGAGCGCGATCGCGTTGAGGCCCGACAGGCACACCTTGTTGATGCTCAGCGCGGGGACGCTCATGGGGATGCCGGCCTTGACGGCGGCCTGGCGGGCGGGGATCTGCCCCTGGCCGGCCTGGAGGACCTGTCCCATGATCACGTAGTCGACCTGCTCGGGCGCGACGCCGGCGCGCTCCAAGGCGGCCTTGATCGCGACGCCGCCTAGCTCGGTGGCGGGCAGGTCGGCGAAGGCGCCGAGCAGCCTGCCGATCGGGGTGCGTGCGCCGTGCACGATGACGTTGCTCATTACGCCTCCGGTATGGGTGGTGCGGAGTGGACGCCGTGGCCGGGGTCGCCGGCCTCTCCGCCAGACTATCCGCGTGATCGGCCCGCTCCCTCCCGGGAGCGCCACGTCGTCACGGCCGCACAACGGCCACTTCCAGATTACTCACCGGTAGGCTCCGCACAACCGATCCAAGGAGGCGTCACATGGCACTCGATCCCGTCGGGCTCCTGCGCATCGACCACGTCGGCATCGCCGTCGCGGACCTGGACGAGGCCGTGGCCTTCTATCAGGACACGTTCGGCGCGGTGTGCGTGCACACCGAGGAGAACGCCGAGCAGGGCGTTCGCGAGGCCATGCTGCGGATCGGCGAGGGCGACTCGATGATCCAGCTCCTGGCCCCTTTGTCCCCTGATTCGACGATCGGGAAGTTCATCGCCAAGCGCGGACCGGGCATGCAGCAGCTGGCCTACACGGTCGCCGACGTCGACGCGGCCTGCGCCGCCCTGCGCGAACGTGGCGTTCGTCTCATCTACGACGAGCCCCGCAAGGGCACCTCGGACTCGCGCGTCAACTTCGTGCACCCGGCCGACGCGGGGGGCGTCCTGGTGGAACTGGTACAACCGGCTACGTGACGCATACGAGGGGGGCCGCGGTCCTGCGCGGCATCGACGGCGACCGGACCGTGACCGACCGGCTGCTGCTGCGGACGGTTCCGGGCGCGGTGGACTACCTGTTCGAGGACCTGCGGGCGCTGCCCTGGGTGACGGTCGTCTCGCGGCGGCCGGACGGGCTGGTCGTGGACTGGTCGGGGCCGCTGTCCGAGCTGGCCGGGATCCGGTACTTCGCGACCTGCGCGGTCGTGCTCGACGACGTCGACGCGCGCGTGTCGGCGCCCGACGGCGCGCTGTCGGCGCTGAGCGGGCCGGTGCGGTTCCGGGTCGCGCCGGTCGGCGACGAGCGCTGGGAACTGCGCGACCGGCTGGTCGAGAAGTACGGATGGGTGAACGACTCGGGCGATTGGGCCGTCAACATCGATGACGATGGCGGGTTGATCGCCGAGATCGGTCCGCTCTTCTATCCCCGCCGCTTCGGCGAGCTGACCCGCGCGCCCGCCTCCACCAACCCGGTCGTGGCCGCGGTGATGGTCCGGCTGGCGAAGATCGAGCCCGGCCAGGTCGTCCTGGACCCGTGCTGCGGTGCCGGGACGCTGCTGGTCACGGCCGGCCAGATGGCCGACCCGGACGTGCTGCTCGGCGTCGACCTGCGCGACCGCTGGGCGATGGCCTCGCAGGAGAACCTCACCGCCCGCCGCGTCCCGGGACTGGCCCTCATGGCCGACGCGACCGCGCTGCCGCTGCCCGACGGGAGCGTCGACAGGGTCGTGGCGAATCTTCCGTTCGGGAAGCGGATCGGGTCGCACGCCGACAACCAGCGGCTCTACCCGGCCGTGCTGCGCGAGCTGCGGCGGTTGCTGCGACCGAAAGGCCGCGCTGTGCTGCTGACCGAGGACAAGCGGCTGTTCACGCAGTCGGTGCAGCGCACGCACGGGCTGCGGGTGGTCAAGGAGATCGAGTTCACGCGGCCGGGCGCGCATCCGTCGGCCTACGTGGTGACCTCGCGGAGGTCGGGGCGGTGATCGTGCGGTGGGCGGCGGTCGGGCCGGTCACCGGGGATCACGCGTTCACCGCGCTGGAGCGCGAGCGGGCGGGCCGGTTCCGTTTCGACGCCGACCGGGACGCCTACCTGGCCGCGCACGCGCTGGTCCGCGACTGCGCCGCCGAGCTGCTCGGCGTGCCGGCGGTCGGGCTGGTGCTGCGGCAGCGCTGCCCGGACTGCGGGCGGGAAGACCACGGGAAGCCTTATGTAGAAGGCATCGACGACCTGCACGTGTCGCTGTCGCACACGCGAGGCTTCGTCGCGGCGGGGGCGTCGCGGGAGGCGGTCGGGGTCGATGTCGAGGTGCTCGCAGACCAGGGCGTGCCCGACGAGGTGCTCGCGCCCGCCGAACGCGCGGACGGGCCGCTGGTGCGGCTGCATCGCTGGGTGCTCAAGGAATCGCTGATCAAGGTCGGGGCCGCGCGGCTCGACGGGCTGGCGGGCGTGGACCTGTCGGCGGTGACGGGGGTGGGCGACTTCGTCTGGCGGGGCTGGGATCTGCGCACCGAGCTGGTCGCAGGCGGGTCGGCGGTGCTGGGGTCGGCGCGGCGGGCGGGGGGAACGTGAGATGCCTCTGCGGCGAACGTGAATCCCGCCAGGGGCCTCCCGGCCTCCGCCCTACATTCGACGGTAGCGCCGCTTCACGCACGGCCGGCGAACATGAACGCCGCCCCCTGTGGACAACCCGCCGCCTGTGGACAACCTCCCCCATTCACTTTGTCGTGACCCCCTTTCACATCGTGACTTTATTAGGCTAGCCTAACCTCAATTCACGAACTGGAGGTCAGCCTTGAACGGCATCGCCGTGGTCACCGGTGTGGCGGGAGGGATCGGCGCGGCCGTCGCCGAGGCCCTCACCGCGAGCGGGCACGTCGTCGCCGGTCTCGACCGGAGCAAACCCGGGCCCGACATCGCCTGGTACGAGACCGATGTCGCCGACTCCCGGGACGTCGAGGCCGCCGTGGACGCCGTCGAGGCGGAGATCGGGCCGATCGCGCTGCTGGTCAACGTCGCCGGGATCCTGCGCACCGGCCCCGCCATCGAACAGTCCGATGAGGACTGGGCGGACGTGTTCGCGGTCAACGCCTCCGGCGTCATGTACCTCTCCCGCGCCGTCGCCCGGCGCATGGTCCCCCGCCGCCGGGGCGCCATCGTCACCGTCGGCTCGAACGCCGCCGGGGTCCCCCGCGCCGGGATGGCCGCCTACGCCGCCAGCAAGGCCGCCGCCGCGCACTACACCCGTTGCCTGGGCCTGGAACTGGCCGCGCACGGGATCCGCTGCAACATCGTCTCCCCGGGATCCACCGACACCCCGATGCAGCGCGCCATGTGGACCGACGACCGCGGTCCCGACGCCGTCATCGCCGGAGACCCCGCCGCCTTCAAGGTCGGCATCCCCCTCGGCCGCATCGCCGCACCGGAGGACGTCGCCGAAGCCGTGTGCTTCCTCGCCTCCGACGCCGCGCGGCACATCACCATGCAGGACCTCTACGTCGACGGCGGGGCGACCCTCCGCTGACGGCGCCCCTCCTTGTCCCCTCAGCAGAGGAACACCGTATGACCATGCCCCGAACCGACCTCCTCGACGCCTACCGGTCGGGTCGCTCCTTCCTTTACAGCACCGCCGAACGCGCGCTGCTGGCCACCGGCGCGACGATCACGCTCCCCGGCCGCGGACCCGGCGCCGCCCGCCGGGCCGCCGCCGTCCTCGACGCACTCGGGAACGACGCCTTGATCGTCGGCGCGATCCCCTTCGACGACGACGCACCCGCGCGACTGGTGATCCCCGAGAGCTACACGTGGGGTCCACCGGTCACCGGCTCGCCGCCGCACCGGACGGGCGTGCGGGAGCTGCGGGCCGAACCGCCCGAGGACGACTACCTGGCCTCCGTCCACACCGCACTGTCCCTCATGGACGGTGGCGGGCTCGACAAGGCCGTCCTCGCCCGATCCCTCGTCCTGCGCCCGAACACGCCCGTCGACGTGCCCGCGCTCGTGCGCGGCCTGGCCGGCGGCGACCCGCGCGGCCACACCTTCGCCGTCCCGCTGCCGGGCCGCCGCACCCTCGTCGGCGCCAGTCCCGAACTGCTCGTCCGCCGACGCGGCCGCGTCGTCACCGCCCACCCGCTGGCCGGATCCCGGCCCCGGACGGGAGATCCGGCCCGCGACGCCGCCGCCACCGCCGAACTCCTGGCCTGCGACAAGGACCGCCGCGAGCACGCCTTCGTCGTCGACGCCATCGCCGAGACCCTGGCGCCCTACTGCGCGACCGTCGACGCGCCCGCGACACCCGACGTGACGACGACCGGCGCCATGCTGCACCTCGGCACGCTCATCACCGGCGAGCTGCGCGACGAGAACGTGTCGGCCCTCGAACTGGCCTGCGCACTGCATCCGACGCCCGCCGTCTGCGGCACCCCGACCGCCCCCGCCCGCGCGCTGATCGGCCGCGTCGAAGGCTTCGAGCGCGGCTTCTACGCCGGGATGGTCGGCTGGACCGACGCCTCCGGCGACGGCGAGTGGGCCGTGGCGATCCGCTGCGCCGAGGTCGACGGCGACCGGCTGCGCCTCTACGCCGGCGCCGGAATCGTGCCGGGGTCACAACCGAGGGCGGAGCTCGCCGAGACCTCGGCGAAGTTCCGGACACTACTGGGAGCACTCGGAGTCGAGACCGGAACGGAGGCGGCCGATGTTGCCCGGGTTCACCGCGTGGCCTGAGAACGCCGCCGCCCGCTACCGCGAGCGCGGCTACTGGACCGGGGAGACCTTCCCGGCGCTGCTCGACCGGGTCGCGGCCGACTTCGGCGAGCGGGAGGCCGTCGTCGGCACCGGACTCGACGGATCGCGGCTGCGGCTGACCTACGCCGGGCTACGGGATCGCGGGCGGCGGCTGGCATCCGGACTCCACGGCCTTGGACTTCGCCGCGGTGAGCGGGTCGTCGTGCAGTGCGGCAACAACCCCGAGTTCGCTGTCCTCGCCTTCGCGCTGTTCCAGATCGGCGCGATCCCGGTCTTCGCGCTCCCCGCACACCGACGCACCGAGATCGGCCACTTCTGCGCGGCATCCGGTGCGGTGGCGTACTTCCACACCGATGCGGAGAACGCCGCCGCTGTGGCCGGGCAGGTCCCGCTGATCCGCGACATCGCCACACTCGACGCGCTGCCCACGGGACTGCTGCCCGAGCCGCCCGACGCCTCGGACGTCGCGCTGTTCCAGCTGTCGGGAGGCAGTACCGGCCTGCCGAAACTGATCCCGCGCACCCACGACGACTACGCCTACAGCGTCCGGGCCAGCGCCGAGATCTGCGGCCTGTCCCCCGAAACGGTCTACCTGTGCGTGCTGCCGGCCGCGCACAACTTCGCGCTGTCCTCGCCGGGCGTCCTGGGGGTCCTGCACGCCGGGGGCACGGTCGTCCTCGCGCCCGACGGCAGTCCCGACACCGCCTTCCCGCTCATCGCCGCCGAACGGGTGACCACGGCCGCGCTGGTTCCGCCGCTGGCACAGGTGTGGCTGCGCGCCGCACGCACCACGACCGCGGATCTGTCCACACTGGACGTCGTGCAGGTCGGCGGTGCGCGGCTCGCTCCCGGCGTCGCGAGCAGGATCCGGCCCGAACTGGGCGCGCGGCTCCAGCAGGTCTTCGGGATGGCCGAGGGCCTGGTCTGCTACACCCGCGACGACGACCCGCCCGAGCTGGTCCACACCACGCAGGGCCGGCCGATCTGCGACGCCGACGACGAGGTCCGTGTGGTCGACGGCGAGGACCGCGACGTGCCGCCCGGGGAGGAAGGACACCTCCTGACGCGCGGGCCCTACACGATCCGCGGCTACTTCGACGCCGAGGCGCACAATCGGACCGCCTTCACCGCCGACGGCTTCTACCGGACCGGGGATCTGGTGCGGCGACTGGAAAGCGGGCACCTCGTGGTCACCGGCCGCGCCAAGGACCAGATCAACCGGGGCGGGGAGAAGATCGCCGCCGCCGAGGTCGAGCAGGTCCTGCTCGCCCACGACTCCGTCGCCGACGCCGCCGTCGTCTCGATCCCCGACGAGCATCTCGGCGAGCGCTCCTGCGCCTACGTCGTGGCGCGGGACGCCGTGCCGCCCAAGGGGTCCCTGCTGCGCGCGCACGTCCGGCGGGCGGGCCTGGCGGCGTTCAAAGTCCCCGACAAGGTCGTGTTCGTCGCGGCCCTGCCACGCACCGCCGTCGGCAAGGTCGACAAGAAGGCCCTTCGTGAGCTCCACCGAAAGGACAGCTGATGGCCATCCCCCGGATCGCCCCGTATGCGTTGCCAGGGGCGGGATCCCTGCCGCCGAACCGGGTGGACTGGCGTTTCGAGCCCGAGCGGGCGGTGCTGCTCGTGCACGACATGCAGCGCTACTTCCTGGACTTCTACGACGGTGAGTTCACCGCGTTGTACGAGGGGATCGCCCGTCTGAGGAAGCTGGGGATGCCGGCGGTGTACACCGCGCAGACGGCACCGCAGGACCCCGTCAAGCGCGGGCTGCTGACCGACATGTGGGGGCCGGGGATCACCGACCGGGCCGGGATCGTGGCGGCGGTGGCGCCCGCCGAGGGTGAGTCGGTATTGGAGAAGCACCGCTACTCCGCTTATGTGCATTCGGATCTGGCCGAGCGCATGGCCGCCGACGGCCGGGATCAGCTGGTGCTGTGCGGGGTCTACGCGCACATCGGCGTCACCCACACGGCCCTGGACGCCTTCGCCCGCGACGTCAAGCCTTTCGTGGTCGCCGACGCGACCGCCGACTTCAGCCGCGAGCACCACGACCGGGCGCTGTCCCTGGTGGCGTCCACGTGCGGGCGAGTGGTGACGGTCGCCGACCTGGCGTCGCCGGGCCCGACCCTCGCCGAGGTCCGCGCGGAGGTGGCGGCGCTGCTGGACGAGCCGGTCGCCGACGACGAGAGCCTCGTCGACGCCGGGCTCGACTCGATCCGGGTGATGGCGCTCGTGGAGGGCTGGAAGGCGCGCGGGCTGTCGGTCGGGTTCGCCGATCTGGCCGAGGATCCGACCATCGAGGGCTTCCACCGGGTACTGGTGGGCCGATGAGCGACGCCGTCCTGCCCACCCCCGACGAACTGCGCCACGCGGTCCCCCTCCCCGCCGCGACGGCCGACCGGATCGCCGCCGACC
>Ga0307515_10022439_pt1 | contig 11122 bp, 10 predicted proteins | sample 17_EM_MG_FD_194513 | JGI IMG/M metagenome (GOLD analysis project Ga0307515, IMG submission 194513) | Populus trichocarpa ectomycorrhiza microbial communities from riparian zone in the Pacific Northwest, United States - 17_EM | ecosystem: Host-associated > Plants > Roots > Unclassified | place... | reverse complement strand
GCCAAGAACGTGATCCTGGCTAGCGGCGCTCGGGCCCGGAACATCCCCGCCATCGGCGCGGTGTCGGACGGCGACAAGGTCTGGACCTATCGCGACGCCCTGGCGCCGAAGTCCATGCCCAAGTCGCTGGTCGTCATCGGTTCGGGCGCCATCGGCATCGAATTCGCCAGCTTCTACCGCGCCTTGGGCGCCGACGTGACCGTGGTCGAGGCCGTCGACCGGATCATGCCGGTCGAGGACGCCGAGGTCTCCAAGGCCGCCCAGAAGGCCTTCGAGAAGCGTGGCATCAAGTTCCGCATCGGCGCCAAGGTCACCAAGGTCGACAAGACCGCTACCGGCGTGTCGGTATCGGTTGAGGTCGGCGGCAAGAACGAAGTGCTCACCGCCGAGAAGTGCATTGTCGCCATCGGCATCGTGCCCAATACCGAAGGGACCGAAGCCGTCGGCCTCACCACCGATCGTGGCCACATCGTCACGGGCAAGCACGGCGAGACCAACGTCCCGGGCCTGTTCGCCATCGGTGACGTCGCCGGCGCGCCCTGGCTCGCCCACAAGGCCAGCCACGAGGGCATTCACGCCGCCGAGTTCATCGCTGGCTACAAGACGCCCGCCGTCCACTCGCCAATCCCGGGCTGCACCTACGCCAACCCGCAGGTCGCCTCGGTCGGCTACACCGAAGCCGCCGCCAAGGCTGCAGGCATCGACGTCAAGGCGGGTCGCTTCCCGTTCAAGGTCAACGGCAAGGCCGTGGCGGCCGGCGAGACCGAGGGGTTCGTCAAGACGGTGTTCGACGGCAAGACCGGCGCGCTGATCGGCGCGCACATGATCGGCCACGAGGTCACCGAGATGATCCAGGGCTTCGTCACCGCTATCACCCTCGAGGCGACCGAAGAAGACCTGCACGGAATCGTCTACGCTCATCCGACCATGTCGGAAGCCATGCACGAAGCCGCGCTCGATGCGTACGGGCGAGTGTTGCACATCTAGGGACCTGAATGGCGCGCGCGACGGCCACGACGACCGACGACCCGGCAAAGGCTTCGGCCAAGCCTCGGAAAGGGTCCAAGACCACCCTTTCCGAGGCCAACCTCGCCGATCTCGGCGCGGAGCGGCTGGCGGCGATCCTGATGGATCTGACGGTCGACAGCTACGTCAAGCGCGCGCTGAAGTTGGAACTGCTGGCCGAGGCCTCGCCCGAAGGGTTGGCGCTCGAAATCTCCAAGCGGTTCGCGGCGATCGCCAAGGCCACCTCGCGCATCCATTGGCGCAAACGCGCCGCCTTCGCCCGCGAGCTTGACCTGCACAGAGCTATGATCGAGCGGCTCGCCGCCAGCGATCCCAAGACTGCGCTGGGCCTGATGCTCGACATGCTGGACATGGCGACGCCTGTTCTGGACCGGATCAGCCAACCCGAGGGCGTCATCGGTGACGTCTTCATCGAGGCGCGCGACGGCGTCGGTGTGATCGCTGTGAACGCAAAGGCACCGCCGGCGGATTTGGCCGATCGCATTTCCAAGCTGATCTTGTCCGACGACCACACGCTTTTTGGCGCGCTGATCGAGGTCATGGCGCCCGCGTTAGGCCCTGCTGGGCTGGGGCGTCTGCGCCAGAACTTCGAGACCACACTGGCGGCGCGGGCCACCCGTCACAATGCAGCCTATGACGTTCGGGCGGCGCTGCTTCGCGACGCCTTGCGCCGGCTCGCCGATCTCTCGGGAGACGTCGACGCCTATATCGCGACGTTCGCCGCCGCCCATCTGAAAGCGCCCCTAGTCGCCACCGAGATTGGCAAACGCTTGCTGGCTTCAGGGCGTCCGGACGAGGCGCTGGCAGCTTTGAAGGCCGGCGCGCCGGCCGACAAGCCGCGCCCGCACGATCCGGATGATCTCGCCGAGCGGGCGGCCTGGGAGGAGGTCTATCTCGATGTTCTGCAGGCTAACGGCCGCCAGGATGAGGCCCAGCGACGTCGATGGGCCGCCTTCGAGTCCACCCTGTCCATTCCGCGCCTGCGATCGTTCCTGAAGGGTTTGGCGGACTTCGACGACGTGGTCGCCGAGGACGACGCCAAGAAGATCGCCGCCGAGTTTCCTCGCCTGGACGTCGCCCTGGGGTTCCTGATCGAATGGCCTGATCTGGCGGCCGCCTCGCGTTTGATCATCAACCGCCATGGCGCGATCAACGGGGCAGATGAGGATCTGTTGACCGCCGCGGCGCGCCGGCTGGAAGGCGCCTATCCGCTGGCGGCGACGCTGCTGTTGCGGGCCATGGTCCGTCACGCGCTGACCTACGGCATCGCGCATCGCTACAAGGCGGCGGCCAAACATCTGCTGGAGATCGAATCCCTGGCCCCGATGATCGCCGACTTCGGCGAGTTTCAGGACCATCAGGGCTTCATGGATGACCTACGCGCCACCCATGGCCGCAAACAGGGCTTCCGCACCGAGCTGGAAGCCCTGGGCGGCGTCTTCTAGGGCCGCTTGCGCACCTGAGCATCGAGGCTCCATTCGCCTGGGCCAGCGAAGACCAGGTACAGGAACACGAAGCAAAACAGGATCGCCGCCTCGCCGCCGTTCAAGGCCGGCCAGAAGCCTTGCGACATGTGAGCCAGGAAATAGGCAAAAGCCATCTGGCCCGAGAGCACGAAGGCAACGGGCCGGGTGAACAGGCCCAGCACCAGCAAGCCGCCGCCGATGATCTCCAGCCATGCGGCCGCCACCAGCATCGGGGGCAGGGGATCAGGCGCGCCCGGTTGGGCGGCGGGGAAATGGAAAACCTTCATCAGGCCGTGCTCCATGAAGAGCAGGGCGGTCACGATACGCAACACGCTGAGTACGCGCGGCGCCCACACCAACAGTCTGTCCAATTTCCCCTCCGTAGGTTTGTCTAAGCGGCCCTCGCGTCCTGATCGGCCATCCGCTGTATGGCGACGTAGTCTGTCTTGCCGCTGCCCAACACGGGGACTTCCGGCACCTTCAGGATCTTGCGCGGCACCGCCAACTCCGGCGCGCCGATGGTTTGAGCGTGCGCCACCAATTCCGACACCGCCGCGTCGTGGCGATCGGTGATCAGAACGAGCTTCTCGCCCTTCTTCTTGTCGGGCATCGAGATCACCGCGTGACGGCCGTCGGGCCAGACCGCGGAGGCCAGATCCTCCGCCGCCGTTAGCGAGACCATCTCGCCGCCGATCTTGGCGAAGCGCTTCACCCGACCCTTGATCGTGATCCAGTTGTCGTCGGTCATTGAGACGACGTCGCCTGTGTCATGCCAGCCGCCCTCGGGCGCATCGACGCCGCCGTCCTCGCGCAGATAGCCCGACATGATGTTCGGTCCGCGCACCAGGAGCTTGCCGCCGCCGGAAATGCCTTCGACAGGCTCGACGCGGAATTCCTGGCCTGGCAGCAGGCCGCCGACCGTGCCGCGACGATTGTCTTCGGGCTTGTTCACGGCGATCACCGGGGACGCCTCGGTCGCGCCATAGCCTTCCAGAACCGGCACCGGGCCGAATTTTTCGTTGATGAGATTGTGGGTCTCTTCTCGAACCTTTTCAGCGCCACAGACGATAAACTTCAGACCTGAAAGCTCGTCGCTGTCCGACGCCCGGGCGTAGTGGTTGAGGAAGGTGTCGGTGGCGAACAGCACCGAAGCCTTGGTGTCTTTGACCAGGGCTGGGATCTGTTTGGTGTGCAGGGGCGAAGGATACTGGAACGCCTTCATGCCCTTGAGGATCGGCAGGATAACGCCGCCGGTCAGGCCAAAGCAGTGGAAGACGGGAAGGGGGTTGAAGAACACCCAATCCGGATCCAGGGCGATGTGAGCCGCGACCTGTTCGGCGTTGGTGACCATGTTGGCCTGGCTCAGCACCACACCGCGCGGCGCGCCGAAGCTGCCGGAGGTGAACAGCACGACGCCGCGATCCGAGGGCTTGGCCGGCGCGCGAAACTGGCGCGGAAACAGGCCGGCGGCGGCGGCGAACAGCTTGTCGGTCAGGCCGATCGTACCGCGCACGTCTTCCAGATAGGTGATGGTCGTTTGGTGTTCGAGGGCGTCGACGATGTCGTGCAGGTTGCCCAACTCGATGAACTTGTGGGCGGTGAGCACGCGCTGAACCTTGGCCAGTTTGCAGGCGGCCTTCAGGTTTCGCAGGCCTGCCGTGAAGTTCAGCATGGTCGGCACGCGGCCAAAGGCGTGCAGGGCGAAGAAGGTCACCACGGCGGCCGAACCCGACGGCAGTAACACGCCGACATTCTCGCCGGGCTTGGTCATCGCCGCGATCTTGCGGCCCAAGGCGAAGCTGGCGCGGATCAGATCGGTATAGCTGAGAGGGTTCCGGTCCTGGTCCTCGAGGATGTGCTTTTTCGCGCCGTAGGTGTCACGCGCGTCGATCAGGGCGTCGAAGAGGGCCTTCTGGCCGTCTTCCGCTTTGAAAATTACCGGCATCCCGGCGAAACCTCCCCGAAAAGCGATGTCGCTTTCGTTCGTTAAGACGGGAGTCTGCCGGGGAAGGTCCGGCTTTGCAAGGAAGAGTCACAATGCGTGAGGCAGGGCCTTGCGGGCTTGGGCGTTGGCCGCGATGCGGGCGTGAACGAAGGCCTCTACCTGGCTCAGCCAAGCGTCGCGAGTGGCGTCCGATTCCATATGGAGTTCATGGCGTCCCGCCGAAAATCTCACCTCACGGCAGTCGCGCATAGCCTTGCAGATCTTGGTCTGCGGCGCGGTCAGGACGTAGCTGTCCTTGCCGGCGTCGAGCATCAGGATGGGCGCGTTGACCTGTCGAGCGTCGACCTGGGCGCGCTCTGACGCGTCGAAGAAAGCGGCGAGCCAGCCGAGACTGGGCGCACCCATGCGCAGGTCCGGATTGGCCGTCAGCCAAGCCTGTTGAACCGCGCCACGCGCCTTATCGGAGGTGACGCCCGCAGCGACGCCCTCAGGCCCGTCTCGCCGCCACCCCGACTGGCCAGGCGCCTTCAGCCATCCCAGTTTCAGGCGACGAGCCCAATGACCGATATTGGCGACTTCGTCTCGGGAGCGCGGCAGGTTGGCAAGTTCGAGCGCCGGCGAGGACAGGATCAGCCCGTCGGTCGGCAGGCCGGTCTCCACGGCGCGGAGCGCCACCAGACCTCCGGCCGAATGACCCAGGACGATGAGAGGGGTGTCGCCCTTGGGACGGATGACGACATTGACCAGAGCGCGAACGGCCGCGACGTCGGGATCGAAGCTATCGACATGGCCCAGATCTCGCCAAGGGGTCAGCCGCTCGGATCCGCCCTGGCCTTGCCGTTCCAGAACCCACACCGTGTAGCCGTCCTCGTTCAGGCGGCGGACGGTTTCGAACCATTTCTCGGCCGGCTCCGAATAACCGGGCAGGATCAGGATCGTGGCGCGCGGGCCGACGGCGGTGGCGGAGACGCCGTAACGCTGCACGGAACCGTCACCGACTCGCACATAGCCCCAGGCCCAACCATCAGGCGCGTAGAATCGCGGCGCGATCGACGGCGGCGTGCGGCTCTCCGCGAACGGCGCGCGCGAACCGCCATCACCGCAGCCGGCGAGGGACAACAACATTAGAATGGCAAGCAGGCGGCGACGCATATGGAGCACTCATTTCGCGCCTTAGCGTCTCATGCAAGATCGCGTGCTTGATCCGGAGGGCAAGAAGACCGATTTAGGCGCCATGGCCACGGTGATCGACACGCTGAAGGCACGTAACCCGGAAGACCGGGCGGCGCGCCACCCCGAAAAGCAGAACCGCCCGGATACCCCGGTCCTGCGAAAGCCCGAGTGGCTCCGCGTTCGCGCGCCCGGCTCGGGGCAGTACAATGAAACCAAGAGCATTGTGCGCGAGCACAAGCTGACCACGGTCTGCGAAGAGGCCGCTTGCCCGAACATCGGCGAGTGCTGGAGCCAGAAGCACGCCACCATGATGATCATGGGCGAGATCTGCACGCGGGCCTGCGCCTTCTGCAATGTCTCGACGGGCATGCCCAACGCCTTGGACGCCGACGAGCCGCGCCGAGTGGCCGAGGCTGTCGCCAAGATGGGCCTCAAGCACGTGGTCATCACCTCGGTGGACCGCGATGATCTCGCCGACGGCGGCGCTCAGCACTTCGCCGAGGTGGTTCTGGCCATCCGCGCCGCGGCGCCGGGCACGACCATCGAGATTCTGACCCCCGACTTCCTGCGCAAGGATCGCGCCGAGAACGTGGTCATCGACGCCCGTCCGGACGTCTTCAACCACAACCTCGAAACCGTGCCGCGGCTCTATCTGAAGATCCGCCCCGGCGCCCGCTACTACAATTCCCTGCGCCTGTTGGAGCGGGTGAAGGAGCGCGATCCGACCCAGTTCACCAAGTCCGGCCTGATGGTCGGTCTCGGCGAGGCCAAGGAAGAGGTCATGCAGGTGATGGACGACATGCGTTCGGCCGGCGTCGACTTCATCACCATCGGCCAGTACCTGCAGCCGACCCGCAAGCATGCCGCCGTCGATCGCTTCGTGACGCCCGAGGAGTTCAAGGCCTATGAGGCGATCGCGCGCGCCAAGGGCTTCCTGATGGTCTCGGCCAGCCCGTTGACCCGCTCCTCGCACCATGCCGGCGACGACTTCGCCAAGCTGCAGGCGGCCCGCCGCGCCCTCGACGCCCGGACGGCCTAGGCTTGCACCGCCACGTCGTCACGCGGGTCTTGCCGTATTCGCCCGAGCAGCTTTTCACGCTGGTCGGCGATGTCGAGGCCTATCCAAGCTTCGTGCCATGGATCACCGGCATGCGCACCTGGAACGGTCGGGTTGATGGCCCGGTCAGCACGGTCGACGCCGAGGCCCAGGTCGGCTTTTCCTTCCTGAAGGAGAAGTTCGCCACGCGTGTGCGCCGCGACGCCGAGCACCTGACGGTCGATGTCAGTCTGCTCTATGGGCCATTCAAGCGGCTCTCCAACCAGTGGCGCTTCACGCCCAAGGGTGATGAGACGACGATCGAGTTCGTCATCGACTTCGCCTTCAAGTCGCGGATGCTCGACGCCATGCTCGCGGCCAATATCGATCGCGCGGCCGGCAAGCTGATCAGCTGCTTCGAGGCGCGTGCGGCGGCGATCTACGGGGCTAACCCCGCTTAGCGACTGTCTCCTCGATCCGCTCCTCGAAGTCGCCGAGGTTGGCGAACAGGTTCTCGATGGCGAAGACCAGGCCAAACACTCGGGCGGCGTCGTCAAAGGCTAAGGCGCGGGTGGAGCCGCCCTCGCGCAGGGTCTCGACGGCGGTCTGGAAAGCCTGATGGGCTTCGGCGAAGGCGATGCGGTCGGGTCTGGCTCCGCCGGTCAGCAAAGCCGCGCTAGCCCGCAGGAAGGTCGCGCAGGCGTTTAGCATCGCCGCGGACTGCAATGTCAGTCCTGGAGCGGGCAGCGCTTCTCGCAAGGCGCGGCCCACCATCACGCAGTCGTTGCGGAGCCGCCAGAGCGTTCGGGGCAAGGCGTCTGTCACCGAATGATCGCTGAGCCGGCTGGCGCTCTCGCGATCAGCCTCGGTCATCGCGGTCTGAAGTTGAGTCAGGGCCTTGAGCGTATCGTCGTAGTGAGTCCGCGCTTCCAGGTCTGTCGCGCCACCGCGCAGCTTCAAGCCATAGTGCTCCAACAGGTCGGCCAACAGGTTGGCGACGGCCTGGGTGTTCTGCACCACGGAGACGTGGGCCCGGGCAGGGAAGATCAGCAACGTGGCGGCGATGCCGACGACGCTGCCGACGGTGATCTCCGCCACCCGCAGGAAGGCCGCGACCAGCGGGTCCATATGGGTGGTGGTTCCGATCAGCATGATCACCGCTGTGATCGGCGCGACCTTCAGGGCGGGGCGGACGGCGGCGAGGAACGCCAGCAAGGCCGCGGTGATCGCCAGGATTGGCCCGCCGGCCTCTGGCCAACGCGCGTGCAACATGGCCGCGCCGGCCCCGACAGCGGCGCCGACGGCCGTGCCCATCAGTCGCTCGATCGAGGCCGTGATCGTCGCGCCCAGGCTGCCTTGGACGATGATCACGGCGGTGAAGACCGCCCAATAGCCCTGCGGCAGACGAAGCAGGGTGGCCAGCGCATAGGCCGCCAGCACCGCGCTCGACACGCGGATGGCGTGACGCCACTCGCTCTTGCGCGCCACGGCCTTGGCCCAAGCCGCGCGAGAGAGTCCGAACCCGGCGAAGCGCCGCCAGTCGCTCGGCGCGGTCTCGGGCATTCTAAGCCACTGCCTCGCGCAGCATTTCCAGCGCCGTGCGGACCGCCGCCAGCTGCACCGCCTCGCGGGTCTGGCCGTCGAACAGCTCGTGACGGTGCACCACCGACCGGTTGGCGCGGGCGACCGCGAAATGAACCGTGCCGACGGGTTTCATCGGGGTGCCGCCGCCGGGGCCGGCTATGCCGGTGATCGCGACGGCCACGTGGCCATTGCTGGCCTCCAGGGCGCCTTCGGCCATCATGCGGGCCACCGGCTCGGAAACGGCCCCGACGTCGGCGATCAGATCGCCCGGCACGGCCAGCATCTCGGACTTGGCGCGATTGGTGTAGGTGACGAAGCCGCGCTCGAAGACGTCAGAGGCGCCGGAGATCGAGCAGATCGCGCCGGCCACCAGGCCGCCCGTGCAGCTTTCCGCCGCGACCAGACGCAGGGATTTCTCACGAGCCTCAGCGACCAGCAGGCGGGCCAGGGTCTCGATCTCAAGCGGGAACATGCGGCTCTCCTGCGGATTCGGCCCTAGCCTATACCCCTCAGGCTGGAGTCTCGACCGATACGACCGCCTGGGCGGCCAAGCCTTCGCCGCGACCGGTAAAGCCCATCTTCTCGGTCGTGGTCGCCTTGACGCTGACCCGGTCGAGCGGCAGCGACAGGATTTCCGCCAACCGCTCACGCATCGCCGCGCGGTGCGGTTTGATTTTTGGTCGCTCGCAGATCAGCGTGACATCGACATTGACGATGACGCCGCCCTTGGCGCGGACCAGATCGGCCGCGTGAATCAGGAATTTATCGGAAGCCGCGCCCTTCCATTGCGGATCGGTCGGCGGGAAATGGTCTCCGATGTCGCCCTCGCCGATAGCGCCGAGCAAGGCGTCGGTCAGGGCATGCAGGCCGGCGTCGGCATCGGAGTGGCCGATCAGGGTCTCGTCGTGGGCGATCTCGACGCCGCATAGCGAAACCGACTCGCCCGGCCCCCAGCGATGGGCGTCGAAACCCTGACCGACGCGGGTAATGCGCGCGGCGCCCGCCAGTCGTTCGGCCATGGCGAAGTCCTCCGGATAGGTCAGTTTCATCAAGAGCGGGTCGCCCGGCGCGATGGCGACACGCCCGCCGATGGCCTCTACGACCTGGGCGTCATCGGTGGGTTCGGTCGCGCCGGTCCAGGCGGCATAGGCCGCGAGAAGCTTGTCGCGTCGGAAGGCTTGAGGCGTTTGAGCGCGCCAGAGGTTGTCGCGAGAGGTAGTCATCAAGTCCGCGCCGGGTTCAGCGCGCTTCAGGGTATCGGCGACGGGGAGGGCGGGAATTGCACCGTCTGCTTCGGCGAGCGCCGCCAGAAGGCCGTCGATCGCGCCGCGAGTCAGGAAAGGACGGGCTGCGTCATGGACGAGCACGGGTTCGTCGGCGGGGCGATCGGAGAGCGCCGCCAGGCCGGACCGCACGGAGAGGGCGCGCGTCGCGCCGCCGGGCGCGCTACGCCACCCACTCAGGCCGCCGAGCGTTTCTGGCAGCGCCAATTCGCCATCTTCCGAGGTCACAATGACAATCTCGGAGGCCCCAGCCGCGAGAAAAGCCTCGACCGACCAGCGGAGGACGGGTTTACCCGCCACAAGTCGCCATTGCTTGGCTTGGCCAGGGCCTGCTCGGGTCCCAGAGCCTGCGGCGACGATCACGGCGGAAAAGGTCATGGCGGCTGTTTAGTCCGGCCGTTGAGCTTGTCCAGTCGATCAAGGCTTTACTGCGCTGCACAATGTGCCTAAAAACGTGGCGTCGGGGATGATTACAAAATGAGCACCAAGCTCGAGGTCGGCGGAGTAGAGGTTCCTGGGCGCGTGTGGATCGCGCCCATGACGGGGGTCTCTGATCTGCCCTTCAGAGAAACGGCCACGGCGCTTGGCGCGTCTTATGTGGCGACGGAAATGGTGGCCTGCGCCGAGTTCGCGCGGGGACGCCCTGACGTCGTGCGCCGGGCCGCCGTGGGCGAGGGATTGCCGCTTATGGTCGTGCAATTGGTCGGTCGTGATGTGGAACTGATGGCGCGGGGCGCGCGCATGGCCGCTGAAGCCGGCGCTGAAATCATCGATCTGAACTTCGGTTGCCCGGCCAAGGAAGTTTCCGCCGGCCAGCAGTCCGGCTCGGCCCTGATGCGCGAGCCCGATCTCGCCGAAGCCCTGGTCGCCGCCGCTGTCGCCGCCGTGAATGTTCCCGTCACCGTGAAGATGCGCCTGGGTTGGGACGACAACACTCGCAACGCCGCCGACATCGCGCGCCGGGCTGAGGCCGCTGGAGCCAAGGCGATTACCGTTCATGGCCGCACGCGCAGCCAGTTCTACAAGGGCGTTGCTGATTGGTCGGCCGTCGCCGAGGTCAAGGCGGCGGTCTCGGTGCCGGTGCTGGTCAATGGCGACATCATCGACGGCGCCACCGCCCGCGAAGCGCTTCAACAATCGGGCGCCGACGGCGTGATGATCGGACGCGGCGTGTATGGCCGTCCCTGGATCGCCACGGCCATCGAAGCCGCCCTCGACGGTAGAGCTTTTGTTGAGCCCGACGCCGAAGAGCGCCTTGCGATCGCCTTGACCCATTTCCGGCGAAGCCTTGAATTCTATGGCGAGCGCCAGGGCCTGAAGATGTTCCGCAAGCACCTGGCCTCCTACATCGAGGCTGCTCCGTGGCCCGAAACGCCCGAGGCGCGCCGCACGGCGCGGGCGACGCTGTGCCGGCTGGAAGATCCGGCGGCGGTCGAGCGGGAGCTAACCCAGTTGTGGCTTATCGATCGGAGGGTCGCGGCATGACCGATCACGCCCGCGCTATAACCGCCAAGGCGCCAGAGGCGTTGAAGGCCGCGGCCTTCGACCTCAGCCCCGAACCCGCCCTGGTCGTGGATCGTGAAGGCGGCCTGGTCGCCGTCAACGAAGC
>Ga0307515_10022438_pt1 | contig 11122 bp, 1 predicted proteins | sample 17_EM_MG_FD_194513 | JGI IMG/M metagenome (GOLD analysis project Ga0307515, IMG submission 194513) | Populus trichocarpa ectomycorrhiza microbial communities from riparian zone in the Pacific Northwest, United States - 17_EM | ecosystem: Host-associated > Plants > Roots > Unclassified | place... | reverse complement strand
AATATATTAAAAGACTATTATATACTTGCTTAAAGCTTAATTAAAAAAGGCATTAGTATAGATACTAACTTAGCTAGATTCTACTATTACTGCTATATAAAGAGCGATTAGCTGGATTTCGGAGGCTTTAAAAAGAGGGTTGGAAACTATCTAGTGGCCGGACTATAAGTAACTTAGATACTAATAAAGTTTACCTAAAAGCCGTAAATATAAAGCCAGTTTAACTCTATAAAGTAAGACGGTTTATTCTAATATATTATAATAGTAGCTAAGTTTAAGGAGATAAGGGGAACTCGCTTCTAGTAGAGCGGAGTGTTAATACTACGAGTTAAGACTAATATTTATAAGTTCCTAATATAGTAAATCCCATTAGCGCGTTCTAATAGGCCGCTCTAATACTGCACGTATAGAAGGCATATAGATATACTACTAAAAATAATATAGGTAAGGGAAAATAGAACTAAGTGCTTAAGAAAATTCTAACTTCTTATTAAGGAATTCCGAAAATAGTTTATATAATCTACTACTAGGCTATAGAGATAATAGAGCTTAATTATTTAATATATTGCAATTAGTGGATAAGGGAAGAGATATACTATATAGTAGGTGCTATTATAAATGCCTTTTATAACCCGTACCTAATTTTAAGAAAGATCTATTTAAGTAGGTAGAGATACCTAGGCCGAACAGACTATTTAGCTAGAACTAGAGAGATGCGATATAACTACTGCTATAAACCCAGATGGGAATAACCTATAGCAACTTAGGTGTCTTAATAAACTCTATATAATAGAAGGTACCGCTAGATAGAAATATTACTAGAAGTAATCCTAATAGCTAGAAAGATATATTTTAATAGGCTAAAAGCTATAAACGTATAAATAAAGCACTATTAGCACCTCCTAATAGTGGGGGACGTACTAAGCAAATAGCGGAAAATACATTATATGGTAAGTATATTATACTTTAAGCGTTTATAGTTCTAATAACCTAGTATAGACTTAATTACCTTTCCTACCTCTTTAGGATGTTAGGATTTATTATATTTAAATAACACAAATAATTTTAATTTCCCTAGTCTCCCACCCCCTAATAATTTCAATTTACTCAATCTCCTACCACTTAATAATTTTGATTTGCTTGGCCCCCTACTAGTAGATAACTTTAATTTACTTAACCTTTTTTAAGTAGGGTATTTTGCTGGAGAGGTAACTTTAATATAATTAATCTTAATATAGAACAATCTTAATACACTTAATTAGCAATTCGGCATAAGCCAATAGCTTATTTTTATTATCCTTTTAGGCTACTTTAACCTATAGGCTATTATATAACCACAAATTTAATACCACCGCTAATAAATGCCCGGTAATTAGGTGTATAGTATACTGCTATTTTAGGAGGAAAAGGTACGCTTATCTTCCTATCTAAAACTTATAAAAGGGAGGATCCTTATAAAACCCTAGCAGAGATAAGTAACCGCTTATTTTTGCTAGTTAACTATCCTCTCTAAATAGAATCTCTTAGCCTTACTACGGCGCCAAATTTTAGTGCATAGTGTATTATTAGCACTAGGTGCTAGATATTTTTACTAAAGAATGCTTATATCTGTAATCTAACTTCCTACTTTATCGCGTAAGCCGCTAATCTCCCGTTCTAACCCAGTGCTAATATATTAGTTAAAATATCTTAACTTAGGAGCCGGTTTGTATTCTTTATTACTTAAAAGCCATTTTTCTAGACTTTTATTATATCTTCCACCTCTTTACTAATTACTACGCTATTTAGGTGTTTCCTTATTAGGGATTAAGCGGTCTAATATAAATTGCGTAGGATTATAATAGATACTCTAAATCTATACTAGGGTAAATATACCTAGACAGAGCGATTTCTTAGTAGTAGCCTTAGTAGATAGGTAATAAAACCTTATAAATATGCCTCTTTTATAGAGCTAGGACTAGACCCAAAATATAGATAAAAGAGTTATTACTGCTAATAAAGGCGTTTCGGGCAGTTATTTAGAGGGGCGTTTTAGGCAGTATTTTTAGTAGGGTATAGCTTACCACGTAATTAATTTTCCTAACCCTAAGAATAAGCCTTATAATATAGATATTACTTTAGTAAAACCGTTAAGCTACTATTTAGCCTACATTTTCCTATAGGCATACTTATAGCTTTTTTTTATTTTAAATAAAACCCTTACCACCAACACGTTAATTATAATACTTACTTCCGTTAACCCTAAATTAAATTAATACTCCCGTTAATCCTTTAAAGCATATGCCTATAGTACCCTCCTTCCGCTTTTAGTAATACGGTTACCCTCTTACTCTTAATTAGTAGCCCGATCTTTATTACGTATAAAGCTATAAATATACTATAACTTTCCTAGCTAGACCAAATATACTATTTAAAACCCTCTCCGCTAATATACTATAAGAGGTTACTAGTATTAGATTCGCGTCTATATCCGCTCTTACCTTTAGGAATTATTACATTATTAGCCTACGGCCTCTAAATATAAATTAATCTTATCCTCTTATCCTTAACCTAGACTTAGTGCCTTAGATATAGGTATTTACTAGTCTTTGTCATTATAGGACATAGATTAGCCCCTAAGCACGCCGTAAATAAGTACGCCCTAAGCCATCTACTATACACTAAAGACTGCATTTTAGGTAACTATTATAATATAAAAGGTCCGCTAAGAACTCCGTTATCTACCTAAAGCCTTCGCGCTATAACCTATACCTTAAAATACTAGCAATAGCACTAGTAACTACGCGCTAATCTTAATAATTTATAGGGTTCTTTTCCAGCTAGTATTTTTTAAAGGGTAATCTTCATAGGAAACTATAATTGTCTTACTCCTATTAGTATAGCTACGTTAATATAGCGGTAAAGTATATAGAGATTAAATATATATTTCCTAATATTTACTATAGCTATATACCGCTAATATTTTACAGCAATAGCCAAGGCTTAATTTCACGCAGTTAGCCTAGTTTATAGTAACGGTAGACAAGAGGCAAAAAAGGATATATATAATTTACTCTTAATACAGGCTAAAAATATTTCTATAGTTACGGCAACCTTCTTAAATAAGTCAGCTAAGGCTTAATCCTTACTAGGAATAACCTTTTAGCGCCTAATAATCTCCATAGATATATATATAGCTTATTAATAGTTCCTGGCTTTAGGATTTACTCTAAAAGAAGCGTTATTAATAGTATACTACCTTTATATTATCTAGTAATCCGCCTAATTACTAGCCCTCTTTACGTATAGCATCTAGCACAGCGTAGATATATAGTGCGATTAATGTAATACACTATATAGCATTAGCTTAATAAAAAAAAATTATCTACCCTTATCCCGTGGGTTATATTAGATAACTAGCTCACCCTACTATATAAGCCACCAGTCTAATATAGCTGGTATCACCCTATAACCCCGCTTATAATTATACTATCCAATTTAAAGCTTAGTAGAAAGCCTATATTTATAGGCTTTAGGCGTAATATAGAGTCTTATAGCGTATATATGCCGCAAGCCACCACCCAAGGATAATGTAGTTATAAAAAATTTGCTAGAAAACTTAGCCCTTTTGGGCTCCTAACGGAATATCGAGTTAGGTCAAATATATATCTACCAAGTTTATGCGTCCTTATGTAAAATTAGGTATTTAAACTGCCCTAAGCTCCTAGTTTACTTAAATTACCACCCTTTACCTTACTAAGATATTACAATAGATATTAAACTAGATATAAACAATTCGCCTACTAATAACTTAAGCACTTAGTTACCTGCTTTAACGCTAATCGCTAAAAAGTATATTAAGGACTAATCTTATAGCTAAAAGCAAGCTAAGGGCAATAAGGATACTTAAGTAAACTATTTATAGGGATTGTGTGGTATAGACTGACGAGGCAATTAGAAGGAAACCTTAGAATTACTAGCGCGCCCCCCCATCTTAACTCTACTATAGATTAAAAATATAGTGTCTATATTAATACTTAGCAAAAACCAATAGATAGGATAGGTTTTACCCTAATAGAACTACCAGTATCAATTATGTTTATTGCTATATTAGCAGCTACGTATCTATATAAGAGGGGTTTTACATCTATAGATAAGATAAAGGCTCTCCTTAATAAGACAAAGAAGTCTGCTAGGGATTACCTTGCTAAAATAGATACTAATCCGGACGTCTATATACTAGAAACTATACAAAGCTTTAGTTAGTAATCTATATAAGAGAGAAGATCGAGATTAAAGGACGTTATAGGATATTTTAGACTTTCTTTATTCTTAGTAGGCGATCAAAACGTTATACAATTAGCATTAGTTTAGATTTACTACGTAACTACCTTCCTATTTTTAACTATTTAATTTCTTTAGTAGATTAGCATTAATATTGCGCTAGTATAAAGTTCCTAGATAATAAGGAGTGCGATTATAAATAGCTTTACTAACTAATACACTATAGGTGTCTAAAGATTTAGCGTATAGGGTATATAGCTGCCCTAACTATCTAAGTAAGGTTTTTAAGAGAATGGGGTAGTAAAATTCTAGAGAACCTAATATTCATTAACTTAATTATTATTTTTAATCATATTGTGCTTAATAGAAAAGATTATATTAGATATAATATTATAATTATTTATAAAGCGAAGCCTTAATTATCAGGCTTAATATCTAGGCTTTACTATTACCTTTTTAGGCAGCTGCTACTCCTATATAGTGGCCTACTAGATTTAGAGTAGTATATTAGAGTAGATTTGGGGCTGAATTTACTTCACTCTAGCCTAAATAAACTACTAGCATACTGGGGCCATACCCTTACACAACTCTATTACGTAAATCCTATAAAATAGTAAGACAGTATAAATAAAAACTAAGGCTGCGATAAATTGCAACCTTTAAAGCTTTCTGTCCTCTAGGGGTTATTAGTTAGATAGGTTAACTAGGGTAAAGTCTACGTCTCTAGCCAGGTCTATTCCCTACCCTATTTTAACCTTAATATCTATTCCCATTATACCCTTAGTAATAATATACGCTATAACTTATATAAACTCAAAAAAAATCGCTTATTAATTTCGTATCTTTGCAGAATTAGGTTTAAAGGCTTAACTTAAATATAGCGTCGTCTTTTAGGCTAGGTTTATCTAGGAGTATAAATATATAAATACTATAATCGAGGTCCGATAAAATATAGAGAAGTAATTTTAAGTACCAAAACTAGGCAGATCTAGTATAAGTTAGCCTACCTTAAAGTACTTATTAAGTAATCCTCTAAATCTTATATAACAAGTGACGAATATAAGCCCCCCCGGCCCTTACGATCCCGTATTATCTTATAACTAAAGACGTCCTAATAAAATGTTGCTAACTATACACTGTACTTACTAATCTTGCTCTATAATAAGTAGCTTTACCACGCTATAAATCGGGCACTATAAACTAGACAACGCTATTAAGATTAGCTCCTACCTAATAAAGGATACCTTCGCTAGTATAACTGGGGATTAGGTGGTTAACTATAATTATATTATCCAGTTATCCCTAGGTTTAGGATTAATAATACTTAACCAAAAATTTACGATATATTATAGTTTAGCACTAATAAAAGTTACCTATTATAGGAACTAAAAAGGGCCGCTTAATATATAACAAGAAGACCGTTATAAACTCTATAAAGAATATTAAATATTACAAACCCCTACCTACTAAAACTAAGAATTCTTATATTGCATAGTGCGATTCTATATAATATTTTAAACTATAAAAGCTAAACCTCTATTAGCCAAATATAGATTATAATTATTTTTATAAAAAAGCCAATTATAAAGGCTGTATAGCTCTTACGAGCTAACCCATTAGGTATTAAGGATGTACTGTTTAATACTCTAAATACTTCCCTGAATACACTCCCTTAGCAATTAAAACAGCTAGATAAATATTTAATCCGTTACTATAGCGGAAAACTTTATCCCAAAGTAGCAACCTAAAGAGTTTTAGTTAAACTATCTACCAAAAATTATCTACTAAAAACCATCTACTAGAAACTATTTACCGAAAATTATCTACTAAAAACCGTCTATTAGAAACTATAAGGTATATTGCCTAAGTATATAATAGGGAGCAGATAAGCCGAGTATAAGTTATAGGAGAGTTAATGGAAGAGAGGACAATATAGTAAAGAGTATAGTAATAGCCTTGTATAGAGACAAACCAATAAGGAGAGTAGGAGGGCTGTAAGCCCGAGGTGCTTATAAGGAGGTACTAAGCCTAGCCTTTAGCTAGGCCTTAGCTACCCCTAAGCAGCCCTTAGGCGATATACCTAAGTAAGGAATAAAATACCTCTTATAGAAACTATCTACCTAAAATTATTTACTAGAAACCATATATTTAAAAACTAAACAGATAGGGTAACTCCCTAAAAATACCTTATTAATAAGCTTATACTATATTAATTTCTATTAATTAGAGTGGGAATATAAGGGGCAGCTTAGTATAGTACACAGATCGCCTTATAGATATCTTCTTAAGCAATTAAGCTCTATAGATTCTCCCTTATAAAGTCTTTTATATACATCTCGCTTCTACCTAGATTAGTAATCTAATAATTTTTACCTTGTCATATCGTTTATTGGCTAAAATTTACTTAATAAAAACTTCTGCTTCCGCTATAGGGAACAAAAAAGTACAGTTATAATTTTACCTTAGCTTTACTAATTCCTATTAGCTTTATCGCGAATATATAGTAGATATCTACACAAATTCTTATATCTATTAGTAGACTTACTAATAAGTAAGCTATTAAGCCTACACAGACTAAAATATAGTAGGAGTACTTATGTAAGGCACTTTGCTAGTCCGTAATACTATATAGGTTTTTATTATAGCCACTATATCTAGGGCTAATAACTCTAGCTTAACTAATAGCAGAATTCTCATATCTGTTAGTAATAAAGTAAGTATTAATATTGGGCTAAACCTACGTAACCCCCCATATTAAGCGAGTAAGATATACCTAGAGATTAAAGGTTAGGGCTTAGAAAATCCCCCTAAACATTATTAATAGAAGGACATTCTTAGGTATAAAGGAAGTCTAGAAATAGTAAGAAGCTTAGATTAATACTACTAGAGCACTGCTAGCAATTAGATATAACTTAGACGGTTAAATTAGAGGAAAGCTTATATAATCTCTCTAACTAAACGTTAAAGGAGCCCTTTCTAATTCCATACTGCTTTAGATAGCGGTACTTCTTACTATACTTAACTTATTCTTCTCCATTAACTCCCCCCTTTTAATCTTTATAAACTTAATATATAAGCTATCCTACGTTCTATACCTTTTATTCTTTATAATATATAGATTTGCGTTATAGAGGTCACGGAATTTTTCCTAGATCTATATGCGCTTTTCTACTCTAAGCGCTTTTATAATTATTTTTTCTCTATTATTAAAGTATGCCTGTATATATTCCAAACCTATAATATAGAAAATTAGGACTTTTAAATATTTATAGCCGCTATAAAAGGTTTAGGAATGCCAAAGTATATTTAAGCTAAGTATAACTAAACCAACTAATTAATAAGATCTTATAGCTTGTTAATTAATACCGTATTCTTTTATGCCTATAAGCTAAGGCACTCTATATAGGTACAATCTATAAAATAACGTAACAGCTACCTAGATAAGTCAGCTACCTAAGTAAATTACCCCAAAATTTGCTGCTAAAATCTTACTTAGGTAAGTAGCTGGAAAACTCCTACCTAGTAATTATATACCAATACTTAAATACTCCACTTTTTCTATTATGGGAGGGTACGACCTCTCTAAGATGGGAAAGTCATAGTGCTGTCTATCTGTCGGTCGGTCAGTTATAATCAGTCAGTAGAACAGTTAGTAAGAAAGAAAGAAAAAGTGTATTTCCGGTAACTGGTAAGGTCGTAATATCTATATATAATAGAGGGAAGAAGGAAGGAAGCCGAAGGCTCTATAAATATAAGGAAATGCCAAGATAGTAGGCGACGTCCAATCTACACCACCACACTATTATAATAATAGGTCGTTACCAGTTACTAAGAAGCTTAATTACTTACTTATATTTAATACTAAACAAGCTTTACAAATTACTCTTTAGCAATTATTTGCCTAGAAATTGTCCTATACCTAAGAGGTGCCCTAATAGTTACGTTAAGTAGATTATTAATCCAATTATTCTAGAATTATATTTTTAATAATATAGCACCAAATCGCTATAAGAAGGTTATATAGAGAGAAATCTATCTACTAGCAGAAGTTAAAAAGATACAAGATAATTCTCTTATTTATAATACTCTAGGTAAAATCAATCCCATTAATAACTAGGCTACTTACTAAATTTCGCTAGGTTATAACAAACGCCAGATTTTTCTATAGTTAATATATAATAGATATTATAACATAGCAAACTAAAAGAGACCCTTAACCTAGAGGTTTTCTCTATAACGCAACGCTGGTTAAATATACTAGTAGAGACTTTAAAATATAAATTAATTCTAGCCCTTATAAGGGTCCCAAATCCGTATTAGATACTTTATACTTAATAGTTAAGCTAAAGGTTATAGATAGTATAGGGGGAGAGGTAGCTTTTATGATGCTAGACAAACTAGAGTAATAGTATTATTTCTTCTCTATAGAGAAAAACGTATCTATAGAAATTATATTTAGCTAGAAATGTTTTCCTATCTACGCTTTAAATTAGCTAGCCCACTTACTTTTACTTACTTCTCTTCCCTTGCTATATACTAGTCTATACAACCAATAGGTATAGAGGGGGTTCTTAACTTCTTATTATATATAGTGTCCAGGGTTGGTAACTTTAGAGGAGTTTATACAATAATCCTATAAGAGATAGATCTTTCTATGCTATAAGCGTCTCCGCTAACTACTATACTAGCCCCTATTAAGCTTACAAAAGTTTACAACCTAAAAATTTAGCTATTTGATTTAAAACAGAAAAATAGCTAATTTTAGTTACAGGATCTAACATTCTTTGTTCGCCTATTTATTTATACCTTTCGCTACTATTTATAACTTAAATTAGTAGGGTAACCCTTTAAAAGCTTCCGCCGCAGTCCTATATAAGTAACGCTTCCTCTATAGAGAGCTGCGCCTATTCTACTAACTTATTCTAGAAATCCTAGTACATCCTTACTTTATTTAAAATACTGTATTATTAACAGAAACCTCTTCTACCTAATACTTCCCGTCTTTCCTTTTAATACTTTTATCTACTATTAACCTTACGGATAAGGCTTAAGTTTAAGACATTTATTATTAGTAATGTCTTACCTAAATATCTTTTAAGTAACTAAAATTACTTATTAATTACGCGGTTTTTAGAACTCCACTTTCCCTAAAAATACCTATAAACGGGTCTTCTAAAATTAGTAAAGGGGTCCTCTTTAGCTCCTCCTAACCCCTAATTAAGTCTTTAAGGGCTAATAAAAAAAGAACCACCAGCTCACATATTAGAAAGCCACCTTTTTACCTTAATTCTACTATTATAGCGGACATTAATAATATTGCACCTCTTATTAAAGATAACCCCTCTCTAGAATCTTAAATAGGCCATAGACTTATACTTAGCTGAACACGTCACTATAGCTATTGTCTAGCAGAAACTAAATAGCCGGTTTTAATTACTAAGGCCCTTAAGGCTATAAAAGATCATCTATTTAACTCTCTAAATCTTAGCGCTAGGGCTATAGTACTAAATACGGGATATGGAGTAGGATATATTGCAATATATATAGCAAAGAAAGGATTACGTGTTTTTAGGATTAATATCATTAATTATTACCTCGCTAAGGCGAATAGAAATATTAAGGTAGAAAATCTTAAATAGTAAGTATCTACCTAAAATATAGACTATTACTATCTAGACAAGCTTTAGAACGATTTAATTAATACAGTTTATACTATAGAGACTCTTATATACGTAATAGATCTTATGTAAGCCTTATAACAGTTTTACCAAGTACTTAAACTAGGGGGGTCCATTGCGTTACATAAATATAATTATATTAAATTCAGTAATAAGAAATCTACAACTATAGACAAAATAGTAGTTAAGGTACTAATAACGGAGGGATTAAAGCTAATTCTTATATGCAACTATCTAAATACCTTATAAACACTCTAGATAAGATCAACACCTTTATATCTATACTAGTAAATAAAAAAATTTAAGTAAGGAGTTCTACCGCGAATTTTAAAGGATACAGGCTTTAAAAATGCTAAAGTAGAAGACCTATCGCCTAATATCAAGCCGATACTACGTTTGTTCTTTACCATTACCTACTTTCCCTTTCTACTTATTCGGCTTTTTAGCCTTAAAAGGTAGTTAATTAATACTATTTCGGGTATAAAAGGCTATAAAGGGAGGAAATTTTAGAGGTATATTATTATAACCTATATAAAGCCTAATAATGCGGTTAGAAGAAGAGGTCTAGATATTCTAAAGGTAGTTAAGGAGAATAAAAATATTTAGCGATTCTACTAATGCTCCTTATGGCTATTAAAAGTGTAAGGCGTAGTATAAATTGCCTACTAGAATTAAGATTTTCTTTTATATATTTTTATAGAAACCCTAGGTCGTTCCTTTTTACTTAGCGGGATATATAATTGCGACAGATACTTATAGTTATTAGTAAAATTAGATTTGCCCTAGTTACCAAATACTTTACGTTATAGTTTTGTAGATTAAATTCCGTGCGTCTTATTAAGCGGCTAGAGATATGATAGGGTACCAACGCCACCTTAAGAATTTCTCCACTTATAGATAATTAATGGCTTAAGTTACTATAAAACTTATTACTAAGGAGCCATTTTTATAAAATCTATTTTATTTTTTATTTTTATATCCATTGTATTATACTACGTACAATACTGCGCATGCAGCCTCTAGGCTATGGTGCTATAGTCCTATATACATAAATCCCTTAGGGCAGCTTAACATGTACTAGTAACTATGTCCTAGTAGTTTATAAGCCCCTAAACTAGGGGTTTATAGTTCTTTAGTAAAATACTAAGTTATAAGCAACTACTAGGTAATGAGAAAACGGT
>Ga0307515_10022435_pt1 | contig 11123 bp, 7 predicted proteins | sample 17_EM_MG_FD_194513 | JGI IMG/M metagenome (GOLD analysis project Ga0307515, IMG submission 194513) | Populus trichocarpa ectomycorrhiza microbial communities from riparian zone in the Pacific Northwest, United States - 17_EM | ecosystem: Host-associated > Plants > Roots > Unclassified | place... | reverse complement strand
AACGCGGAGCCGATGCTGCTCGGCGTGGTCGCCTCCGGCGCGCTGGCGTTCTTCGCGCTGATCGCCCTCGGCCCGGTCATCGTCCGGCCGGTGCTCTTCGTCCTCGGCTGGCCGGTGCGCCGGTTCGGCTCGGTCGGCCGGCTCGCCGTCGGCGGGGTCGGGGGAGCGCCCCGCCGGGCCGCCGCCGTGTCGGTCGTGGTCGCGCTCGGCGTCACCCTGATCGCCGGCGTGATCGTCGCCGGAGCCTCCGTCCGGTCTCTGGCCGAGCGGGAGTCGGCATCGTCCGCGCCGGCCGACTTCGAAGTGACCGCCGCCGACACCCCGATCCCCGAGGAAATGCTGACCCAAGCCCGCTCCCGGGCCGAGTTGGCGCACGTCACGCCATACCGGCGGATCCAGGACGTCACGGTCGGCGGTCTGCAGGCGCAAATGGACGCGAACGACCTGGACCTGGCCGCCCTCCCGACGCTGGGGAAGCTCTACGCCAGCCAGGGCACGCTCGGCGACCTCGGGCCCGGCAAGGTGGTGCTCTCCGGCTTCGCGGCCGAGGCCGGCCAGCTGAAACTGGGCGACACGGCGACACTGACGGCGCACGGCAAGACCGTGCGGCTGGTGGTCGCGGCGGTGCTGCCCGACAACGCGCCGCTCGGCTCCGGCCTGGTGGTCAACGCTGCGGACCTGACCCGGCTCGGCGCGCCGGCCGGCTACTCGGGCCTGCTAGCCGACGCGGCTCAGCCGGGCGAGTCGGGCCGCACCGGCGGGCAACAGGCGCTGCGCCAGGTCACCGGCGGCAAACCCGGCCTCGGCATCACTGTGCTGGCCGACGAACGCGACCAAATCAGCCGGGTGCTCGACGTGGTCCTCGCCATCGCGATCGGCCTGATCGGGCTGACCGTGCTCATCGCCGTCGTCGGCGTCGGCACCACCACGGCCCTGTCGGTCGTCGAACGCGTCCGCGAATCCGGCCTGCTCCGCGCGGTCGGCCTGTCCCGCGGCGGCCTGCGCGCCATGCTCACCACCGAATCCAGCCTGTACGGCGTGATCGGCGCGGCGATCGGCTTGCTCCTCGGCGTCCCGTACGCGTGGCTGGCGGTCAAGGCGCTCGGCGTCAACGCTCCGCTGCGGCTGCCGGTCGGGCAGTTGGCGGTGGTGTTCGCGGCGCTGGTCGCGTTCACCGCGCTGGCGGGGGTGCTGCCGGCCCGGCGGGCGGCGAAGGTGAGCCCGGTGGTGGCACTGGGCACGGACTGAACCGCGGACGCACCCTCACGGCACGTTATAGATCACGATGCATATCGGCGGCTGCCGTAATCCTGACCATCTTCTACAGACCCGATTGGACCGCCGTCCAGCGCGCCGCAGCCGAGCAGCACTTTTCACCGGTGTGGTGCAGGCCCGGCCGCGAGGCGAATATGCGCTGGCGCCGCCATAACGCTCGGTAGCGTTTCCGCCGAGTCGGGTCCGCGTCATCCGGCCCCGTTGCCGTCAGCAACGCCGTCCACCATGGACAGCGTTGCTGGCGCGTAGGACGAATGCGGCCGGCCCGTCAATGATGGGGTGCGGAGTGAAGTGGGCGGGCGCTGTGGGGGGTGTGGCAGGGTGCGGTTATGAGCGATCTTGTTGATCCCGAGTTGCGGGCGTGGCTTCCGCAGATTTTGGCGAGTCGGCCGCGGCCCATCACCCTGGATCTGCTGGACGAGGTTCGGGCGCTGGCTGCGGCCGGCACGGTCACCGACGCGGAGTTGAGCCGGGGCGGTGCCGTCGAGTTCGTGCGGCGCACCATCCCGGGCGGCCGTACCGTGCTGATACTGAGGCCGGCCGGTGTCGCCGGGCCGTTGCCCGGGATGGTGTTTATGCACGGCGGGGGGATGATCCTCGGCGACGAGAGTGGCGACGCCGATCACCTGCTTGACTGGGTTGAGCAGGTGGGGCTGGTGGTCGTCTCCGTGCGGTACCGGCTGGCGCCGGAGCACCCGTACCCGGCGGCGGTTGAAGATTGTCACGCCGCGCTGCTCTGGGCCGCGGGTAATGCAGCCGAGCTGGGGATGGACGGGCGCCTGATTTTGGCCGGGGTTAGCGCCGGTGGCGGCCTGGCCGCCGCGACCGCCCTGCTGAACCGGGATCGGGGCGGGCCGCCGGTGGCCGGGCAGCTGTTGATCTGCCCGATGCTCGACGACCGCAATGTGGCGGAGCCGGGCGAGGCCGCGCTGCCGTGGGCGACCTGGGGCCGGGTGGAGAACCTGACCGGCTGGACCGCGCTGCTGGGCGCTGCGCGGGGCGGCCCGGACGTGTCGCCCTACGCCGCGCCGGCCCGGGCCACCGATCTCTCCGGGCTGCCGCCGGCCTACCTTGACGTCGGCTCCGCGGACATTTTCCGGGAGGAGGACGTCGAGTACGCGCGCCGGATCTGGGCCGCGGGCGGGGCCGCCGACCTGCATGTGTGGGCCGGCGGGTTCCACGGCTTCGAGGCGCGGCTGCCCGGCGCGGCCCTTTCGGTGGCGGCGCGCCGGGCCCGGGTCGACTGGCTGCGGAGGGTGCTTCAGGCCACGTCGTAGTGGCTGACCGTGGTCTCCTTGTCGAGCAGTTCGTCCGGGGAGAACGCGGTGTCCTCGCCGGCGAAGCCCTCGATCGCCTCGAGTGATTCCCACCAGCTTGCCGCGACCACCTCGGTGCGCCCGTCGCCCACATCGCGGGTCCACATCTGGGCTGTGAGGTTGCCCGGCGTCTGCCTGTACTCGGCTAGGCCGGTTTTGGTGAGGTTAGCGACGTATTCGGCGGCCCGGTCGGTCGCAACCCAGCCGCGCCACATCCTCGCGATCATGGCCCTAAGTCTAAATCGGTCGCCGGTTGCCGCGCGCGGGGACACGATGGGGGCGTGGACTGGCCGCTGTTCGACTTGACGTTGCGCTGCCGCGGGGTGGACCTGCACCCCTTGCGCGAGGCTGACCTGCCGTATCTGGCCTCGGTGTTGCCCGAGGATGTCGGGCATGACCCGCGGCTCGAGTTGTTTGCCGACCTGACCGCCGCCGAGAACGAGCGGCGGCTGTTCTGGCAGAGCTATTGGCGGGCCCTCGGCAGTTGGTCGCCGTCGTCGTGGACGCTGCATTTCGCGGTCGCGTATCAGGGGGCGCTGGTCGGGGTGCAGACGCTTGAGGGGGAGAACTTTCCGCGGCTGCGTACCGTCGACTCGGCGTCCTGGCTGGTGCCGGGCGTGCGCGGGCGCGGGGTCGGGGTTGCCATGCGGACGGCGGTTCTCGGGCTCGCGTTCGATCAGTTGGGCGCGGTCGCCGCGATCACCTCGGCGACCGTTTCGAATGCGGCGTCGCTGGGCGTGTCCCGGCGTCTCGGCTACCTCGACAACGGGGTTGGCTTGATCTTGGAGACCGGCGGGGTTGCCGAGTTGCGCCATCTGCGCCTGACCAAGGACCGGTGGGCGTTCGGTGATCAGGTCGAGGTTGCGGGGTTCGGGCCGTGCCGCCGATGGTTCGAACTCGGATGAGTGGATCGACTCCGTCGGCCATTCGGCGGAATGGATCGAGGTAGAACGATCGGCTGCCGGGCCGCGCAAATCTTGGGGGGCGCGGTGGTGGCCCGGAATCGGTAGCCTCACCCGCGTTCCGGCCGCCGTTCGCGGTCGCCCAGTCGGGGGTTGGCGTGCAGCAACGACAGGTCATCACGGTGGCCGTCGCGTCGGCGGTGGCCGTCGCGGGCATCGCCGTCATGGCGTTGGGCCCGGGGTCGTCCGCGCCGCGGGGGCGCGCGGCGGTGACCGTGCCCAACGCCGTGCCGGCCGGGCCGCCCATCGCGGCCAAGGTCAACAAGATCGATATCGCCCCGGCGGATCCGAAGGCGCGCCGCGTTGACGTGCCTCAGCGCCGGACCGGGCGGTTCAGCCTGGTCGGCATCACCTGGATCGACCCCAAGCTCGTCGTCGGGACCGTGCAGGTGCGCACCCGGGTGATCGCCACCGGCGCCTGGTCGGCGTGGCGTTCGCTGGAGGCCGACGACAGCCGCGGCCCCGACAGCACGGAGGCCGGCGGGAGCCGGGGCGGCACCGATCCGCTCTGGGTGGGTCCGTCGAACGGGGTGGCGGCGCGGGTGCTGAGCGTGTCGGGCCGGGCCGTCCGGGGACTGCCGGCGGGGCTGCGGCTGGATCTGATCGACCCCGATCCGACCTCGACGGGCGGGCAGGGCGGCGGCGAGGTGGACCCGAGCGCGTCGGCCTCCGCGGAGGCGTCGGCGACGCCCGAGCCCAGCGACTCTGTACCGACCGCCACCGCCGCGCCGACGAGCACGGCAACGGCGAGCAGCGCGCCGGCCACTACCCTCCCGACAGCGACGACGACGCCCACAACGCCGGGCCCACCGCTACCGACGTACGTGACCCGGGCCGGCTGGCAGGCGGACGAGAAGATCGTCAAGGACGCCCCCGCCTACGGCACCGACGTCAAGGTTTTCTTCGTGCACCACACGGCCGGTACGAACAGTTACTCCTGCGCCGACTCGCCGTCGATCATCCGGGGCATCGAGGCGTACCACGTGCAGAGCAAGGGCTGGAACGATATCGGCTACAACTTCCTCACCGACAAGTGCGGCACCCTGTACGAGGGGCGCAAGGGCGGCGTGGACAAGCCGGTGACCGGCGCGCACACCTACGGTTTCAACACGAACTCGGCTGCCATCGCCGTGCTCGGCACGTACATCGACAGCGGGGTGCCCGCCGCGGCCGCGACCACGGTCGCCCGGGTGGCGGCGTACAAGCTCGGTCAGTACGGCTACAGCCCGTCGACGACCGCGCAGCTCACCGAGGGCGTTGCCGACGGCAAGTTCAAGCTTGGGCAGGTCGTCACGTTCAACCGGATCTCGGGCCATCGCGACGCCGTGGCCACCGAGTGCCCGGGCGACGCCCTCTACGCCCAGCTTAAGAACATCCGCGTCGAGGCCGCGTCGGGCATCTGGGACCTGGCCGTCAAGGCCCCGCCCGGCTATGCCCCGGGCAAGGCCACGCTGAACTGGTCGGTCGGCACCCCGTCGAACCAGATCGGCCGCTTCGATCTGCTGGTCGACGGTAAGGTGACCGGCACGGCTGCGGCAACCGCCCGGACCGCGGCGGTGTCGCTCGCGGCGGGCAGCCGCAAGCTTCAGGTACGAGCGGTGCACCTCAGCGGCAACTCGGCGACCACAGCGGCCGTCACGGTCATCTCGGACACCACGGCACCGACCTATCCCACGGCGCCGTGGCTCAGCCTGCGGGCCGCAACGGTGTCCACGACCGCGGTGCCCGTGACGCTGAACTGGAAGGCCGCCGACAACGTCAAGCTCGCCTCGGTGGCGGCGACGGCACCCACGTCGACGTCGTTCACGACGACGGCCACCGCCTGGGCGTCCGCCACGAAACCGGGCGTGGCGACGACCTGGAAGCTGACCGCCAAGGACGCGGCCGGCAACGCCAGCACCGCCGCGATCGCCCGGACGGCCATGCTGCTGGCCGAGACCTCGGCCAGCCGGACGGGCTCGTGGAGCACGGTGTCGAACGGCTCGTACCTGGGCGGCAAGGCGCTCAAGACCGGCACCAAGAACCGGAAACTAACCTGGACCTTCACCGGTCGCGCGGCGTCGCTGATCTTCGATCGCGGCACGGCCACCGGCAAGGTCGACATCTACCTGGATGGCAAGAAGGTCAGCACCCTCGACACGCGGGCGGGCAGCACCGGCTACCGGCAGGCCATGTGGAGTAAGAGCTTCGCGACCGGCAAGCACACCGTCTCGATCGTGGTGCTCGCCACCAGCGGACGCCCGACGGTCATCTCGGAAGGGCTTGCCTACCTCAAGTGAGAGTGCCTCAGGTGAGCCGCCGGGCGGGCGGGAGAGTGAACCAGAAGATCGCGCCCCGCCCGTCCTCGCCCTCGGCCCAGATCTCGCCGCCGTGCCGTTCCACGGCCCGGTGCACGGTGGTCAGGCCGATGCCCGTACCGGGGAATTCGTCGGCGCTGTGCAGCCGGGCGAACGGGTGGAACAACTCGTCCGACTTGCCGGCCGGGAAACCGGCGCCGTTGTCGCAGATGAAGTAGCGGACGTTCGGCCCCGGCCCGGTCCAGCCCACCTCGATGGCCGGCCGCTCGACCTTGCGGGTGAACTTCACCGCGTTGTTGATCAGGTTCTCCAGGATCACCCGGACCAGCCCCTCGTCGGCGTCGGCCGCCATCGCCTTGTGCACGGAGAACGCGACGTGCCGGCCGGGTGCCCGGGACTCGACCTCCTTGATCACCTGCCAGGCGATGTCGGTCAGGTCGAAGCGCTCCCGGCGCAGATCACCGCGGCTCGCCCGGGCCAGGATCAGCAGCGATTCGACCAGATCGGCCATCCGCTCGGCGGCGGCGTGGATCCGTTCGACCCGATGCCGCGACTGCACGCCGAGCGGCTCCTCGTCCTCGTCCAACATGGTCTCGGCGAAACTGCTGATGATCTGCAGCGGCCCGCGCAGGTCGTGCGACACCGAGCCGCTGAACGCCTCCAGCTCGCGGTTGCGCCACTCCAGCTCCTCGACCAGCGCGGCCCGGGTCTCGGCGAGCTGGCGGGCGGCCCGCTCCTCGGCGGCGTCCAGCTCCCGGCGCATCAGCTCCTCACGGATCCGCCGGCTCTCGTCGTGGGACTGCTTACGGCGGATTTGGGTACGCACATGGGCGCGCAGCGCTTCCGGCCCCTCGGCGGAGCGCACGTAGTCGTCGGCGCCGGCCGCCAGGCAGGAGAGCATGTCGTCGTCGTGTTCCCCGGTCATCACCAGCGGCGTCTCGCCGATCTGCGGCACTTCCTTGATCCGCCGGCAGGTTTCCTGCCCGTCGGTGCCGGACTGGCCGAGCCCGAGCACGATGCAGTCCACCGGCTGCGCGGCGAGTAGTTGCAGGGCCTCGCCGGCGGTGGCGGCCGGCACGATGTCGTAACCGTCGTAGCGCAGGGCGGCGCCGAGCATGCCGAGCTGGTCGCGGTTCGGCGACAGGGTCAGCACCTTGCCGGGCCCGTGCAGGCCGCCGGTCACCTCGAACGGCAACTGTTCGGCGCTCTGCCGCAGCACCGCGGCCAGCTTCGCCAGCACCACGGCGAGATCCTGCTGCTTGCGGACGAACGCGTCGGCGCCCGCGTCGAGCATCTGCACCTCGGTGGCGTAGTCGTCGGCCGCCGTCATGAGCAGGCACGGGGTGTCCCGCAGCGCCGGGTCGAGCCGGATCCGGCGGATCACGGTCGCGCCGTCGATGCCGGGCATCACCCCGTCCACGATGACCGCCTGCGGGCGCCGGTCGGCGGCCATCCGCAGGCCCTCCTCGCCGGAGGAAGCGGTGAGCACCGTGTAGCCGGCGGGCTCGAGCAACTCGCGTAGCTGCTCCCGGAACGTCAGGCTGTCGTCGATGACCAGGACGGTGACCCGGACCGGCTCGGTGTGGCCCTTCGCGCCGAGCAGTTGGCGCACCCGGGCCACCACGTGGCCGGCGTCGTAGGGCTTGCCGACGTACTCGTCCGCGCCGGTGCGCAGCCCGTGCAGCCGATCGGCGACTTCGGCCAGGCTGGACAGCAGCACGATCACCACGTCCTCGCGGCCGGGCTGTTCGCGCAGTTCCCGCAGCAGCTCGGTGCCGTCGCCGTCGGGCAGCAGAACATCGAGGACGGCCACGGCGAAGACGCCCGCGCCGAACGCGGCCCGCGCCTCGCCGGCGCTGGCGCACAGAATGGTGCCGAACCCGTCGGCCTCGAACGCCTCGTGCAGGTCCATCCGTACGGTCAAACTATCGTCGAGGATCAGCACGGTCGGGTTCATCGCCAGGCCCCGCTGGTCGGCACGAGCTCGGCGATCCGGGCGGCGATCCGGGCCGGCGGCAGGATCGAGCCGGCCGCGCCGAGCAGGGCGGCCGCGCGGGGCATCCCGTACACCACGCAGCTCGCCTCGTCCTGCGCGAACGTGGTGCCGCCCCGGGTACGCATGCGCAGCAGCCCCTCGGCGCCGTCCCGGCCCATCCCGGTGAGCAGGCAACCGGCCGCGGCCGGGCCGTAGCCGGCGGCCACCGACTCGAACAGCACGTCCACCGCGGGCCGGCAGGAGTGCCGGGGTGCTCCGCCGCTGAGCCGCAGGATGCCGTCGCGGACCAGCAGGTGCCGGTCGGGCGGGGCGAGCACGACCCGGCCGCCGAGCAAGCTGATCGGCGTACCGTCGGCCGCGTAGCTGATGTCGTGCCCGGTCTGGCCGGCGAGCCAATCGGAGAACGCCACCGCGAACGGCTCGCTCGCCGCGATGTGCTGCACGCAGAGCACCGGCGTGCGGAAGCCGGCGGGCAGCGCCCGCAGCAACTCGGTCAGCGCGCCGGGCCCGCCGGTCGACGCGCCGATCGCCACCACCTGAAGCGCGCCGTCCCCCTCGACGACCGGTTGCGGGGCGGGTGGCTCGCTCGGCGCCGCCCGGTCCCGGCCGTCGAGGCGCGCGCGGGGATGGGTAATGACCCGGATCCGCGACACCATCCGCACGGCGGCGCACAGCCGGAGCGGCCAGCCGGAGTCGGAGGAATCCCCGCGCGGCTTCTCGAGCACGTCGACGGCCCCGGCGGCGAGCGCGTTGTAGGTGCTGAACAGCTCCTGCCGGTCCGCGGACGACACCACCAGGATCGGCGTCGGGAACTCGGCCATGATGTGCTCGGTGGCGACCAGGCCGCTCATCGTCGGCAACATCATGTCCATCGTGACCACGTCCGGGCGCAACCGCCGGCACAGCTCGACGGCCTGGCCACCGTCCGTCGCCTCGCCGACGACCTTGAGCTCGGGGTCGCCGGCGAGGGACTCGCGCAGGTGGTGGCGCATCGTCGCGGAATCCTCGACGACCAGGACCCGGATCATGCCCGCACCAGCCGCCGGATATGGGCGAGCAGTTCCTCCTGGTTGAATTCGCCTTTGACCACGTACGCGCTCGCGCCGACGTCGGTGCCGCGCTGCCGGTCCTCGGCGCTGGCCCGGGAGCTGACCAGGATCGCGGGCACGTCGGCCAGGACCGGGTCGGCCCGGGTCACCGCGACGAAGGCGAACCCGTCCATCCCCGGCATGTCGATGTCGGTGAGGAACAACGCGTACCCGCGGGCTTGCGCTTTCTCCAGGCCCTCCTCGCCGGACGCGGCCAGGTCCACCTGGTAGCCGGCCGACTCCAGGATGCTGCGCTCGAGCATCCGGGTGGTCAGCGAGTCGTCGATGACGAGGATCGGCAGCGCCGGGGCGGCGGCTGGCTCCGTGGACCCGGCCGCGCCCACGCGTTCCGCCCGCAGCGTCTCGGCGACCAGACCGTGCGCGTCCAGGACCAGGCGTGGGTTGCCGTCCAGGTCCATCGAGACGCCGCCGATCACCGCCGCGGCCGGTGCCAGCTCCGGCAGCGGCCGCACGACCAGGGCCGACGTGCCGGTGAGGCGATCCACGCCGACCGCCACCGAGCCTGACTCGGTGGCCAGCACCATGGCCACCGCGGGGCCGGCGGTGTCCGGCACGGTGGTGCCCGCGTACAGGGCCCGGGCCAGCGGCAGGAACGGTAACGCCTGGCCGTCGTGCGCCAGCCGGCCGGTTGCCGCCGCCGTGGCCGCCTGCTCGGGCAGCAGCCGCACGCAGGATCTGACGGCGTCGAGCGGCATGGTCGCCACGGTCCCGGCGGCCTCCACCACCAGGCCGGTCAGCGACAACAACGCCAGCGGTACGACCAGTTCGACGCTCGCGCCGGCGCCGGCCTCGGTGCGTACGTTCAGGTCGCCGGCCAGTTGATCGGCGACGTCGCGGGCCACGTCCAGGCCGATGCCGCGCCCGGCCACCTCGGTCACCGTCGCGGAGGTGCTGATCCCGCCGCGCAGCAACAGATCCAGCAGGGTCTGCGCGTCCGGCTCGGTGCCGTCGCCGGCCAGCAGGCCACGGGCCTCGGCGACCTGCCGGACGGCGGACAGGTCGAAACCGCGGCCGTCGTCCGTACACCGGAAGGCCACGAACCGCCCGCGGCGCTCGACCTCCACGACCACCCGGCCCTCGGCGGGTTTGCCGTTCGCGGCCCGCTGCGCCGCGGTCTCGATGCCGTGCGCGACGGCGTTGCGTACGACATGCAGGAACGCGCTGCTGACCAGGGTGAGCACCTGCGGGTCGATCCGCAGGTCGCCGCCGCGGCCCTCGAAACGCACCCGTTTGCCCTGCTGGTCGGCGGCATCCCGGACGGCCCGGTGCAGGGCGGTGAAGATGCCGGCCGCGGCGACCAGGCGTAGCCGCTCGGCGCGGCCGCGGACCTCGTCGAGCTCCCGTTCGACCTGTTCGATCACGTCGGTCAGTCGGCGCGCCAGGTAGCCGAACTCGCCGGAGAGCCGCACCGCCGTGGCCCGGGCGGCGTTCGTGGCGGCCGGCGTGCGGGAGGTGCGCAGCTGGTCGGCGAGGGCGTCGGCGGCTCGGCGCAGCCGTTCCAGATCCGCGCTGCCCTGGCGCAGCGGGGCGAACCGGGCGTGTGCCTCGACGACCGCGTCGAGCAGATCGTCGACGTCGCTGGTCGGGGCGCGGGCGGGCCCGGCCTCGGCGAGCGGATGAGCCGGCCCGGCCTCGGCGACGGCCGGCCGCTGCGGCTGCGGCTGCGGCTCCGGGGCCGGGGCCGCGGCCGGGGGTGCCGACGCCGGTGCGGGTGCCGACGCCGGTGTGGCCACCTTCGTGGTGGGCTCGAGCGCCGCGACGTACGCCTCAATCTCGTCGTTGAGCCGCAGCAGCTCGCGCATCTCCTCGGTGGGCAGCGCCCGGTCGTCGGTGCGGTGCGGGACCAGCACCTCCTCGAACGCGTGCGCCCGGTCCGCGATCTCCTGCTGCCGCACCACCCGGGCCGCGCCCTTGAGGGTGTGCGCGAACCGCAGCAGCCGGGCCACCAACTCGGGGCCGGGCTGCTGATCGAGGTCGAGTACGCCGGCGCTGATCTGATCGATCAGCTCGCGTGCCTCGACCCGGAAGTAGCGCAGCGGGTCGGGGCTCAATGCCGGCCGGTCCCGACCAGTTCCAGCAGCTCGCTCGAGAGGTTCGAGAGATGCGCGGCGGTCTGTTTCGTCTGGGTGGCGCTGGCCTCGGTCTCCCTGGTCACCCGGGCGGTGTCG
>Ga0307515_10022434_pt1 | contig 11123 bp, 1 predicted proteins | sample 17_EM_MG_FD_194513 | JGI IMG/M metagenome (GOLD analysis project Ga0307515, IMG submission 194513) | Populus trichocarpa ectomycorrhiza microbial communities from riparian zone in the Pacific Northwest, United States - 17_EM | ecosystem: Host-associated > Plants > Roots > Unclassified | place... | reverse complement strand
ATTTAGAATTGTTGGCATATAAACCGATAATATAATTATCTTAGGAGATAACCAATTCTTAGCTCTTAAAGAAGACAAGCTAGTAAAGGTAAATCTTATAGCAAAGCTAAAGGAAAAGCTTAATTTAATAACACTATTACTCTTTAATAGATATACCCTCTCCCTAAATAAGGATTCTATTGCTTTATGCTAGAAGGGTTAAGGTAAGAAGATTAATATTATTAACGCTAATTCTTTAAAGCAAGGATATGTAGAGCAACGCGCTTATAGAGCTTATATTGCTTCTATCTGTTAACCTAAGGCTTTATTTAATCTCTCTGTTGCTACCTAACACCAGAAACTAACTAAGGATGACGTTCTTACCCTAAATAAACGTCTTTTTTTAGCAAATAAACTATTTTAATTAGGGACTACTTTACGTGCCTATTAATCTTCCTACCGCTAAGCTCTTTATATTTATTAATAGATTATTTATAAATAATAAAGATTTTAGCTTCTAATTAGGATATAAGATTATTATCGCAAATAAATTTACTAGAAAGAATAACTTTATAATCTATAGCAATTTTATCTATTAGAGCTTAACTAAGAGTAAGCGCGTTACTTAAAGCGTTTTAGCGTTAGAGATATACGGAATAGTTAGCGGAGTTAATATAGCAATTGCAATTGGAACTACCCTAAAGATAATTATAGATTAACTCGAACTTCCTATTATCCCTATAATTATATATACCGACTTATATTCCCTCTATAAGTATTTAGTTAAGCTTAGTACCATAAAGAAGAAGCGCCTTATAATTAATATTATAGCACTTTAGCAATCCTATAAGCGTTAAAAACTCTTTAAGATTTAATAGATTAATAGCTAAGATAACCTAGTAGATATAATAACGAAGGCGAACCCAAATAAGGCACTAGAGACGTTTATTAATATAAATACTCTATATATATAAGTTAAAGGTTAGGTTAAAAGGGAATCCCTAGAAATTTCTTAGTTATATAAGGTCTTAAGATATTTAGAAACTTTAACCAGCGGTTAAAGTTATTTAATTAGTTAGATTCTCTTACTAAGACTTTTTTAAAGGGGGGAGTATAATATTCTGTAGACCCTAACTTAACCTAGCCAATTAGGATTTTCCATCCCTAGGATAGAAAATCGCTATTAACTTACTTACTACTAGCGCCTTAGCGGCCCTCCAAATAAGATACCTACCCATAACTTATAAGTAAGAAAGTACCACGTGCTAAGAGGCAAATTTTAGGACAGTGAGACTTATATTATAATAGCAATAGTAAGTAAGGAGGATTAATATTTATTCTGCCAGTTAAGCGGTATATATATATAGATGGCAACCATAAAAGAAGGGTTGCTAGTGTTAGGAATAAAGGCAAGTGGTTACTATATGAGGTATATTGCCGTCACGTATAGCAAGTTGCCGTTACGTGCGGCAAGTTGCCGTCATGTGTCGCCGCGGCACTAGCGTGGCGAGGAGCCTTAAGCTCCTCGCCCTCCCTTATTAAGTAATTAAGAATAACAATTATCATACTATCTACGAACCGTAGCTACGTGATATTACCTTGTGTAACCAACAATTTTATTAAAAATTCTAAAGAAAAACCCTAGAGGCCTAAATAAAATATTAAAATAATAAACTCTTTATAAAATAATAAAAAAATTACTAATTTAACATTTTTACTAACCATTAGCTAGTTAAATACATTAAATAGTCTAAATAAGTAACTTAATATAACTTTTAAGATATCTAGCTATTTAAGTAGGAGAGTTGATATATTAAGCCAGGGTTCTTCTTAGTTAAAGTAAAGAAAAAAGGGTTAGATTTCTATAAAGCCGTTAAAATTAAGTAATTATATTTTAAATTTTTAAGATCTTACCTCCTGTTTAATATATTTTCCAAAAATTAAGTATAAGTTTAACCTTTTTAGTAGTAAGGTTATAGATTTAAATATGCCAAACTTTAATACGCAGAATTTTATTAAATCTAAGAAATTAGGCAAAAGCTATCGCATATATAAGGCTTATTATAATTCGCTAATAAACACCTCCCTAAATCCGTCCTCCTTAACCTATAGGAAGATGGGATAACTAAGATATATATTTAAGATTTGCGTTATATTTATAAAGCTCTTAAAGCTTTAATATAGTAATTACTCTGATACTTTCTTGCGTTTCTTCTACGCAAGTTTATAAAATAGTATTAGTTATAGTAAATAGTAAAAAAATAATAGTATTACTAAGAAAGAAAATATACCTTTTATCTATATAGACTTCTTATATATCTTACCATAATATCTAAAAGTGTTGGGTTTCCTATCTATTCTCCATTACTTTTTTTAGAAAATCTATTACTTCTAAGACAAACCTTATAAGCATAGAAATAGGAGACTACTATATATATTTTTTGCGCATATAACTAGGTTCTATTCTTACTTTTTTATAGTAACTAAGAAGATAAGCTAGGTTTGGCCTTTTTATAAACAGACTAAATTTATAGATATATTAATAGTGAAATATCTTTATTTAGCTTTTTATCAAACTTTTTAAGCTTTAAGGCTTCCTTTTTTATAAATCTAATGTACTTTTTAATTTATCTAGAATTACCTTATTAGATATAAGTGTTTTTAACTAAATTTTTAAAATATATAGGAAATATACCCTATATAACCTAATAAAGTTATAAGTACTAATACACCCTCTATAGCCTTATATACAGTTTTAAATAACTTGTTAATTTTAATAGAATTATTAGTTTCTGCTACTAAAATCTCTTATTGCTTATTAAGTTCCTTATTAATTTTAGCTTCTTCTATAGCTTTCTATATAGGATTTTAAGGGAGTTTTAGTATCTAATAATAAAAGAAAAATATAATTAATTAATTTAGGCAAGATAAAGGAGAAACGGTGCAGTTTTTTAAAGAATCCAATATAAAGGATATTAATCCTTTAAAAATTCACCTATATTATATAAATAATCTTTAAAAATACTAAAAGATGCCTTTACTTTTTAGTTCCTTTAAGGCCTACCCTTATACTCTTTTAATCTCCAAAAATTCCTCTAATATATCTTAGCTGCATTAAGAAAGAGACCGCGCTTTACCTCTTTAAATAAAGGTTACTATTTAAAGGCAGAATTTATTTAATTTTAACTTAAATATTAAAACTACTAGAGATTTTACCCTAGTATAGTAAGGTCTTTAGAAGACTTTCTTAAAACTTATATAAAATCTATTTTAGTTTAATGCCGTTTAGCACCTTAACTAACCTTAAGTATTAACCTCAATTTTCTAGTTAAATACCCTAGAATCTTCCCTGCCACTCTAAGAAAACTATTACCTATTTAGGGAAATTACTATAAACGGAATACTACTAAAGTTCTTAAATAAGGATATTATATAGCCGCATGGAATTATTAGTTATACTAATAATATTTCTTAATTATTTTATAATTAGTACTACTCTTTACTTATAAAAGTAAAAGGTGTTCTAATTCTATTAAAATATTAGGCTTAATTATACTATAATATAGTAAAAGAGTCTTAGAAAACCTTAAAAAAGAGCTATTTAGAGTAAAAGGTATTAATATATCTAATTTATATTAAAAGCCCTACCTATATTTACTAATTATACTTTATTTTATAGACTATTATATTAATATATAGTATATATTTTAGTAAAAGGACTTTTTAAAAGGACTTTTCTACGGTTAATAAGAGCTTTAAGCAGAGTAGGCGCATAAAATAGATGGAAATAGTATTAAAAGCTTAGTTAAAACGTCAAATAATTAATACTAAGGATATTATAAGGGCAAGAGCTAAATATTAAGGAAAATTGCTAGGTTTTAACAAAGTTTTTATATATTAAAAAGGTTTAAAGGTAGAGGTATATAAGAGTAATTACTAAATTACTTGGAAATACTAAGAACTTAATGGGAAATCTCGGCCGTAGGATAATAATAATCTTAATTAGCGCAATAAACCAATAAAACTTTTTTGTAATTTTTCCTCTTATTTTTTCTAATAAATTATAAGTGCGCATTTAGAATTTATAATAAGATTTAGTATCTACTACGTTAAAAATTCGTGCTTACGGCGCATACCCAATTTTAAGATTTTTTAAAAAAATTTAGTAAATAAGGCCAAATTCCTAGTAGCACCCCTTAAGAATAGTTACCTTTACTACATCTAGACCTCTACTAAACTATTACCAAACAGTTACTAAATAGTTACTTTTTAGTCTTAAAGAAGCTTTAAGCTAATTTTATTAGTAATTACGTACCTTTAGAAACCTAGCGCTAAGTTCTATTATAATAGTTTATTAAATACTAGAAAAAGGACTAAATATATATTTTTTCTTAGAAAATATATAAAATATAATATTGTAACGGAACCTTGTAGCAGGAACTACAATAGGCTCGTTATTAGGCTAGGTATGTAAGTAATGCAAATTAAAGTTAACAACGTAATAATAACTAGTGGAGTAGTTGCCTAATAGATTAACTCTAATTATATTCTAAGAATTACTACAAGGAAAGAACTATCTAGAGTAGGGATTGTGGTCCTTTAAATATATAACCATACTTCTAGGAAACCCTCCTTATACGTAAGGTATATATGCTCTACCTACTCTATTATAGATTATATAGATCATATAGATTACATAGATTATATTACGTAACTTAGTTACTATTCCTTATTATATAGTTCTATTAGCTCTATACTGGACTATACCTATATTAACTAACTAGCTTCTTCTAACTCTTCTCTAAGTAGTTATAGTATTATACTTAAAGCGTCTATAATACTACCCCCCTCCTTTTTATCTTTATCCTTAAAGATCCTAAATATCTCTAAGTTATTTACTAGAGGTATAATATCTATTTAATTAATTTGGTTAATATTGTTACTTATTATACCTAAAGTAACTTCTCTTTCCTCTACAGCCCGTTGCGCCCGTACTATTGCCGTTATGCTATCGCTAGGTAAAATAATGCCATCTCTATATTCTTATTGTGCGAAAGAGGGGTTAGTTTATATTATGCTAGTAAGTCCTTTATCCTAATAACCCTCTTTCTATTTAGAGTGCACAAAAGCAAATATTTGTTCGTCCTACGATATTCGCTTTACTTTTAATGCTAAGTATACGCGTCCTATAACTCTTAATAGTCTATAAGTTCTCCAAGTAACTTATTATAGGGTTTTATATTTAATCTACTGCTATAAAGCTTAATAGTAAGCTCTTAAGTACTCTTAATAAGTTGCGCTAATTATAAGAGGCGGAATAAGAGGCTATGGCTGCTTAACAGCGTGTTTTTAAAACTTGTCTTCTGGCCTCTGTTTATCTTCTACATCTTAAACAGGTTTATAAAAAGGTTTATTTTAAGGAGTAGAAACTTATAGAATAAGGTCTATAGGAACTTAGTAATAAAAGGACGGACTCCCCTATAAAGGAAATAAGTCCGAATAGCTTAGTAGCTGTTCCTTCTGGGTCCCCCTTAAGTAACTCATTTTTTAACCCTTTTTTGTTAATGCTGCCTAACCTAATCTTTTCTAATACTCCTGTACCTTTCCTATAGCGTTCTTTAAATTTTCTAGTAGTTCCTAGGTAGTTTTATTATAGCCTGTCCACTTTACCTTATACTATATTTTATTGTTGACGTCCTTATAACTAATGATCTTTAAAACTTGCTATTTATCTTCTTCTTGTCCTCTATATGTGTCTGCTTTATAAACTAGTGGTTTAATATTCCCGTATACTGGCTCTAGTATTGCGATATGCTATATAGGGTAGATTTTTATTCTGGCTAGTAGGTTTAACTTAAATGTGACCGGTGAAATCCTCTGTATAATTTTAAAAGGTCCTAGTTTAATGTAATCCAACTTCTTACTTAGTCGTTAACTCTTAAAATTTTTATATAGTAGCTATACTTTATCTCCCTCCTTAAGATCTAGTCCCTTAGATCTCTTAGTATTATAGTACTTTTTTTATTTTCTGCTGTACTGTTTTAGCTGTTTCCGTAAAGTCTATATAAAGATTTATTAATATCTTTATTCTTTACTTAGCTGTGCTACTTATCTTCTTTACTTAACGTAGCAATAATAATATTCTTAGCTTATACCCGTAATTTACCTTAAATAGTGACGTACCTATTTCTTCTTATAGTGTTATATTATATATAAACTATATAACTAGTAATAATAATACCTAATTATTCTATGCGTAATTAATATAGTATCTTAGATACTGCTTTAGTATCTAGTTTAATCTTTTTATTTAACTGTCTGTCTACGGATAATATATAGTAAAAGTTACTGCTCTAACTCCTTACTCCGCTAAGAATACTTCCTAGAATGCTGCTATAAATTTTAGATCTCTATCTAATATAATTTTGCTTAGTGCTCTATATCTTATAAACACTTCCTTAATATAGATTTTAGCGATATCTTCTGCTAATATTTCTTCTATACACACTATAAAGTATCCACACTTCGTAAGCTTATCTACTATTACTAAGATTATATTATAATCTTGTCCGGTAATAGAATCTTTTAATTTTAGTAACTTTATAATAAAGTCCTATAATATAACCTCCTATAGTCTCTTTAGTATTTTAATAGGTTATAGCCCTTTATATAGCTTATACCTTATTAGTTTATTTCTTTAGTAATCTAGGCATTCTCTTATAACTTTTCGTGCTAGGTTCTAGATTCTATTAATAATGTACTCCTTTTAGAGTCTTAATACTAAACCCGTAGCTCCGTTGTATCCTTAAGTTAGTCCTTTATAGAAATCCTCCATAAAGTACTCTGCTATGCTTCTTAGGATATACTTTACTTCTCTATATTTATACAATGTTTCTTCTCCTAGATGTTCTAACTATTCTTCTAGTTATACTTTAAAGATCTTTTATACCTAAAAGCTTTTTAGTGACTTGTAAACTTTATCTAGTTCTTCCTAAGTCGCTATAATTTTTAGATAATTATACCTAATTAATCCGTCTATGTCTTTTCGTAGTAAAGCCCCTAATGGCTTTTTGTTATTTTATAGTTTAGCTTTTTAACTAAGAGCGTCTGCTTGTGTATTGTCTGTTCCTTTAGTGTACTAAATCTTAAAATAGTATTCTATAAGTATCTCTGCCTATCTAACCTATCTCTAGTTAAGTTCCTTTGTTATTAAGAATTCTATTAGGTTTTTATAATCTATCTTAACTATAAATAGTTTCTTTATGCCTTGTAAGAATGCTCTTTATTTCTTTAATACTGTAACTATATCTAATAACTCCTTATTATAGATGTTATAGTTTAACTCTAATAGTGTTATCTTTCTACTGTAGTATGCCACTAGGTGCTATCTATTTAGATATTTCTATATAAAGTATACCCCTAGTATAAAGTCTAATACATTTATTTCTACAACCGTCTCTAATTCTGGTTAATAGATCTTAAGAACTAGCTCCTAGGTAAATAACCTCTTAACTTTCCTAAATAGTTCTTGTTATTCCTTTCCCTATACCTATAGTTCTTCTTTCTTTATTAACCGCGTAAATAGCTTAATATTTTTTAACTATTGTGCTATAAACCTTTTATAGTAATTGCAAAACCCTAAAAACGATCTTAACTATATAACGTTCTCCGGTTTTTGCTAATTCACTATAGCCTTAATCTTCTTTAGATCTATACTAAGTTGGCCTAGTTTAATAATAAATTTAACAAAATTAGTCTTTTTGGTGAAGAACTCGCATTTTTTAATCGCTACTGGCATCTGTTCTTCTTATAGTCTCTTTAAGATCTATTTAACGTGTTCTCTATATTTTTCCTTGGTTATTAAGTAGATAATAATATTGTTAAAATATACCATAACAAATTAATTTAAGTGTTCTCCTAATATATTGTTAATGCGCTTTTAGAACATTACTAGTGCGTTTATAAGCCTGAATTGCATAACTAATGGTTTATATAGTCCTTCCTTTAACTTAAAGGCTGCCTTCTATTTGTCGCCTTCCTTAATTCTAATCTGATGGTATGCCTATCTTAGGTCTATCTTCGTAAAGATTTACGCATTGCCTATTCTATTTTAGATTTCGCTAATTAAGGGTAAAGAATACCTATCCTTTCTAGTAATGCTATTTAACTGTCTATAGTTGATACACAGCCTTAATTTACTATTCTTTTTTAATATAAATAGTACTAGATAACCCGCTGATGACTGCAATAGTCTAATATACCCCTTTCGTAAGTTTTCCTAAATAAACTCTTTTAATGCTCTACCTTCTTCTTTGGTAAGCTTATAGATTGAAAAGAACCTTAGACTTATTCCTAGTTCCAATTCTATTTTATAGTCCTATACTATATACTCTAACAGCTTTTTACTTTTTAGTAACTATAGTTTCTTACTATACTTGTAGTATCTCTTTAGTACGTAACTTAGTCCTTTTTCTATTTCTTTATAGGTCGCTCCTACTTAGTACTATACTATTTTGGCTTATTATTATATCTTACGTCATTAAGTATTTTTAATATTAATTTAACCTGTAATCTAATTAATCTTTAGATTATATTCCTGTAACTAAGGCATTCCTAATACTGCCTTATTATTCCCTAATGGTAATATATTAAAAGACATCTCGATTTATCTCCCTTTAATAGTTAACTAAATTAGTCCTGTTTTAAGATTAATAATGCCTCCTCTATAGGCTATCGGATCTCCTAAAATCGTTACTAATAGGTAAAAATATTTCTTTTTCCTGTGTGGTAACCCTATTCTTTTAACTGCTGCTAGCAAGATATGGTTCCTTATTGCTCCACTATCTATTAATACCTTAAACTATTAATCTTGCCACTTAACTTATAAATTTAGGTGTTATTCTTAAATTTCTTTAAGGGTCTAAGGCTCTACTACTAGTTCCCTCTAGTTTTATAGGCCTCCACTTTTCCTAATTATTGGCTGCTTAATTCTATTTATACTTAGTCTAACTTAGGCTAATACTTAGTTTGCTTTTTGTCTTTAATATACTATAAATAGGTGTTCTCTAGATATTTCTACTATTGTTATCTATCTAGGCATTCTTCTATAAGGAATCCTCCTGGCTAAAGTATTAAGTCCCCTTATTCTTAAACTTCTACTAGGTACTAACCATATATATACTTAGCGTTTTAATATTTTACCTTGTCCGTTAACTAATGCATCCTTACTAGATATTTTTGGTTCCTATCTTTAGGTGCTCTATATATGTTACACGTATTATCTATGTATACGATCTATACTAATATATAATATACTTAGTATCTTAGGTTAACTCTTAGCTTATCTTTATCTTTAAGTTTAAACCTTTCTTATATTAATCTGAGCGTTATAACTTTATTTGCAGGTATTAAGATTTATCTTTCACTTCTCTAGTCCTCTAATTACTCCTTTAAATCTTTTAATATTATAATTAAGGCCCCTTTAATATAAGTTATAGCCTTTTCTATAATTAGGTGGTCTTAGATAACTTTTTTATCTAACTATATATAGAAATCTTCCTACTTATTATTGTGTCGCTATCTATATCACTTTTAGTATAACCCCTTAAGTATATACGGCTCGTCCATAAAGAAGTATCTTCTTATTACTGCGTTATAATAGCCTTTAGTATGTCGTTCTTTAAACCTAGTTAGAATCCCTAGATCCTCTTCTTATTCTAGTTTAGTAAGCTACTTGGCCCTTAGTATACCTACCTTAGGTCTATTAGTAATTTTTTATATAGGTGCTCTATCCCTTATACGTCCCAATATGCTAAATCTCTTATTTAGTTTCTATTCTTGCTATAAGGTAATTCTTACTCTAAATTCCTCTATGGTTTCTTTTCTATCGCGTCTTATAAGTGGATCCTTAAAGTCTTCCTACTTCCTAATCTCATTAATGGTCCTTATTTGTGTGTTAAAGTCTTAGTTCTATAGGATTCTTAATCCTAAGCTAGCTTCTATTTTAAGCTTTACTCCTACCTTAGTCTAACTAGGCTTAGGTATTCTCATCTCGTCTTAAAAGTCTTAAATCTTACTTATCTCGTCTTAAGAATCTTATACCTATAGGAAACGCTATCCCGAGCTCGTTTGTATATTTCTAAACTAAGCTACTACCCTACTCTATCGGTTTTCGTCTATTATGGGTCCTTAGGTATACCTTATCTTATCTTAAGAATCTTGGTCGTCTTTTATCTTATCTTAAGAATTTTAAGCTTTTGGCCTTTTGCCTTTATCGAGTAATAAATTAGCACTAGCAGTTATCTACTTACTTAATCTCTATAAGATATTCTTCCTTTTATCTTATAAAGCGATAGATGCCATATTTAGCGGTGTTATAATACCCGTTACTAAACCTTGCTCTATAGTAGTCTCAGTCTCTACTTCTAATATGACTTCTTTAAGGTTTGCACGCTCCTAGTAAGCTACCTTTATTACCTTATCGTCTGTAAATATTTTGCCTACGTTAAATTTGTCGTCCTTAATGTCCGACCTACGCGATGGTTTGTTGGTTCCCCTATATTCTAAGGATTTTAGCTCCTGTGGCCAATAGCTTACGCCGTACTTAGCGTCTTTATAAATTTAGCATGCGTTGTTATAACAGAACGCGAAACTTCTAATTAAATACTCTCTTATTCCTTATAGTACACTATTATCCCTCTATACGTATATATCTTCTACTGTTAGTCTAGTTCCCTTTATTATATAGTAACTCTAACTATCTTTATAATCCCTTATAAAGTAACCCTATTTCCCGCAATTTATGCAAGCTCCGTCTTTAAACTATTAACTTTACTATAGAGTCCGCCTAAACGTCTTCTGCTACTAAGATCCCTGGTTTAGCCTCTGCTCCTTAGTCCTATAATCACTAGATCCTTAACCCCTAGGTTTTTATAGTTTCTTACTCTATCTCTTATAGGCTTCTTTAGTACCACTTAGGTCTATTAGCTTTACGCTATACTATAATTTCTAAACTGGCTTTAGTCGTTACGTATTCTACGTCTTATATAACTATAAAACTCTATCCTAGCCCTTTTTAGCCTGTTCCCTTTAATAGATCCAATTATTAATCTTAATTACTTAATCTATTAAATCCATTAGGGTGT
>Ga0307515_10022433_pt1 | contig 11124 bp, 9 predicted proteins | sample 17_EM_MG_FD_194513 | JGI IMG/M metagenome (GOLD analysis project Ga0307515, IMG submission 194513) | Populus trichocarpa ectomycorrhiza microbial communities from riparian zone in the Pacific Northwest, United States - 17_EM | ecosystem: Host-associated > Plants > Roots > Unclassified | place... | reverse complement strand
TGTGGATGAGAAAGAGAGAGATGGGGGATGAAGATGAGAACGATGTGGAGGATACGAGCGGATATGAGAAATCAGGGGTACGACTTGCCTGATTGGGTTGGGAAGACCTCGTATCGGTGTTATTACATGCCGGATCGGGACTCATACCTGCCGTATCGGGGATGGTAAATTGACTGGCACACGAAATTCTCTTAAGTCCCAGTTTCTCATGATGATTTGTCCCATCTCCTTTACCATCACCTAAGAACACGAAGTTAAGTCATCCCTCTCTATCTCTGCATGCCATGATCAAGAGTCAACCTGGCTCGAGGAGCGTAGGATGAGGGTGAGAAGATATGATACTACCTGGCCGCGAGCATCCATGCAATTGCGTAGATCCACAAAATCGTAGAACGAGTGAGTGAGATCAAAAGATGGGAAAGATAGAGTGTGTATTTCGTATAGACCGACAGAGCGAGAAGCAACGGCGAAACGGCAATCGGAGGGTGATATCCTACGCAACGCATGGTATTGACGCCGGGCGCAGAGTGATCTGCCACCGGGGTGTCTCTGACAGCTCTGACGGAGCCATTCCGCCCGGATGGCAATGTTTTTTGCTGATGTTCCTCCGTATCTCACTGACCCTCCCTGGTCACACCTGTGTTGTTTAGCTTCTTCACTGTCTTCGATTACCCCCCTGTTCTGAATAACTGTTTCTCTCCTTCCTTGATTGATTCCTCCTCTTTCTTGTTGTTTCTGCTTTCCACTTTCCCTGCAAATGCTCTCTTCCAAAGAATTGACTTCTCCTCATGTCCTGATTCACGATTTGGCTCCTTCTCATTCGACTTTCCACTCATAACACTGTGACCTGTTCCTGGGTTGTACTGAGGCCTATCCTTGCTGCATGTGGCAGCTCCAATGCGGCATATGAGTTTCCCAAACTGCTGCATCCAAATCTATCCCACTTGCCTCCCAGAATGGGAGCAACAAATGATACCTGATCAGATCAATCCATGGTGGAGATAGTGATCTCAAAACTGCCATCAGCCAAGTTCCTTTGACCCTGTCAAGTAAATGTCTCCCAGGGGTAGCCCAGAATTATTTGCTTGGATCCGGATTTGGCAAAGAAGACTGGCACAGGAATGACAGTACTATGCTTGTTGACTGGCACAGTCTGTGTCTGCTTCCTCAAATCAGGACAAATGCCATCGGCTTTGATCTTCTTCCATTCAGCACATTCCCACCTAATGTTCAACTCTGTGGCAACCTCTTCACCCATCAGCCCGATCTCAGATATCCCGGTGATGAGCATGGGAAGCTTGTGACCATCGATCTTGCGGGCAACATTTTGAGAGGCTCTGGCATACCCAATATCGGTGTATTCAACGTATTCTTTCAGGCCGGAGACGGCATGCATGTGGGCATTTCTGACTTATTTTGGTGCAGCCAAAGTCCTGGCAGTTACTTGCTAGTTTCTGAGAGCAGAGACCATTTCAGCATTTGGTAGTAGTTGAATAGTCAATTTGCAGGCCACCCTCTCCTGATGGACTAGAATTGCACAATCAAGTTGGCTGTGTCTGAGGGCTTTGTAGTCTCCAGTGACCAGGGCCGGTGGTTTCTTTTGTTACAACATTGGAGCCCAGAGGGTCTGTCCAGCCATGTTGTTGATGGAGTCCACTATGGCCGGTTGCCTGCTGAATGCCACTGCTTTTCTGATTGTTTGCATGATCTGGTTACTAGCACTCGGTGAAACGTCTGAAACCTGTTCCTCAGTATGTACCCACATCTCATCACATTGCATCACCTGATCCCTCCTCCTCCCTCCCTTATCAACAACGGCATATCTTGTCTCCCTGTTCACAACTGGTGACCTTTTCTTGCTCTCCTCCTTGTTGAAATGCACATCTCTTCCATTTCATTTTCCTCGTTCTCTTCTGCACTGCTTTCGCATTGCTCCGCGTCTTGCTGATCATCCTTCCCCAGTATCATCTCCATTGCCTTCTTCGTTACATTCAATCATATATGCCGGCCACCCAGAGTGGTATGCCATGATTTCGGGCGGCAGTCAAGTGATCCCTGAGCAAAGGGTGGTCACTTGAGCACTGGACATCTGAAACAGCTGAGATCTTGGAATGTCCTGCGGCTGAGGTGGCTGTGGTGCAGCCATGGTGGTTTCTCCCTGCTGCCATTGTTGAGCAACTTCTCGGGCATGCTCGAACATCTACAGAAACCTTCTCTCTTGTTGACATCAAGATATCTCCATTTTATGCCCTCCTCTTCGTTCTAAGGTTAACCTTCCAGGTTCTTTGAGATTGACTATACTGTATTCCTGATCAGTGCACATACTGGGACAGATCATGCAGATGTGCCCTAGCCCAATAACATTGTTGTAGGGTTCTAATCCTTCCCGTGGATGGTGTGGGAAATTCGGTCCCAGTGGGTAGGACTCAGGTCACAGGAGTGGATTTGGAGTTAGGAAGTTCATGCATTTCTTGTGGAGGTGGGTGGTCAGCTTGAATGGTGAACACCCAGGCAGTTTGGTAACCACTGTATCTGGGCACCATTGTCTTGCTCATCTCAAATGTCGTAGCCTCGAAGGCTTTTACTGTATCGTCCATTTTTGTAGTGATCATATTGTCAGCTTTGAAGATGGGAATACCCTCTGTGGTTTGGACTGGTACAAGGATCTGTTCACTAGGGATGGCCAGGAAGCTTCACCAATACTTCTATCTCGACGAGTGGGGCTCTGGTTGTGACCGAATCAGGAGAGACTCCCAGTGCTTTACATGCTCCTTCCTAATTGAAGACGGCCAGGGCATTGGCTGTCACACATTTTCAGGCGACATGCTTTCAGAGCCGGTTGGATCTGAACATCGATGGGTCTCCGGGATCTTGTTCTAATTTCAATACCGCAACAGCCGTCAAGTCCCTTGGGAGTCCTCCAAGCAGCATATCCACCAAAGGGTATTCAGTCAAGGATCCTTTGTCGATCATAATGTGGCTGATGTTGTCGTTGGCGGAGCCAATGGCATTTAGATTAACATTCGCACCATGCAGCTGTTAGTGGCTGAGTGGTTTCAAGTATAAGCTTGTATAAATATGTACTTGACTATTCGCGTGTCAGTAGGTGTCTTTCTGTTCCTCCTCTACTACCTCCCAGTCCATCTTCAACTATCTGTTCATCATTTGGATTGTCCCCTGCATAGCTTCTGACCAGTAGTATGGGAAGGTTGCAATGATGTCATCAGCTGCTGGGTCAGTCCGAGTGCGAGATCACTGGCTTTTGCACTCTGTGATGAACATGGCAACATCCACCTCTCTGAAAACTGGGGCACCGATGGCTCCCGGACATGTGATTTGTTTCTATTCCTTTGTGATCACCAATGCCAAGGACTGGAACAATTGCCTCTGTTGGTGCACATGGTTGGTCAAGGTGTTGGCAGAAGATCCAGCATTGGCAGAGGATCTGCTAAAGCTTCAGGGTCCATTGGGAGAGTAACCCATGTGACAACGGCAACCGGCCATGGCGGAGGATGTAGTCTGCGCTTACTGATGCAATGATATGACCAGTACTTCATCAACAGTTTGGAGAATGGCTGGTGGTTTAGGTCACAAATTGGCAGCTATCAGTGGTTTCAGGTCAATTGCCGGTTTGTGAGTATTTGCAAAGGGGGTTGGGTCAATTGGCACTCTTTGTGAGGTCAGCTCTTTGTTTTGTTCATTTCTTATCGAGCTTCACCACCACTTACAGTCTTCTCCCTTAGCTCACCGCCACATCATGTATTGCCGGTGTTCAATACCCTACGACATCTCTCCACAACTAGTAGTATCCTTAGTAGCACTCTTCATAATGTTACCAGCTTCATTCTCTCCTTTCCTAAGTATTCCCTCAGATCAGTATCATCCTTCATACTGGGGTATCATCCACTTCTACCTTGTGTTTTCATCTCCTGGTATAAGGTCAGTACCTGGTATGTGAGTTAGTCCCACATGTGAGGTCAGTGCCAGTGGTTCTGCTAGTTTAGCAGTTCTTTCTACTTGAGCTGTGTCCCCATATGAGGTCGATGCATGTCATCTGGGTACTAGGTCAGTTCCTGTTTCTCCTTGTTGGTACCAGTTGAAGCGCGCTTAGTTTGGTCCTGGTGATATGGGGGTGCCATGTCCTTGATGCTTGTTCTGGTATTTGAGCGGCGCCTTTGTGGTTCATAATGTTGATGTACCCAACATACTTCACCTGGCATCCCAATCTGACAATGTCAGCACTGTGACTAGGTATATCGTTAATTCCTTCGGTATTCACTCCACTCACAGGGTAGGTGTCTATCATTTGCTGCTAGTCATGATATGTATTCTTATTCGGTGGTGGGAGTTCATTCCACCAATCCTGACTCAGCTTTCCGAACCATAATCTGTGTTTGGGTTCCATTTGAGGTGAACCAGCAGAGCTAGATGGCGGAGAGGCCAATGCTGACATTCCACCGCACGTTGCATGACTCACAAAGGCAATTTGTGAGACAGAGTCATCCTGGCTTGAGATGCATTGAAACAGGGAGAGGGGATATGATTGGCTACCTTGCCATAAAGAACCACAAAAACTGCGTGGATCACTGACAGCCCGTCAAGAGTGTGTGGGAACAAGAGTTGGGCAGGATTGAGTGTGTATATCATTGTATTATTTGATGATGTCTATCTACCCTGGGGTGTCCCAAATACATACTCTACCTCACGGTGTCCATTTCAACTATCCCTTTATCTTCAAACACCCTCTTGTCACTCAGTACAGCTCCATTATTGCTGTATCTCTCTATGCTCCCCACCGGTTACACCTTCGCAGACAGTGAGGTAGTGGTGATGAGAAACTGATATTCCGACCACACCAGCCAAGGTAATCCCTACTAGCCATGTTGAGGCAAGATATGCCCAACTCCTAACAATTATACCAAGACTTCAGTTGCTTCTGAAGAGGGTGGAAGTGTAGAGGGAGAGGAGGATGTTGGGCACAAAAATGGTACTTGTATTAATGTACATTCAAATTGCAAGATTACAATAGATTATATTCCACGCACATATTTGTGTCCCAATGCTCACTGGTTTGTGAAATACCTATCATCATGATGAATTTCTGAAATGCTATAGTGCGAACCCATCTGCCCAGCTTAGATTGGAACAACAAAAAGATATTATTCAGGATAATATGAAGATGGACAACAGTGCAATGGAGACTCAGGAGCAAGTGGAGAATGGTGAGGAGGTCCTTGATGCAGAGAACAACCGTTCAGTACAGAATACAGTTTTCGATATAATCAACAATCAATTTTAATCATGACTGTCTTGATGAGGAGTCCATGCTGCCAAATGCCTGTCCAATTTGCAAATTGAGTGCGGACAGAGTCCCATGCAACCATTATACAATTCCAGGCCTGCCAGGAACCGAGTTTGTGGTGAACCAGGTTTGTACAATATGGTCCATTGTACGATAATGGGTTTGGACTTCAGATATGCCTGGAGTGCTGGTGGCAGATGAAATGGGTCTTGGGAAGACTTTGACCTCTGTGGCAGCAGCTACGCTATCAAAATTGCTGACTGCAAAGATTGTTGTAGAGTTGCCACAGACTATTTTGTGTGGGAATACCCTTGGTGAGTGGGTAAATAAAGTGCAGAACAACAATCCCGGCTTTATCAGTACAGAACGTGAGTCATCTCCATTGCAGTGAATGAAGTAAGTACCCTGACACCTTTTAGGTAGCCAGAAACTCCACCCCTGGGGCATCCAGATTTAACGACAGCCTTTCAACCAATGGTGGTGGTTATATTCGCTGTAATTGCCAAGATAGTGAAGTGTGGCATTGCTCTGATGACATATTGGACCTAATTCAAACCTGTGAACTTGATGGATGTGGAAAGTTTGAATCTCACTCATCAGGATCTTGAGACTCATATAGATGAGCTGGACAACTGATGAAATATCCAACTTGTTTTATGTGATACCTTGGCATTCGGAGTGAAGCCATTCAACAACAGCAAATGTTCATACTGTTTATAGAGTTTCAGCATTTTTCATGAGTGTCATGGGTACAAGAGCAAAAAGAGTGTGGTAGGCAGATTGTGATGAAAGCGAGATTTGGATTCAAACAGCAAGTCATAGCTCCATCAGGATTCCATTTACTTTTTGTCTGGTGTTATCAGACAATGTGGCTTTTTTCAGATCTGCCTGAAGATCCATAACATAATACTGTGCTGGAAAACCATGTTGCAGAGACACTGCATTCTGTACTGTAGAGATGAATGTATGCAATCTGAACTGAAGATGAAGAAGCTCAACTGGATGCATTGCACCAGATGATATACAATAGAAAGCTTTGGATGATCAGTAGGTGGTTGGAAGCAAAACTAATGTATGGAATCTCATTTGTTCAGATACCAAAGCAGAATGCACATCTCATTGATCTAGAGTGGACTGAGCCTGAGCAGGCCAAACTGAAGACTGTTGTGGAAAGATACAGTTCAGAAGGCGCTTCAGGAGCAAAGAAGGTCCTTAGATGGCAGCTAGCATAGTGTTTGTTACTTTTGGGGGATACACAGGATCCCAACGACTGTGCAGGACCTTGGAACATTTAATGGCCACTCAAAACTCAGGTGGATTTTCCGAATTTCAGATGGCTGAGAGAGTCATTTCTGCCAATGCAGGTGATCATGCCTGTGGAGTATCCAAAAAGTGAACAAGATGACAGATAAAGTGAGGCACTACCTGACAACCCAGAGAGAACTGAATATGCACTCTCCACTGCACCCGCACCACAAAATGCAGTGCTCATTTGTCCTTATCCTTGTTCGCGCTGTCAGCTGCAGTGTAGGCTAATCAAGTATTTTGCGGAAAATGTTGATATATACTGCATGTAAGCAGAAATGGGCAACAATGAACAAACAGAAATGCAGCTCAAATTTCTGGATTCATGAAATCCTACTGTGTTCGTTACTACATCCAATGTTCTGTGGGACAGGTCTCAATCATATAACAGGAAACAATATGATTAATACAGACAAGTTCAGTGTTTTAAGTGAGCAGAATTAGGCATTGTAATGAGTTGTCCCGTTAGGGCAAAACAGAGTTCAACACACATGGTTACTGAATATAGGTTCTGGTGGCTATAATTATCTCGCATGTGATTTCCACCAGCAATCAGATGTGTGACAATTGGGAGTGCTGCAAGGCTCAATGAGTGGACAGAATGTCTAGACATCTATGACATACCACATTGATGACTCTCGTGGAAATCATACTATGCAGCAGACAGAGAATGGAGATCCATTGCAGTCTGCTGAATCACTGTCTTAAGTTATTAAAACATTGAAATCAAGGTATATCTCGTTAGACATTCAATCTACCAGATCTTCTCAACAGATATGCCTAGTCAAAAATGCCCTTTGTAAGGAACACTCTACTGTATAAATACAGCACCTCTCCATTTCGATTTGAAGTGAATCGTGTTTTGATTTAGGATATATTGTTTCTTAAATCAGAATTGGTTACAGTGGGATTTGTTTTGCATTCTTGAGTACTAATGATGACAAATTTGAGATGAAGTTATTTGATAAGCTACAATTACAAGTTCTAGGCTTGCCATATTTCTTATTCATTGGTTCTAGTTACAATATAACACCTGACTCAGCAAAGGGCTTCAAATTACTTGTCAATTGCGAATCAGCAGTGCACCAGAACCCTCCGGCCTGGTACACATTTCAATATTAACAGAATCATGATACATAATTCAACTACATTCATGTGTACTGGAGAATCGTCATCACATGTCTTGAGTCCCATTATGACAGATGGAGCACTTCATATTTGTCAATCATATTGGTTGATAAAGATAGGTCAAGGCCTGATGAAGTACCTCAGTCAGAATATGAGACACAGCTTGACTAGCTATGTCATCGCCGCACATTTTGCTGCCACTTGATAGAAGTTCACAAACCCCTGAGACCCGCATCCCATTCAGTTGGATGATGACTTCCATCTCAGCTATCCATGGATAAGCTTTGCAGTTCACTGCTGGGGATTTCCTGTTGGATGATTGAAGTCGAGGCACACCTGCGATTGGCAAGCCTATTAAGTATGAGGTGCTTGGATTCATTGGAGGCAAACTTTGACGATCGACATTTTATTTGGGACGTATCATCGTAGCCAAGGAATATATCACCATCAACAAGCAGCCACTGGTGTACATATACACAATTCTGTACTGTATTGTATATTTTTGTTTGCTTCATTCTCATCAGGTTATCTTCAATTTTGAATCAGTAGAAACAGAGCACACAGATGGTATCTAACAAGACAATTCCCAGTTACATGCAGGCAACTTATGACACTCGACCTGTCCTAATTTATGCATCTATGCTTGATCAGTTTATGAATGCCGCTACCAGAATGGCTTGAGTACTGAACTATGTGTCTACTGTCTGCTGGAGAAAGGTAGCTGCTGCACACTGAACCATAAATGCATTGCCCTGGCCAATGAGCAACCTCAGAAAACTCAATATGGACTACACAGTATGTTTAGAACTACTCTTTCAGATCCTAAAACAACTTCAACAGGTTTGGGCTCTGTTACAAGAGCTTGAGCTTGAGAGAGAATCTCTAAAGACAGGTTGTGCTCAGCCACTCTACAGATAACCAACATCTCCCACTCACCACATGTGCCGCACTTACTGAAAGAGGACTTAGTGGTTGACACATTTGGTGTAGTCTTATCTGGATTCTGGCTAAATGTATGTTTTGGCTCCCAAGACCCATATCCAAACATACATTATGCGAACCAGTGTCCATCAAGAGAGAGTTCCAGGACAGCGAATCTGGAAAGCTTGTGTGAAGCCAAGACAGCTTCAAAGAGTGCAATTAACACTCAGAGTAAGCCAAGCCAACACTCCTAGACATTCCATTCAGCATAACCATTTGAACCATGGTGTGTGACTTCAATTGCCGAGAAATTCTTTGCAACTGTACCTCTGCCCACTGTGAGATGATGTCTCACAAAGTATTCATACCATTGTGTATAGCTTTCAACCCCAACATTCTTTTTCAGTCATCATTGTAGTAGTGAGCCTGAAATTGAATGTGTGATATAACAATGTGTGATTTACTAGATATTAGATGCAAAATCAGAATCTGGGTTAGGATTCATAACCCAGAGGTTAGCAATCTTAGCATTGATGAGTGCTTGAATCAATAAGATTACCCCTGAATCATCATTGTATTTTATATCATTATTTTCTTTCTACTAGTCTCTCCTTTCAGTACCAAATTCTCTCCCTCTTCTATTCACAATAACACTGTGGTAAAGCATATTCTGCAGAGACTGCTCAGATGAATGCATGAAAGTGAAGATATGCATACCATATTGCCTTATGGACCTCTAACAAAGCTGCAACATTATAACAAAATAGAATATCGTGGAAATAAATCTGTTCTTCTGGTGGGAATACCACATGCAGAGATTCATATTTCTCCTCTATCCATATCAAACTCTGTATGAACCCTACCCACTCATCCATCACACACAGAGTCCCCAATCAATGGAGCACTGCACGTTCTCTCTGCTACCTCAATTCTGTGCCATGTGGTTACCTCAAATGCTCAAACTATGATGCATAATTACTAGGTTTGAAACAGTCTCATACAGGGACACACCTTGTAATTCAGGTTTTCAGTGCTCCAATAGGCTTGCACCAAGGGTTGGTTAATAATACAAACTTTGTAAATGTCGCATGTTTTCTTCCAGTGCATCTGGTCTCAGTGTGTCTGGTTCAGGTGCATCTGGTTAAGGTGCATCAGGATCAGGCGTGTCAGGTTCAATTCTATGTGCATTGTCTAATACCAACCTCCAATTGTTGAATCCATACATAGCATTGTAGATAGGTGTGCTCACATTTGTCATACAGATTCTATCTATTCCTGTGCAGATGACAACATTGTAAATTACACCACTGGCGTATCATCCTTGATATACATAACAGCCATTGATGTCATCTCTTCTGTACCCATTCATGGTCTACGTTGAATTGCCTCTTCCTCGATGTTCTGTATATTCTTGCACCATTTTTCGCATTATGCTATTACTCTTAGTCTCTTTGTTAATGCTGGTACACTTGTGTCCTACATACCCCAACAATCTGTCTGTATTTCAGCAATTGAAATCTACACCCTACTAGGTGAGGAATCGCTATTCACAGAAGAATCAAGAAATTCACCTTGTGAGAGTACTGGCAGTCAAGAAAGTAGCAAATCTTTATTTCCCATCAAATGTTTGCATTCCATCCAGCTGGCTTGCTGCATCATACTGCAGGTGACTCATGACCCTGATATTATTCAGGAAGCAGAATGACAATCCCCATCAGGAGCTTGGTGATGATGAAAGTGACGACACAGAAGAGCCCTGCATCCCATATGTCATTGAAGTGGATGTTTTGAATCACCAACAGGACATCCTACTGCTAGGCAAGGCATGCTAGGACAAGTCATTACCAACAACCCGGATTCCAGCAGCAAAGAAACAGAGCTGTGCTGATACTTGTATTGTTTGCCCTCTGCTGTTAAGTTCCCCAAATCCAGCTGGGGCAATGCCACAACTATTGCTGCAATGGCAAAAGTCAACTGTCATCAAGAAATTATGCAACTCTGACCTTGCACCCCCCTCCCAGGCGCTCCTGCTGCCCAAGTCTGCTTCAGACAGGAAGTTTCATCAACGCAAGGCCAGTGGAGATCGAAACATTCCCCAACACACAAGAGCTACTTTGGTGGTAGCGAAAAGGTTCATGGTGGGAATTATATTCCCAAAGACTACTTGGCCAATATTATCTGATGAAAAGTACTCCATGGTGGCAGAAGCTTAAAAACTAGGCATTGAACCTCAGGATCATCAGTGGGCAATATCAGGTGCTCCTGTAGGTACACCATCGGTGTATCAACCGCCTGGTGGTCCAGCTCTCAATGTCGATCTGCACAAATGAGAAGTGATAAATCTCGAATTCTGATTAATGCTCCTCTATCAGCCTTACAATATTGACCATACCCAAAGTATCAATAGTTCAACCTGAAGATTAGTACCATCCAACACCAGTATACAGATGGGGCTGATTGAACTGTTG
>Ga0307515_10022432_pt1 | contig 11124 bp, 3 predicted proteins | sample 17_EM_MG_FD_194513 | JGI IMG/M metagenome (GOLD analysis project Ga0307515, IMG submission 194513) | Populus trichocarpa ectomycorrhiza microbial communities from riparian zone in the Pacific Northwest, United States - 17_EM | ecosystem: Host-associated > Plants > Roots > Unclassified | place... | reverse complement strand
CAGTAGATGCCGCCAATCAAAGTAACTGATAACTCCAACGGAGTTTCGCCGGCCTGATTAACCCAACAAGCATAACTTTTTTTCCCCGACCAGTCATCATTTGAGATGTTTTTATGTTAGGCCTAAGAACAACGATGCTGAAACTCGAAAGAGAAAAGGTTGATGATACAGATGAATCTAGACACTAAAGCGGCGGTATTCTTCACAAGTGGTGGTGATGTGAATTGTAACTGGGACATCATGGTCCTCTAAGGTGTACCCGACAAGTGTCAAAGAAAAGTTTTGTTCTGATGATAATTTTATATTATTTTTTAACCTAAGGTTAAATTGCGAGGTGAGATTTAAAATTTTTTAGCTAAAGTCTCAAAAATAACTTTATATTAACTCTAATAATAAGTAGTTACATTTGCAACCAATGCTAATATATACACCTCTATTACTAATATTTGTTTATATTTCAAAAGTTTTTTTGAAAAAAATTAAAATTTTTTATTTTTGTATTTGGTTCAAATTATTATTTTTAAATTATTTTGATTGGCTAATATCAAAATTAAATATTAATAAATAAATATTATTTTAATATATTTTTTTAAAAAAATACTTTAAAAAAGATTAATAAACGGCTTTCTCGGTACATTTGCAGCCATGCTAATATGCCGTCCACAAAAGTTATTAAAAAATAATATTGATCTCTAATCAGTTTGCTCAAGTTGTGTTTGGAATTGAATTCAAGTTGTCCACAGGCACCTTGTTGATGCATGAAGGAAAGAAGGAGCAGACTTGTTCAGCTGTCACTATCTTGAAGTTGGTAGGAACCCCCACAAAAACACACTTTTGAGAGAAAGAGAGTTGATAGATAGATGCCTTTATGGATTGTTCACACGATGGAGAATTTCGCTTTACCTAGCGAAGACCTAGGGACTTTAGCATTTGACTGCTCTTGAGACATTCCTTGTGCATTCCTCCTGCCTTGTACAAATTGCACTTTGATTATGAATGTGCTTTCTCTATGCAAAGAGACTCCATTACAATATCTATTGGCCATTGCATAGACAAAGGAGAAAGGAGAAAGGAGAGGAAAAACCCACTTCCTCCTCAAGCCATAGATTCACCTCACCAAGCCACAACTGGTAGACCCTGACTGCTTGCCAAAGTGAGATACAGATCGATTAAAATATAACATTTTCAGCTTATCGATCGATCCTTCTCAGGTAATGGAGACGAAAGAGAATAAACAACTATTAGCAGAAAAGGACTGAATACTCGAACAAACTAAAAGGAAAGTTTTGATCATATATACAAGTTGATTACATTACTAAATATTATCATGCAGCCTTCTTTAGGGTTTGGCCAACCATAGCTAGCTGTAGCACACATTAACATGCATGAATGCTAGCAGAAGCTGTGGGTTCAACTGCTCCAATCAAGCCTACTAACAGAATTCGTTTATGGAGATAAATAGGAAAATATCAAAGAACATTTTAGCTCAAACTCGTACATATCACAGCTAATTATTAGGGTAGAAAATAATGATAAAGCATATATATTCTATAAATTTCGTTCCTATATATACCCATACGTACCCCTTTTCTGTTTGGAATATCGAGCTTTTTCTCGAATAAATAATCAGATTCACTTGGTCGACTACTGAATGCCCTGGAAGGAGTCATTCCTAGTAATCCTCCTCTGTCATATTCCCAGTATAGAACAGTTTGAGCCAAACGGTTTCGGGAATTAGAACCTTCAACCTAGCCCCAGAGCCAGACCCTTTTTCAGTGTATGACTACTCCATTCTGCAGACTTTTCTTGCCCGCATTATATATTCCCACTAACCACAAGCTGTTTCATTATATCTGTGTAAAATGTTAGCTGTTATGTGACTGTACTCGATCTTGGACAGGATGCCTAGCTAAGTAAAGGGAAATAGCTCGGAATGTTTTCCCCCTTTTCTCTTTCTTTCTTTCTTTGCTTTCATGATTCCTTTTTTGCCTTAACCACCAAAAGTTTCATCATCCATGACATATATATAGTTAGGTAGTTTTCTCTTGTCTGCTATATTTTAAATGATGCAGTCGGTCCACTTAACAATCATTCAGCATTCGTGCACACAGGTAAAAAATAGTTAATCATTACGAGAGGAATCAATTAAAATATTTTAAAGGGCTTGGAATTTTTATGTACCAGCAAGAATCCGTTTGTTGGACTAAGCAAAAGGGACACATGGAGTCGACAATAACTTTTTTCATCTCTACACTTGCATTTTCCTGAGGGTATCTTTCAAATAAGCCTAAATATTATAATCATCTCCTGATCTATAGCTACGCAATGATAGGATATATTGAAGTAATTTATAATATCATTTCTTCTTATATTATTTTGGTCAAAAAGTAAGTGTTTGGAATCATTTTGGGTGCTTATATTATCAAATAATAAATTAAGTATTCTTTTCTTACTGCTCTCTCCATTAACTGTGTCCCCCATTGGAAGATGGTTTGCTACCTAGTGATCAAGTAATCATACACCCACCCACATATTATAATTATAATAAACTATAAACCTTGTGGCTTTTTAACTATTAACACTTTACTACTTACTGTTTATCCTTTTATATTTTATTAGTGATATTTTTTAAAAAATTTGATTTAATTCTTAATTTTTTTATATACAAATAAGCTCTTTTGAACTCAAATTGGAGTCTCATTGCATGTTTGTTTAGGGGTGGGAGTTAAATTGAAAAAAAAAGGGTTTAAGTGAAAAACACGAGTAACATGGGTTGTGGCTCTGCAATTTATTTAAAAAGTTCATTTTAGTTTTTCATCTTTTTAAGCTATCGACTTTAATCGATTCTTATAGTTTTTAAATATTATATTTTGATATCATATTTTATTTTTCTCTTTTTTTAGTTTTTTTAGTGGGGAAAGAGAGAGGGTCGCCAGATTGCAGCTTATAAAAAAAAAATTGTTTATTGACAATTATTATGGCCACTAAAACAATCAATTTTTATATTAAATGATTCCATATGATGAGGGGAGTTAAGATTGAGTATTTTCTTACCTTAAAAACACCTAAAAATAGATATAAGCTCTAAAATATCTTTTATTTCGGATTGATTATAGGTTTTGGGGCGATTTTTTTATGTTTTTTGAGGCCATGAATTGGTTAGATGAGATTTCAAAGGTGTTTTTTTCTAGGTGTTTTGGATAAAAAATGGGTTGAAAACAGGTTTTTAGATTGAAAAAAACAGAAACCTTGTTTTTCTAGCCACCACAGTAGCCGGGTTCTAGGCATTTATAGACAACACATTGTCTTTTTTTTTGCAAAGAATAGGGCATACAACATGTTATCCGTCCAATTAACTTAAAAAAAAATATTAAAGGTTCAAGCGTGGACCCTTTCTTTGTAGGTCAGGTGCTAGGCTTGGCTTACCAGGCCCACAATGCCTATCCTCGTTCTTTTTTTTTTTCTATTTGTTTAATAATTTTGTTTTCTTATAAAAAATACTATCTTTTTATATGTATTTTTAAAAATAATTTTTCATTTATGTTTCGATTAACACCTCTTCTCTGTGATTCTCTCGGTTTATTTAGCCTTTTTGAAATAATGATTTTTTTTTATTATATTGATTGTGTTTAATTTTTTTATGAGATTAGTGTGATTCATCTATAATTTTTTTATATTTTATATAGATTAAACTTATTTTTTTAATAATAAAATTATTTTTTTCATAATATTTTTAATATGAACAACCTTGCATAAAATGTTTTTTTCTTTGATTTTATTCAATAAATTTTATGTATGTCTATTTATGTTATATATTGATTTTCATAAATAAATTCATTAAACACAGTTGGTTAAATGACCCATATTAAATATCTTTATCTACATTCATCTCTTAGTTTTTTTAAAATATTTTTTAATTATTGTTAATAATTTTTATTTATTTATTTATATAATTAATTTATTTAATTAGATACTTGTATAAACTTTTTAATTTATATATATATATATATTAATAACCTACATATTCATAGTTTTTTTTTTTTTTGGAAAAAACAAATTATGATGCACGGCGGCGCGCGGGTCAAGTGATAGAATATTTTAGCAGTGCTGACCTTTACTGTTAAAAACTAGTGACATATGTCACGATCATCCATCTTGTTAGTCCACAGGAAGTGATTTTTGAGTTACTCAAAGATCTTTTACCTCAACATTAAATATTCCAAGTTCAGCATTAAATTAATCACATCATAACTGGTTGGGAAAATAAAAGGAAGCGTATGTACTGTGTTCCACTGTATTTTTTTCGTAGTCCTTTTCCTATCTCAACAATCCTTTTATAATCTATATATTGCCTCAAAATATAGAGATTCGGTCACTGCATTTCCATCAGTAACTCTGATTAGATGCTAATTGTTCCTTTTAGGGTTTCCACCGGGACGTCCTTTTATTGATCGATCTCTTATTGGCTACCAATACAAAAAAGGAAACTAGCTAGCTAGGGTCTGGGTTTCTTTATACGAATTGAGAAGAAAATGTTCATGTCTTTCCACGAAGAAGGGTGCTCAATTATTGATATAATGGCTGTACTGAAGATGCCGATATATTGATCGATGAGAGTTATGACTTAAAATATATATTTCATAGTAAGATGTGTATGAAAGCATCTATCTCTGATCTGTTGCCATATAAAATACACTAATTAATTAGATGATGCCTCCCTTTGCCACGATTCAAGAAAGAAATTAAAATGTTTCAATAAACATGAAATCTACTATGTTAGAGATGCTCGCTATGCTAAATGATAATCATTCCAATTTTTCTATTTGAGGTGATAGCATCCTGTAGATATAGGTTCCTTCCAGCATCAACTTAACTTAAAACTTTTCATATTTATCCCAGGCAGACAGTCTACAACGACAGTGCTGACAATGTTTTTTCCAGTTGTAAAGCTTACCTTTCTTAATTTCTTCTCTTCTCTTCTCTTCTCTTTTCTATTATTCATTTAGAAGATTTTTCTAGTTCTAAATCCAAGGCCAGATCTTATTACTTTACAGGTCTTTGCAAGAAGAATTACAGATTGTTTTTGCTATCGATCGTTTTAGGTGCAAAATGCAAATTTTGCTGCAATTACGGGACAAGAAAAACTTTCAAGCATGCACATGATAACTTGGACAAAAAATCATTGCTTCCATGGGAGAGAGTGTGGCTTGTGCCTTAAACACTCTATGGAGCATCGACAATTGAAAATTATTTTCGATAAGTCATCATCAAGACCATGGATTTGACAACACTAAAGAGGGTTGACATGTTCATCATATATAATTAAACCATACTCCTGCTTGGGAATTCCTTGACTGCTCTTTGATTGGAACCTAGAGGCCTCTTTCCTTTTTCTATAAAAGGACAATATATTTGCCTTTTATTTGTGATATTCTTTCTAATCAGATTTCAAGATGAATATCTTTCAGATCAAAAAAGGTCAAAAAACTCCCCAAGACCATGGTCAAATTAACCATTTAGATCACAAATTCTGAGTGCAGCATTAAAACAAATGTTTTCAAGACAAAGAGAAGAACAAGTGTTACTTCCCTAGTGTTGGATCCAAGCACAATGTTTTAAGAATCATTTGGTGCAGTATCCATACTTTTTATTAGCGCATCAAATAGCATTTGACTGGCTAAAAAGTTGGGAAAATGCTAGCAATTTATTTATTTAGTTATTATTAGGGGAGGGTCATTAATTAATAATGTAGTTTATGACAACTTTCAAGGGAACCAAGATCACCCGAACTATACCTTTCTACATAACTTGATGTTCAAATAATTAGGGTTAAATTTTTCACACTAAAATTCAACCCCGGCAGTCTAGTCTTAACTAGACTAAGTTTTTCCTTACCTTTACACTCGTGTTTTTCTACGACTATGCATTTCACTCAATAAAAAAGGTTCTCACAATTGTCTCATCGTAAATAAAAACAAACACAAACAAATCACATTGAGAATACAAGAATAACTCTTAATTTTTATTTATCTCATCAATAAAGGATTACACAATAAAAATATGCGCTAAATAAATTAAAAGTTTTTTATTTGATGGGTTGATCCATGAGTAACACTTGGATCAACCATTATATAGAATTTTAACTTTACGTAAACCGTAAGTATATTAATAAAGTTTTTCTTTCATCTTTTAAGTTTTTTAAACCTTTTCCTTCCTAGACCGGTTGATAATTAAGAACCCTAACGTATAAATATATACCTTGCTTTTTTCCTACTCTTCTAAATCAAGAATTATTATACTATCCAGCTATAAAGGTATATATGCACTGCCGCTATTTGCTTCCAATGTCTTTTTACCTTTATATATATTGTGGTTTTAGAACAATGGTCCATATATATATCGTAATTAACTCCTTGAAATTCTCTTCATAGATTCAATAAAAAAAAACTTAGAGAAATTGTTGCTAGATGCATTTATGTTTACCTACAAGTCTGAAAACTCAAATGATAGAATACACAGTAAAACTAAAAAAAAAAAAACTGTAAGATTAGAGGTATACTTCTTCAACAAAATATTGCTAAAAGATTATTGTTGGGAGGTCAACGGATTAGGCATCACTTATTGTTTTATTTCACTTTCATATGATTGATTTCATTTAATTTTTTATTAAGACAAATTTACTGTTCTCTATACATTGAACTAATTTATTATTATTTTACAATGTTAAACTTGGATGTTTTCTTCGATTATTTATTATCTTGTAATTGATGTGTTTTAATTTTATTAAATTTAGTTATCTATTATATAAATTTATGAGGTGTTTATGATTTAATTAGATGCCTTTTAAAAATATTATCTTATAAAAATAGATGATTTTTTTATTATTTAAAAAAAAAAAACATCCAAACTCATAAATTGAACATGAGACAACCCAATCCGATTCAATTGCCAGCTCTATTTCTTGCTTATAGCTACATAAACATGGGTCTGTACTGGGAGTGGGGGAGGGAGGGAGAAGAAAAAACAACTCAATTTAATGTTCATCGGATTTCGCCAATAATTCGTACGCAGTGACTGTGAAAGAAGAAGAGAAGGAACGACGCGTGTGTTTTTCAATTATAATTGTCTGTACACCCGTCAGCCATCCTGCCTGTTCAAGCAAAATTCAAACGACCTTACCCTCACCCTCGTTAATAGGTCATAAACGGGCTGCTCGCCATGGTTTTTTTGGAGTCTCGATTTTAGTACCCCCGCCGAGTTTACATTTTAATATAATTTGTTTTTTTTAGTTTTTAAAAATATATTAAAATAATATTTTTAAAAAATTTATATTTAACACTAAAATATTAAAATGATCCGAAAATATTTTAAAAAAATTAATTTAAAATAAAAACAATTCATACACCAAGATGTTAAAACACTATACGTACTATCTATTGACATGCACCAAATTTTTAGTGCACATGCACCAAATTTTTAGTGCATAGTAAAGACATTTTTTTTATTAATAATTATTTTCTACCCACGTGCCATTTCAAATAGCATTATCAATTAACAATCCCTCCACTAATTGCACAACAAAGCACCAAAACTAATGAACACATCAATTTCTTCATCAATGATGCAACAATCAACAATTCATAATAAGATACTTGCCTCCATTTATTATGAGATACCTGTAATTTCATTTTATTCATTCCATAAGATAAACAGAAATAATCAAAATTTATAAATATCTTGAGTTACTGTATAAATATTTAAATCATTCAAATGCTTCATACTAGTTCAACAAGCGCACCCTTTATTTTTTTTCTTTCATTTTCTTTCTCTCTCTTACATGTTATTGCTCCTACATTTACTGAATTAAGTATAGAATGGTCATAGAAAATTTATTTTGTAGGAAAGTTCATGAAAGTTACTCATCAACCCATGAGATCAACGGCCAAGCACAACTAATCTTGAGAGATATAGTTCAACTGATCAGATCTTAGATTTATTCTCAAGAAGTTACCAGTTTGAGTGCCACAAACTTCAGGGCCACTAGAGGTTTACATGGTCGTTAACTTCAAGGTCTCGGGGGATTAGTCGAGGTACGCATAAACTAGCTCGGACATCCACAGTTAACAAAAAAAAAAAATAGTCAAGCACAACCACTCCTCAAACTCACAATAATAAGAAAGAAAGAAAAGATGCTTTAGGCTATAAATTAATATAAAAAAGTTACTACTCGAGATGTATTAGTTAATTGTTATTACAACATGTGAAATACAGAGATCGATAACGATGGGAGTTGTCTGAAATGGTTTGGTTACATACTGAACGAAATTTAGAGTATATCACATACAAAGTTCTATTTGATATTATTATTAAATTCAATCTAGTGAGTTAATTATAAAATTTTTAATTTAATTTTTTATCTAGTTCAGATTTAGAATTTAACAGTTTAAAAATTGTTTCTATTTCATCTAGTTATTAAAAGAATTATTAAAAGAAATATAAGGAAAAAATTGAAAAACAAATGAAATTAAAGAAATGAAAAAGAAAGGAGGTCCTGAATTGAAAAGGAAAAAAAAAAGGCAAGCTTCACTGTTCATAAAGCTACATCAAGTTTCCTAGGTTTTTTAGAATAGTAGGGTAATGGGAGATCAAATGAAAACGACAAAGGTGAAGGGCTCAATACAAGAACAAGAGAGAGCCAGTGCGCCATCATTCTCCCGGTATTCATGAACTAACTGCTAAGCATGGTATTGGCAGGAAGTTAATTTTCTTGGTAATTTCAAAAGACAAATTTTATGCCAAAAAATCATTAGAATTGTTCAGATTTGAACATTAATGGCAAGTATATTAGCATTTCCACTTAACATCAAACTAATCCCATCAACCTGAGTGCTTTGAACTGGTCAATTTCCTCGCTTGTTTAATCCTGTATTCTGGCCGACAAAAATAATCACCACGGGAGACTAATTGCGCATCAGAAAACCTAATAAACTCCTCCTCCAGAGGAACAAGAAGATTATTTAATGTATTTAAATAACAATCAGAACATGCAAAAGTCAAAATAGAGTCATTGATTATTGACCATCATATACAAAAAGCAAAAGAAAACACAAATTTACTGACAAATCAAGCCACCCTGTGTATATATTAATTGAACAATGATTTATTTCAAAAGCCACTTTGAATTTCCTTTCCTTTGTTCAAAACGACCTTTCCCCTCACAGCTGTTTGGTCCTAATAATTAAACATCCTAGCACTGAAAAGAGTTTCTCCAGAAGCAAAAAGCTTCATTGTTGTCAATCAGTAAGTACCATAGTACTGAAACTGAGGCTGAAGAAAACTGTCAACGAAGCCCCCAGATGATCCTCTAATTGCCCCTTCATCTTCCTCTTCGTGTAACCCATCAAACTACAAATCTCAAAACAAAACAACATTGCACAGTTTTAATACATTTTCTGCGTTTCCTTAATGGCCTTTTACACTCATAAAGTACAAAATAAAAACAATACCCATAGCTCCTCTTCGTCTTCATCTCTGGTAGAGCATGCAACCTTGGGAATCTCGCCAGTTTCGTCGTTTCGTGCGAATCTGCCACGTATACGTGGTCTGTTGTCCGCTAGTGTTTTGCGGCAGGCGTACTTGTAGCATGAAGGGAAAATAAAATAAAATTAATTAACCAATATTAATTGATAATAGAGCAAACTATAAAAACAGAAAAATCATGTAAAAAAACTGCAAAACATTCTTAGTTTATACATTATTAAATACTCCATTGGACAAAAGTTTATGTTTTGTGTCTCTGACCATGACTTGATTCATCTCTACTCTCTAGTCTCTAGCACGAGCTTAGACTGGCGATCTATACTCGAATCAGTCTATTTTCTCAAACTGAATCCGAACCCGAATTATCATTTCGAGAAGTAATAATGTTTTACCTTTGCTACTGAAGTATGCGTATAGCAGTTGGATTAAATTAAATGGTTGTTTAATACTAACTAAACAAACTCTGTCTTACCTTAATTGTCTTGGTGAAGTTTCTTTGGGTACGTTTGGCTCTATACTTTGAGATTCTCTCCTTCCTTTCTTCAGCACTATAACGTCCTACTTTGAAGTTTGATTCTTCTATAAACGAGCTCTCTGTAGCTAAAGGACTTGAAAGGGACCTCTCTGTTGCATGCGTTGTTCTATTAATATTCTAAAACAAAGACAAAACAGTATTCCATTAGCAATTGATGATAGAGAAAACAGGACAAAAAAGAGCAAAAACAGGGGACTGGAATAGATTAGTGAGCGGTTTTACTTGTAAATCACCAGTGCTGTAAACCCTCCTCAATTGACCAGCAAGAAAGTTGTTTTCAGGTGAGCTGAAGGCTTGACTTTGATAATTTGGAGACTCCAAGAGAGTATCAAAGCGAGGTTGAAAGAGAAAGCCAGGCTTGCCTTCAAAAGAATTGCTACTGTAGCTTCTTTGCATCATCTTTGCCACATTCTCTACGCTACTATAACTATGAGGCATAAAAGAGTGTTGATTGTAAGTGGACTTAAAACTCAGTTGACATTCCTCGGTTTTCACCTCCAAAGCATCCAAGCCAGGGAAATTAGTATACCCACTGGCCAGATTTTCACCATTTGCTAAAGCCTGCAAATGGTTTGTCTGGTAAAGTGACAAATTCTCTAGTTGGTGACTTGGAGGTGAAGAGGAGAGAATACTTGGGCTAAAACTGTCTACAGAGTTAGAGTTTTCAAGTGGGCATTGATTGTTTTGGCTGTTTGAGGATTCTTGAAGAATATCAATGGATGAGTCACAAAAAGGAGAAAAAGGGTCAGAGAAGAAAAGATCAGCACCATCTGGAGAGACTATTTCTGGAGTTGATTGGTGGTAGAAAGAGGAATCAAGAGCATAAAGATCAGAAGACATATTTTTTAGTCCAATTCTTTTAGAATTGAACTCAAAATATTAGAAAACTAGGACAAGATACTTGAGATAAGTTGTTGTTGTTGTGGTTGGTGTTGTCGTTGTCGTTGCCGTTGCCGTTGTCGCCGCCGCTGCAATTGCTTATTATTTTCGTGTTGAGCTGCTTCTTTTTGGTAATAGAACTGCCACACGGCAGCGCAGATGACACTTGG
>Ga0307515_10022431_pt1 | contig 11125 bp, 3 predicted proteins | sample 17_EM_MG_FD_194513 | JGI IMG/M metagenome (GOLD analysis project Ga0307515, IMG submission 194513) | Populus trichocarpa ectomycorrhiza microbial communities from riparian zone in the Pacific Northwest, United States - 17_EM | ecosystem: Host-associated > Plants > Roots > Unclassified | place... | reverse complement strand
AATTCTCCTAGCTATCTATCCTCTTTATTTAATTTACCAGCTTCAGCCTTTGGACGTCTTTCTCTTCTCTCCTCTAGCTATTTACTATTTAGACAAATTAAACTAGTTTCTTATAAATTGTAAAGGACTCTTATACTTTATAAAGAGAGACTTCTTTAGGACCTTTTAGGTAGTATAGAAGAAGGCTATAACGCTAAAGAATATAGCTAATGGATAGAAAAAGACCAGTATATACCTATGGGACCTAAATGCGGTATTAGAGTAATTTAACGCCAAGAAGGAAGAAGATAAAGAGAGACTATCTTCTAGTAACTCCACAGGCTTAATCCTTATAGTTGGTAATTAGAAGAAGATAGAAACCTAGTTAAAATAGGTGGTAGAGAACTATTACAAAGTAAGTATAAGCGACGATAATATATAGCAAAGTAGATATTATTAAACTATATATATAAACTGTGTGATAAGGTTAAAACGTTGCGTAAGGAAAGAAGGTAGGAAAAACGGAAAGAAAGGGTATATATTGTGGACTTGGTTGCTTAATTAATATATACACAGAGCAGAATAGGGTTTAGGTAGTAGTCCTAGCAGAACTTAGTAAAACTTAGCAGAACTTAGTAGAATATAGTAGAATGTAATAGGTTGCCGTTAGATTGCCGTAGATTGCTATTAAATTGCCGTCTTATAGTTGGTCTTTAGTTGCTAAGTTAATAGAAATAGGTAGGCGTATATAAGGTATTACAGGGGTATCCTATAATAGTACCCCCTCTTTAAACTTAAACTTCTGCGAGATAGGGCTATAGTAGTTGTGGGTAGAGTTTATAAAAGTCTTCTGCGGCTTATATAAGTTCTATAGAGTTAACGGGTTCCTATAAGGGCTTAGTAAAGCTTCTCTATTTTATAAGATATATATATTAGCGTTTCTATTTATTATATTTAATATTATTAATTCTTTTAATAAAGTACTTATTCTTACTATCTACTTTAACTAGTAGGGGAGGGTCTTATATTTATCTGGGCAGGGCGTCTAATATAGGGGTAGTAGGGCGGAGGACTAACGTATAAAATATAGGGTGGATTTTAACTGTATTAGGGAGCTTTAGTTAGTAGGCGTAAGAGGAAATAACCTTCTTAACCTTATAAGGGCCAGCGTTCTTCTAATTAAGTTTTTTAATAGGTTGTTTTATATTTAGATTTTTTATATCTAGCTAGACGAAGTTACTAATTTAATAGGCCGGTGCTAGGGTTCGTTTCTTATTTGCTACAGCTTTATAAATAGATTAGGCCTACGTTATTTTATTAGCAAGGAACCGTTAATAGTTCCTTTATCTTTTCTATGAATTTATTTACTTTTATAATTTATAAGGCGTAATAAGTAGGGTAAGGAATATTACTAAAAGGTTTAAACCCTATTTATAGATGCTAGCCGTAGTTAGCCAGGAACGGGGAAACCTTTATAGTTTCTAAGACGGAATTATTTATAGTAAACTTAGTAAATATAAGCCAGTTAATCTATAACGAAGCCTTATAGGAAATACTATGGTAGACTTGTTAATAGGCTAGGTATATAGATAGAACTAAGTTAATAATGTAATAATAACTAGTGGAATAGTTGCCTAATAAATTAACTCTAATTATATTCTAAGATTTACTATAAAGAAGAAAACTATCTAGGTAGGAACTATAGTCCTTTAAATATATAATACTGCGCCTAAGAAATGTACTAAGTACGTCGGTACGTTAGTATGTTAGTATATCTCGCGTTCCCACGTTCCTACGTTCCTATGTTCCGAACTTATAACGTAACTATATAACTTAGTTACCCCTTATCCTATAGTTTAACTGGCTCTAGTACCTCCCGTGCTTCTACTACTAGTCCGTTTATATCTCTCCTTAGTAGTGCTACTACTGCTAATATAAGGTCCGTAATATAATCTAGTTATCTTATAAATACGACATGTATATCTAGATATACTATTCTATTATAGCGTTTACACGTTCCGTTTAACTGTCTGTTTTTAAATAATATATAATAAATAGCAGTGCTTTAATGCGGAGTTAAGTAGTTAGTTCTTTCTAAAATATAGAGATAAATTAGCTATCTTTATTGGAGATAATTGTTTTAGGGAGTCTATGGAGTTTTTATATATAATCTAGAAATAGTTAGGCGATAATAGGCGTTAACATATTAGGGCAGGCGATTAAGTGCCTTATCTTAAATAGTCGGTTTATAACTACTATAATATTTATCCAGCTTTTACTTACGGGGAGGTTAATAATAAAGTTAATTAAGATATCCTTCTATCTTCGGTCCGGAATAGGCAGTGGCTTTAGTAGGCCGTTATACGTCTTATACGAAGCTTTAGCTTATTAGTAGATATAGTAGCTAGAGACATACCTTCGTATTATATTATATATATTCGGCTAATAGTACTCCCATTAGAGTAGTTCTAGGGTTTTTCCTTAGCCTAGGTAGCCGGCTACTAGTAAATCGTATATGTATTTAAGGAGCTTAAGCTTAAGTTCGTTATAGTTCGGTATAACTAGGCGGTTTTAGTAGTATAAGCGGTTTCTATAAGCTTTGTATTTACTTAGAGAAATCTTTTTAAAGCGTTTAATGCTATCTTATATTAGCTTAAGCGTCTCTTAGATAAACTCATTATTTAGGGATTTATCAATTATAATCTATTTAATTAATTAATCGGTTATTTTAAGGATGTATACTATAAGGTCTTTAGTAGAAGGGTTAAATAGTTTAGGATAAAGTAGGGTCTAATTTTGGTAAGAGCGCGCTTCTTTTAATACTAGCGCGTCTTATAAGCGTTAGGTTAGGATATTAAGATTCTAACCTTAGACGCCTAGGCGGTATATAATTAAGAATTAAAAGCGTAATAGATATTCTAACTAGCGGGCCTAATAATAGCTTAGCTTTTTTGTGGTTATAAAGTACTATAGATTTTTATAGTCGCTAAAGGCCTTAATTAGAAATCCGGCGCCTTCTAGTTTAGGTCGCCATTATTTAAAATATTTAATAATAGCTAGTAGCTCCTTGTTGTAGATTTTATAGTAATATTTAGCTAGGCTTAGTTATTTTAAAAAGTGTACTATAGGGTGCAATACTCTATCCTTATTATATTAAGACAGAATGCCTCTAGTAACATACTTCGATAAATTAGCTTCTATAATACTTATTTGGTTTAGGTTAAAGTATTAAAGAATAGGCGCGGTAGTAAATATAACCTTTAGGTAAATAAAGGCCTTTTTACATTCCTTATTAAAGATAAAGGCTTTATTTTTTTGGGTTAGGGCTATAAGGGGTAAAACTAGGGCGGAGAAGTTATTAATAAACTGTTAGTAGAAGTTGGTAAATCCTATAAAGGCTCTTATATCCTTAACGCTCTTAAGTTCTTACTAGTTTATAATTACTTTAATTTTCTTTAGGTCTATTTATATACCGTTTATAAAAATAAGAAGTCTAAGGTATAGGACTTCCGTTTTATAAAACTTGTATTTATCTATATCTAATTATAGACTAGCTCCGTATAGGGCTTATAAAATAAGGTTAACGTATTTCCAATATTTGGTTAGGTTATTACTATATATTAGGATGTCGTTAATATAAGTAGTATAGAAGATATCTAGGTAGGGGTATAGGGTATTATTTACGTAATATTGAAATAAGCCTAGGGCATTTGCAAGGCCAAATGGCGTCACTAAGTATTTAAATAGTCTATACTAAGTACGAAATGTAGTAAGCTATTTATCTCCTTTTGTAATATAAAGGCGGTTAAACGTAGAGATAATATTAAGCTTTGTATAGTAACGGGCCTTATTTAGTTAGTTTAGCGTCTCCTATATTAACGGGATCGGATCTTAGTTCTTAATAGTAACAGTATTAATAGCTTAGTAGTCTATATAGAAGCGTAGACCACCACCAAGTTTCTTAATAAAGATTACTAGTACGGCTATAGGCGACAAGCTTGCTTAAATAAATCCTTTACTTAGGTTTTCGTTTAAATACTTTTATAGCACTTAAAGTTTACTTTGGGATATCCTATATAAGAGTCTAAATCTAGGCTGCTTTCCTTCTTTAAGTATAATCTTGTAGTTATATAGTCGGTATTCCAGTAGCTTATCGGCTTCCTTTTATAAGAATGCGTCTAAGCAGTAATAATACTCTACTAGTACCTTCGTAGCAGGGTTAGTATGCTTCTTTAGTGCTAAGGCCTTCTTAATATCGGCTATTGTAACAGCAAAGATCGTATATTCGGGTTTTTTAGCAAGTTACGCTAGTGGGGTAGCTCTAATTATGTGGATATCTAGGGTGTTAAGCTTACTTAGGTTATCTCTAGTTTCTTACATAGATTCTTATTCGGCTTTAAGTTTAGTATTAGATATGGAGTCGGTATTAAATTTAGGTTTAGGTTCTTTAAGTATTCTTTTTATTATAGGATACTAGTTCTTCTAGTAGATTTATATATTAAGCTTAAGCTTCTGCTTAGTTTGGGGCGGTATAGTGCTTAGTAATAACTTATGGAATTTAGAAGAATTTTTAGATCTTTGGTAGCTTTTAGTAAAACGGTAATAGAGAGCAAAGAGACAGAAATAAATTGTAAAAGGACAGGGATAGGGGTTAGGATTTGGTTTTTCCTACTATTTTCTCATTCCCTAGTAGTTGCAGTAACTTGGTGTTCTATTAAGGAACTATAAACTCCTAGCGTAGGGGCTTATAAACTACTAGGATATAGCTACTAGTATATATTAAGCTGCCTAGAAAGGATTCATATATATAGAACTATAGCGCCATAGCCTAGAGGCTGCATGCGTAGTATTATACGTAGTATAATACAATAGATTAATAAAAAAAGTTCCTTGGTGGATATTAGTAGAATTCTTATATTAGTAGAATTTAGTAGAATTCCTATATTAGTAGAATCTAGTGGATTTCTTAAGTATAGGGTAGATATTAGTGGAAATCTTAGGCTAGTAGATCTTAGTAGATTTCCTAGATTTTAGTTTAGGGTCTAAGCAGCAAGTTGTAAAGCACTTCTGCTTATAACTGGAGGTAGTAAATAGAAGCTTAAGGTTATCCTAATTAATAGTCACCTTATATAGCTTTATCTAGGGTTGTCTAAGGATTACTAGGTAACCTAGGGTGGTAATAAAAAGCCTACTTAGTTCTTTGTGGTTTAGGTATTGGAGTCTTAGGTATACTATATAGGTAATTCGGCCTAAGACCATGCGTTTACTATTAAATCTAAATATGTTAATATGCTAGTTAAGGGGGTTAGGGTAAAACCATTATTTTACGCGAAAATCTTATTAATAAGTTATATACTACTAGCTCCTGTATTAATTAGGACTTAAATATTAGCCTACTAATTATTCTGCTAAAGGCAGTAGTTAATAGTTATACTACAATCCTAAGAATTAGAGTTTATAATATCTAAAGCATTTAACGAGATTTTAAGACAGAGTCGTCCCGGAAAGCGACTTAGCTCTAAAACCTTTCTTTTACAGGTAATTAGGGCAGAGTTCTCGTAGTATATTAGTTGTAGCTTTATCCTTATAAGTAGTGCTTATTAGATATAGGGCTAAAACCTAATATAGATTAGGGTTGGTGGCCGGAGCTTAATTAAGATAATTGGCCGCCTATACTAGTTGTTTATATATATGTTTTAGGCATTGGGATAGAGCAGTAACTTAAAATATAAGCGTTCGTTCTATATTTAAAACAAAGGCCAAGTTTAATGCGTCGTTCTTATTTAGTAGATCCTTTTAGGGCATAGAAGAGGGTCCTAGTATTAATATCTATAGCATCTAGGTCCTTACGGGTCTTAAGTAGCTAAGGTGTAACCAACTACTAGTACTATACTAAAACACCTACGTATCACCTGCGTATCGACTGCGTATCGCCTGCGTATCACTTACATATCACGCTGTTTTAGTTACGTAGTAGTCTCCCCTTTCATCTTATTACCTATACCTTCCTCGTATATATAGAGAGGCTCTAGAGCTATATTTTACAATTAAGTTGCTTATTTAATTCCTATATACTGCAAAGCTTATAGTTATAAGCCCAGATCGCACTACCTGCTAAGCAATTAATCTACTACCTTATTTAAGAAGTCATTACTTCTACCACCTTTGCAGTGTCTTAAGCTTCTTTATCTATTAAACGAACGGACAATTGACCTTAACCGACGACTCGACTGACAAACAAACTGACGAATCAAAAACGTTAAAATAAGGTTTCGCTAAGACGCTAACCTGGACCCTACTTGACCTGTTAAAATTCTAAAAATGACGACTATAAACAAATTAAAAGTTAACCTTATCCTTAACCAGCTATCTAATTGGATTTAATAGTTCTTTATTATCTAAGATATAGCTAAAACTAATAAGGTATGGCAGTACGTCGACCTAGCTAAGAAAAAAGACGAGCTTCTAAAGCTGGAACTACCGAATCGGCCTATACTAGCGAACGTACTACCTACGGCTATATTAATAGCTCAGCTAGACCAACACCAGCTTATAGCCTATAATTAACTATACGCCGAATATAAGGACGATCTATAAATATACCTACAGCAAAAACAGGCTATAAATGATATTAGCAACTATATCGTTCGCACTACATCGGTAGCCTACCTTCTACTTATCGACGGCCTTAACACGGTACACGAACGGCTTTAAGCATTAAAGACCGTATTAGCTCCTACCACCTCAGGTTAAAAGTATAATGTCCTTATCTAATACACGGCTCTAAAAGCCTACAATAAAAAGCAGAGCATTAAAAAATAGTTAAATAACTGGCGAAATATCTATAAGCTTGCTAAGCAATTGAAGCTACCGGATGTATAGGGATTTAGGCCACACTATAATTTCGTTTAAGCTATTAAGCCTATCTCTTCTAGCTTTGTAGGAGCTCTAGAAGTAGACCTTATTCGTAAGGAACGCAAGGACAAAGCCGTACTATCTATTATTGATCTTATTGAGGAATTTAAGGAGCACTACCGCATGCAGCAAGTAGTATCCTCTACTACCGCTGCCAATAGCTCTGCATTTGCAACCCTATAAGGCAATTTGAATTCTAATTTAGATTCTAATAATTCTAATTCCAATTCTAAGTGGAATCAGATATGCGTATACGGCCTCGTATATTAATTTGGTGACTGCTACTATATTACTAAGCATAAGCGCCCTTAAGGATAGAAACCAAACCCAGACGTCCAGAAGGAAGTAGATAAAAAGATCTTATCTACACCTTGGATTAAACGCATCGTTAAACAGATTAAAAAACGAGGGGCGAAGAAGGATAATTAAAAAAGCATAGAATTTATAATTAATTTTAATTCTAAAACCCTACCTTCCAAAACACCAACTAGCTATGCTGCCGTGTTTAGTACTAGTTAAATTCTATTCAAACTCTAGAACACCTAGATACTTAGCCCTAGCGTAAATATACACGTCTGTAATAATAAAGAAGACTTTACCTTCTCGTACTTAGTAGCAGAAGATAACTACCTAATTACTGGCGGAAATTTTAAAAAGATTTAAGCTTACGGAACAGTAACCATTACCGTTAATACACTAACTGGGAAGTTAAAAATAAAGCTATCCCATATAGCACTAGCACCTACCTTTTTTATAAATATTGTAGCACTTTTAAGAGCTACTAACAACGACATCTATTTCGACTTAGAACGAAATATGCTATACCGCCTAGCAACTAGCGAGACAGTATACTATGCGAGATGACTAAGGGGCCACTGGGCACTAATGCATAGAGAGCCTATAAATACCCTAGATTTGACAACTTAATCGACCTCCTTAATAGGAAGACATTAACTAAGTAGAATGGCCCGTAAACTAGTCGGAGATACAGCTACCAAATGGCATAAAATACTTGGCTATGTAGGACCTGACGCTATTAAGCAGCTTCTTAAGCACGTTAATGGCGCAGAACTGATCGAATTAACTACTAAATGAGCACCGCTTAAAATCGAATGTGAAATTTACTTATTAGTAAAGTATATATAGCAGATCTCTTAAAGACGAGAATATGAATATCCCGCCACTTAACTATTTGAACGGCTCGCATTTGATATTATTAACCTCGGAGTACCTAGATACAACGGCGATAGATATATTATGCATTTCTACTACATATATTCTAAATTTAATTTTATATATACTGCTAAAAATAAGGATAAAGCTACTGTCCTACCTATCATCCGAGAGACTTATTAATTGATTAAAATACAATTCCACTAAGACGTTATGTTTTTCTAGAGTAATGATGAACGAGCTTCTAGATAGATAGGAGATACCCTATAGACGTGGTGTGCAGACAAAGGCATTACCTTTAAATGCCGAGCACTATATACTAAGGAACAAAATGGCGGAGCTAAACGATCTGGACGAACCCTTATGGAACGATTAAGGGCTATACAGCTGGAAGCGTCCTTACCCCTATCTTTAGGACTAGAAGCTTTCCTTACTGCTAGCTACGCACTTAATCGAACCCCAAATGAGCAGCTAGGGTGGAAGACTCCGTACGAGATTGCCTACGGCAAGCCGCCATCACTTACCTATATACATGTATACGATTGCAAGACCTATACACTGGATAAATGAGTTAAAAAGGGAGATAAGCTAGCTCCTTGTGCATCGATTAGACACCTAGTCGGCTATAATTTAACTAATATCTACCACATTTAGATTTTAAGCCTCCGTAAAGTTATTCGAACTAGAGACGTTATATTTAATAAGACCTCGTTCTATGACCCTAAGGGTTAAGACATCGACTACCTACTAAGGGAAGCATTAGAGAATACCCTCTAGACAATTAGTCTACTAGAACCTCTTAAAGATAAATCTAGGGATAAATCTATCCTATATAGACCTACCTTAAATATAGATTAAATAACTATACCTAAATCGAACGATTCGGCAGAGCCTCCTACGAAGGATACTAAGTAGCTACCGACCCCTAGTAGAACGGTATCTCTAGATCTACTAAAAACAAATACTACATTAGGAGGACTTTAAGACAATATCCTAGATATAATTAAAGTAATCCTTACCCAGCTAAGCTCCCCTAAACTATCCAATAGAGTAACTAATATAGCTCTATAAGCTAACGAAGTCTTAGCTAAACCTTCTGCCGACCTTATCCTACTAGAAGGATCTAAACGAATTTGACGTTAAGCGTATGCAGCAGCACTAGCCAATCTATCTACCCTATTTGGTTACTACGCTGGCTTTACTATAGGACTAGTAAAGGATATTAACTGAACTAGATCCTCATCTCTATATTGGGATAATTTTCCTCCTAAACTAAAGAACCTTAAAGAACTAAGAAAGCATCTATTGACTACCGGCTTCTAAAAGGCTATAGAAAAAGAATATAACGACCTAAAACGCTAAGGGATATTTAAGACTGTACTAAAAGAAGAAACAAGTAATAAGCAGATCCTTTTACTGAAATAGGTCTTTAAATACAAGCTCAATAGCGACGGTTACCTTTAAAAGCTAAAAGCTCGACTATATGTCCGCGGAGACCTATAGATTACTAAAGAAGAGGCCTATATAGCAACCCTAGCTACTCGAATATTCCGTGCCCTTATGGCTATAGCAGCTGCATTCAATTTGGAAATTCGACAGTATAACGCTGTAAACGCGTTTCTAAATGCTAGACTAGATAAGCTAGTCTACTGCTACTACCCAGAAGGATTTAATCAAAACGGACATGTCCTAAAGCTACTTATGGCGCTATACGGATTGAAAATCTCACTACTACTTTAGTATAAAGAGCTTATTAGTACCCTAGCTAAATTCGGATTAAAACCTATCCTAGGTACTGACTGCCTATTTACTGATAGACGACTTATTATCTTCTTCTATATAGACGACATTGCCGTTTTATTTGCCAAAAAGGACCTTTTAAGATAGGAAGAATTTAAAGCCAAACTACTACAACTATATGAGATCCGTGCACTAGGAGACCTATAGTAGTTCTTAGGAATTTAAATTGAACGAGATCGACTAAGTTAAAAGCTCTAGCTTTGCCAAGACTCCTATATTCAAAAGATAGCTAATTAATTTAATATTTAACTAGATATGTTTTCTAAGTTACCACTTCCTACTAAAGAACTAACTCCGTCTAATTAGTAGACGAACACTTAAAGGACACTAGCCTACCAGCAGCGGGTTAGTTCTCTTACATACCTTGCCGTATTTGGAAGACCTAATATTACTAAGATGCATTCTAAGCTGGCCGAATTCCTTACTAATTTAAATTAAAGACACCTTGACGCGGCAAACTAAGCTATTGCCTACTGTCTTAGAACAAAATCTACAGCTATTAAATACTCTAGCGAAGTATTCGGAGCCTACGTCTACTTTAGAAACCCTAAAGGAGAAGACGTTACCTTTTACGGAGTATCCAATGCAGTATTTGCGGACTATAATGAAACTAGACGGAGCTCTTAAGGATACCTATTTGTCCTATTCGGAGGACTAATCGATTAGAAAGCGACCCTATAACAATTAGTAACTCGCTTAACTACTAAAGCGGAGCTTCTCTCCCTGTTTACTGCTACTGTTAAAATTATCTGGTGGCAACGCTTCTTTAAGGCAATCGGCTTCAATTTAGAGCGCGAATTTACCCTACTCTGCGATAATATATAAATAGTGCAACTGCTAAGACAGGATATACCAAAACTTGACACCAAACTTCGATATATAGACGTCTATTAGCACTGGCTTAGATAGGAGGTCCAAGACAAAAAGATCGACGCCTAATGGGTCCCTATAGACAAAATGCCTGCCGACGGCCTTACTAAAATTATACCTCGTTAAAAGCACGAAGCATAGATACAGCAGTTAAATTTAGTAGACATTCGACATTAGATTAATTGATTCGCAATATCCGCAATATCCGCAATATCCGCGATATTCGCAATATCTGTCACGGTTACCCCATTCTTTTACTACTCCCAAATTGTATCTAAATTTCCTATTTTGGTATAGTTTTGACCTTTATTTTTCTACAGCTTTAACTGCACCGTTAAATCTGGGGGGGGGGTGTAACCGACTACCGGTACTATACTAAAACACCTGC
>Ga0307515_10022430_pt1 | contig 11125 bp, 13 predicted proteins | sample 17_EM_MG_FD_194513 | JGI IMG/M metagenome (GOLD analysis project Ga0307515, IMG submission 194513) | Populus trichocarpa ectomycorrhiza microbial communities from riparian zone in the Pacific Northwest, United States - 17_EM | ecosystem: Host-associated > Plants > Roots > Unclassified | place... | reverse complement strand
CCCCCCCCCCCCCCCCGCTTTTGAAGAATGTACTCGCTGTGTTCGATGTTGGGGCTGGTCAGATGAGATTTGCCGCTAGAGAGGACTATTAGGTTGGAGGACGCATCGGCGTAATGTGAGGAGTTTTTTCCTATGTTCATGACTGTGGCGGGCTACGTTCTGTGTTTGGTTGATGTATCGTAACGCGGCGATCTGAACGTAAAGGATTGAAATTTAACAAGCTGGCACCCCATGAAGGTCTATCGACCACTATCAGAATTTTCCAAAATCGTGCTAGATAGGCTCAATCTCACCTGGACTACAACCCCATAAATGTAGTATACACATTTTCGTTCCCGTCCTAACGCCACGCTCATAATGCATGAAGAAAAGACCAAGTCCTAGAAATATCTTCTTACCACCGCCCGCCGTAACCCCCCCTCCCTCTATAGCCTCCACGTCCTCCAAATCCGCCTCCGCCTCTGAAACCCCTGCCATAACCGCCCCTGTCACCGTAGCCGCTGTCGTATTCGCCCCTAGGCGCATCTGCAGCATGCTCTCGCTGTGGTGGCGCGCGGCCCTTTAATTCCTTCTGTAACTGTTCATATGTCTTCCGCATCTGAGCGTACCCCAAATGCATCTTTCCATAGAAGTGGTCCGCCAATCGCCTATCATTGTCTAGCCTACTGAGGTAAGCGCCACAAACGTCGCACACCTGGAGTTTTTGATGGCCAGAGGGGCCAGAAGTATCTGAAAGTGCCTTGAGTTCGCGCTCGCGGTCTTCTTTCGTCTGCTTGGCTTGCTTCACTTTGAAAAATTCGGTAACCGCCATATTGACGGAGCCTTCCTCGCCGAGGATGGAGACTTCGAGTAAGCCATTAGATATGGTTTTGGAGAGATCGCCAATTTGCTTAAGCTATTGTATTCCAGGTTATTAGCGCTGTAAGAGGCCTCTGAGGAAGGAGGGGACCTACCAAAAGATTTGTTTGGCGAATCTCATCTGGCGTTTTCTCTAGCCTACGCTGCGCGCCATCAATGCGCCTGTTGCATTCGTCCACGTATTTCTGCATATCTCTCAGGTAATCGAACTCAAAAGCCCATTTGCGCTTCTGCTCGGCATCCGCGGCCTCATACTCCGCTTTGAGACCTTCATTGTGCACTTTGGGACAGGGTCCAAAGTCTTGTTTCGTGTTAGTGAAGAGGTCGTGGGGACAGGTGCCAATTAGGTAGGAGCGGCAGACTTTGGGGTCTGTGATGGCAAGTTGTGGTGCGCGTGTTCCTTGGGCAGACATGAGCTGCTCGCCCATGAGCTGCTCTGGGGTGCGTATTAGTAAAGTTTTTTCGGCATGAATAAGGATAGAGGCATACCAAGAAGCTTGCGCTGTTCCGCCGCCATAATTGTGCAATTTCTGGAGGCTTGTGAATGGTGATAGTTTACAGAAGATTTAGCAGAAGTTCGTTGGAAGTGCCTCGAAGGTGGAGCTTTCAAGATGTCTTGGCAGTGTGTCTGCAACGTCGATCGCTGTAGGTGCCCTCCGCAATTATTCGCCATAATTAGTTCTTGAATGTTACCTTTACCTCCTAGCTCTGGCTGAAAAGCCGCAATGCTCTCCTCTCTTATTTTCCTTCTTTCCCTTATTTTCGTAACCTGTGCGCAGGCTGATTCTGATTACCACGAGCGTCTCCTTCTCCGTCCTCTTCCACAGTCCGCTCTCCTAGCTTCCTTCAACTTCCGTAGTAACGAGTCCTCCGCCTCATTTGAGCACCGAAATTTCAGATACTTTCCCCGCTCGCTGGGTCAGACATTACAACATGCCCACACGAAGGAATTGCACTTGCGTTTCAGTTTAGGGAGGTGGGATGCGGAAAGTTGGGGCGCGAGACCGTGGGATGGGGCAAGGGAAGGTGGTACAGGTGTGGAGTTATGGGCTTGGGTAGATGCGAGCAGTGATGGAGAGTAGGGCTTTCGCAGCTCATAGCAATATGGCTTTAGCTAACTGGGAATCAGGGCGTTCGCGAGATGGTTAACCCTTACGAATGCACTTTCTGGCTTGTTCTGCGCATCATTGAACTTCATCGATTCTACGAAGACTATACGGCCTGTCATGTCATTCCAGCCTGAAGGACACCATACCAATTCCTCATTACCGAACCTGCATCTGCTCCACGGCACCCTTCCGCACGAGGTAGTGTGCACCGAGAATTTGACACCTTTCTTAAAGTTACTCCCTTGCAAAGGAAAGGCAGGAATATCGAGTTTGCTCGATGGACACAAGCTATTCGATGCGTCATGGCAGACTATGTCTATTGATGTAAGGCCTGTCTGCAGCGATGATGGCTCTGGATGCGTCCTTGAGATGGAACAGACTGTTGATATGGTTCTCGATATCGAGAGATCAAAACGACCTCGAGGTAAGGACCTTTGACCGTTTATTCATAGTCATTTGCTAAATTATCACAGATAACCCAATACCCCGCCCTGTTCCAATCGAGGAGCTTCCTTGCGATACATCGAAACCATACAACTCCGAAGATACATGCTACCCTCTGGACAAAGCCGCGGAGCCATCGTGGAGTCTTACTGAAGTTTTCGGAAGACCCCTCAAGGGCGCCTGCCCTTTGACTGATGGGAGCGGCGACGGGTCCGAAACTGTGTGTATTAATGTTCCAATGGAACGCGAGGTGCAGGTGAGCACCTCCGGCACCTATGTCGAAGTTAGGCATGAGGACGGGTTGCTGAGATGTTACAAGCTTCCAAGTAAGTGTATAATACTTTAAGTTATTGTTAGGGGAGAGACATTCTAACCTTCCGCTAGCTGGAACGGACTTCGACCTTATCCTACCCGAACAAATCCCGACAACTAACCTTGCACTTGAACAACCACCGCTTTATGCGGCGCGCTCCATCAATGGACACGGCCAAGAACGTGGCAGCGTGCAGGCTGTAATTACAAATCCCTCTACAACCTCAGCAGTCCAGCTCGTGTACCTTGAATCTTTACCCTGGTTCATGAAACCATATCTTCATACGCTTCGGGCATCTATCTCCGGCTCCTCCTCTTCCAACCCAATCGAGGAAACTTACTACCGCCCCGCTGTTGACCGCCATCGCGGCACGCATCTTGAACTGCTCCTGTCCATACCGCCCGCCTCCACCCTCACTTTAACTTATGACTTCGAAAAAGCAATCCTCAGATACACAGAATATCCACCCGACGCCAATCGTGGCTTCGATGTCGCTCCCGCAGTCATTCGTCTTTTACCTTCGGATTCCAACTCCAACAATCAACGTGTATATCTGCGTACCACATCATTGCTCCTTCCACTTCCAACACCTGACTTCAGTATGCCATACAACGTGATTATCCTCACGAGTACCGTCATGGCACTGGGATTCGGCCACATCTTCAACTTATTAGTCAGGCGGTTTGTTGGCGCAGACGAAGTGGAAAACTGGAAAGCGGGTGGGCTGAGAGGCATGCTCCAGGGTCGAATCGAGCGGCTCCGCGCGCGATTCTTGGGGAAAGGGAAGAAGGATGAGTAGACTCATAATATACCAATTAGATCACATATCCACCCATCGCGTCTACCCGTGCAAGCTAGATCATACAACAGGTTGAATAGTACGTGGTTCTACCCAATCTTCATAAACTGCTTTTTCGCAGGTGCAAAAACCTCTTCAACGGCTACTGTCTTCTCTGTCATCCCTTGCTTGAATAGGAACTCCACCAGCGCTTCTAAGGTCTTCCTGTTCGGCTAACTCCATATGGCCACGGATCTCCGCTAAAGACTTCTTCGATCTCATCAAATTCATTCGCAGGCCATTGCAACATGAATTGCAAAGCTCCGAGAAACAGCATTCGCTTATACGCAATTTCCTGGCTCTCATTCAAGGCATTGAAGAGACTCGTCGCAGCGAACCGATGTTTTTCGTAATACTCCCTGCGTAGCACAACAAGATGCATGATAGGGAAAATGCCAAATCGCGCCAATATTGCTTCTCGACCTCCTTAAAATCAGGAAACGGGCGCTTCACATGCGGCACCTATAGTGGCGTCGATCTCGCCGTCCTCGAGCAGCTGGCCCAGCGACTTGCCGCTCGAGTTCCTCGCGATCGAGACCGGTTTCGGCATGGGCAAGGCGCTGGGCTGGCTGTAGGCCTGCGGCGTCTCCATCGCGCCTTTGACCTACTGTACGCGCGACAGGTCGACGCCTTGCTGCTCCAGCAGCCCGCAGATTCACACCGCGGCCGTCACGGTGTAGAGCTGCACGCCGATCTTTTTGCCGGCTAGGTCTGCGGGCTTATGCACCGTGCGGTCGTTCACGGCGATGAAGCCGTGGCGGAAGGTCCGCGAGGGGAGGACAGGGATCGCGATGAAGGTGCGGTCGCCGGCGGCGTGGCGCGTGATGTACTCGGAGACGGAGAGCTCGGACGCGTCGGGTTCCTAGTTGCCGACCATGCGGTCGAAGATGTCGCGTGGGTGGTGGATCGCGAGGAAGCCGAGGTCTATTCCTTCTGGCTGCACTTCGCCCGTGTACAGCGCGTTCATACGGTCTGTCAGCCCGCAGACAAAGGTGAGCGGGACTTTGGGTATTTTGTCGTGAGAATATGGAGCTAGAGATGGGATTTAGGTAGTAAAGTGTGAAATTAATGATCTTGTGAGCAGTTCTGCATCATTATAGCTCTATCGGTGGGAGCTAGGTGGAATTTATACGCATCCCGAAACCTTGCTTTAAAACGTCGGGATGGCGAGACGTTTTGTGGACCCCTCTTAAGGCTAATAAGTACCGGACAAGCGGGGTATAGGTGTATCATTTGGGAAATCTCGCTCTGGCATCTGTCCAATCAACAGAATTTGATGCGTATTCACTTACGTCTACTAGACGTGTGCTTACCGATCGCCATACCCGAGCTAACAGCTAGAATAGGATAGGAATTATACTATTAAGAGTTTCGGAATGAGTCCTCGCGGTACAGAAGTACACTGACAAAATAAAGCTACTCTAACGGGCGGCGTGGGGTCAGGGGGATTTTTTAATGGAATTTTGGCGTTCATACAACAGACAGATATTTCAGTACCAAATTTACCGAACTCCCTATGCCCCTCCTTCCTATTCTCTCTAACATCAAAAGCTTGATTGATCTACATCTCTTCAGACTTTGGATTGTGAACCACTTATATACGACACGACAGGCCCGCCGAAACTGGTTTCTGGTCATATTCGAGACCAACTGTTGGTACTAAACACAAGACTAGAGGTGGAGAATAGAGATTGAGGTACGCAAATTCCTCGTCACCCCGGTAGTAGGTGATTGGATCAGTAAGTGGCTTGCAGAAGGATCTCGTGCTATGGTGGTAGAATTCTAGCTTCGAATGGTTTAGATGCAGGTAAATATGCGGTATCAAGGCCATTTTTTCCAAGAATTAAGTTTTCATAAAGAATCCCGAGGGTCGTTTCCATGATTGCATCCAGTCTTTTCTTATATCGATACACTGTCTCGAGTGATCCCGGACCATCGATGACGGTGTATGTTGGATAATACTGAAGGCTCTCGAGGGCTAGGATCTCATTGTGGTTGATTGTAAGGCGTTGTTTGAGCGGTTTCGAAACCTGAAAAGAATAACCACCAGCTAGCTAGTCCTGCCTAATCGTTTGCTTTTTTCAGCCACCAGAATCGTCAGCTGGCTAGAAGAAGATAGCTCTCATAACCCTTTAGTCTTGCCATAAGCGCCTCCGGCCGCTTTCCTCATTTCGAGGGCCCGTTTGTACGGCGGAGCAGTTGGAGGTTGGATGGGATCAAGGCTTTGTCTGTCTTTAGGTAAATGATATGATGCATCTGCATCGTAAGCCGAAAGATCTCCGCAGGCCAGGAATGGTGCAATCCATCGGATATCGTCGCTGGTTTCCTCATCATCAGAGCCCAACTCTAATTCTGTGATGCCGTCCTCTCGTAGCCTTCGATAAGGCTTGGTTCGCTCGGAACCCACTTGATTGCCTGCGGGTAATGTAGCACCAGCTCCAAGCGGATTTTCCAGGCTTGCTTTGAAGCCCTCGGGTGGACAAAAGCCCTCACAGACAATAAAAGCCTCAATACTGCTAGCTCTACTGCTACGAGGCTTTGCCACACGCACTCTGTCGAAGACAAGTTTTAGTTGAGCATATAGTAAGTCCACATCCTTGCCCCTAAAGATTTTGGCAACAAATTTGCCGCCCGGCTTCAATACACAAAGGCCCAGATTGAGGGCTGCCCAGAGGAGCTGGCTCTGAACATAGATGTCAAGATCATGTAGTCCGGTAACATCTGGTGCACCATCTGAAAGAACGAGGTCAACGGGATGAGATGCAGAAGTGGCTGATGGGTCAAACATTTCCGGGTCCAGGGCCTGTAGGAGGAGCGGAATGGTGGAGGGATGGGTGATATCTGCTCTGAGCATCGTGATGCCCTCGAGCGGGCTCATCGGCTGCAAATCAATAGCAACAATCTTGACATCTTGTCTGGGGTTCAAAACTTCCTTTTTCTCAGTGACCGGAGGTGCTGGTTTGTCATTGTGCACTTCCTCTCCAAGCACATACAGTCGTGCTTTTTCCTGCTTTTCTTCCCATCCGGCCCTCCCGAACTTTTCTCCTTTAATTAGGATGCGAGAGAGAACCTGGCTCCAGCTTCCAGGTGCAGCGCAAAGGTCCACTACGCGCGTAACTCCCTCAAAAAGGTTGAACTCTTCGTCCAATTGGAGGAGCTTGTAGGCACTCCGGGCACGCCAGCCTTCCTCTTTTGCAAGCCTGTAATAAGCGTCACGCTTGTCTTTTGACGATTTACCCATTCTGAAGAGGCGCAGTCGCTTTTCAAGATTGTTGGAGTCGCGAGGTAAATCGAGTAGAAAGTTGCGGAGTTCTTCGGGTGTTTGATTTTTAGATTTCTAAACGGCAACTTTTCGCGAGGATTTTGAAAACCTCAACACCAAACTTTCTCCACGCGCACTTCTCCCTACAGGCAACACGACACCATGCCTCAGATAGAGAAAAAACGCAGATTGCCTCCGAAAATCGCTGCCATGAAGGTGCGGAAGCGACAAAAGCTTGACGGCACCACAAACCCTCCTCCGGTCCGAAAGTCGAAGCCCACCAAGCGCGGCCACAATGTCCGTCTTGATGAACTCCAATGGAAGGAGGTACCCATGCCCGATCGATTGGACGACTTTGAGGGATTTTTTGGATTGGAAGAGATTGAAGATGTGGATGTAATTCGAGACGCTGAGACCGGCAACATATCGTTTGCGGCTTTAGGAAATGGCAACAAGAGGTCTGGCTCAGTATCTCAGGAACGAGGGACCAGCAATGACAAAGAGGTTGACCCAGAGGAGTACAAAGCTGTGGATTATGAGAGTAATGGAGAGGAATGGTTTGGTTTCAGCGATGGAGAAAAGGCTGAAGATCAGGAACCTGTAGATTTGCCTACAAAGACACAAAAAAAGGCTGCCAAAAAAGATGGAAAAAGGAAGGATGCTGTACAGAAAAATGCCAAAGAGTCACTTGAAATTAGGAGCACAGCTTTTGATGCTCTACAAGAAGAAGCTTTAGATGATTATGATGATGCTGGCGAGACGGATATGTCCGCATGGTCCTCTTTGAATCTATGTTCAGAAACATTAGCATCTCTTTCGAAATTGAAATTCTCCCAGCCGACACCGATACAATCCGCTGTAATACCTGAGATTATTTCTGGGCACGATGTTATAGGCAAAGCATCCACTGGTTCTGGAAAGACTCTAGCTTTCGGGATACCCATCCTTGAACATTATCTAGCTTCGCTTCCACGAAGGACAAACTCTTCAAAGAAGACCTCTCAGCAGGCCCCCCCTCTTGCTCTAATTCTATCCCCTACGAGAGAATTGGCACATCAAATTACGTCTCATTTAGAAGCTTTGTGTTCAGGTGCAAGCCTTGAAGGTCCGTCGATTGCGACACTTACAGGAGGCCTGTCCGTCCAAAAGCAACAACGCCTACTCTCACACGCTGGTATCGTTATCGGTACACCTGGCCGACTATGGGAAGTTATCAGCTCTGGGCACGGGCTGTTAAAATTATTTAAACAGATTCGATTTCTAGTTGTTGATGAAGCCGATCGACTTCTCAGCGAAGGTCATTTCAAGGAAGTTGAAGAAATCCTCAATGTGCTAGAGCGCGAAGATAAAGACGAAGTCGACTCCTCCGACGCTGCGCCTAAACCCGAAAACCAAGAACGTCAAACTCTAGTGTTTTCAGCAACTTTCCACAAGGGCTTGCAGCAGAAGCTGGCCGGCAAAGGCAAAGCGGGAGGTGAACTGATGGACAAGCAGGAATCCATGGAGTATCTTCTTAAAAAGCTACGATTCAGGGAAGAGAAGCCAAAATTCATTGATGTTAATCCGGTATCCCAAATGGCTTCTGGCCTAAAGGAGGGACTAATAGAATGCGCCGGCACGGAAAAAGACCTCTACCTCTATGCGCTTCTACTCCACCATCCAAACAAGCGCACCCTTATTTTCACCAATTCCATATCCGCCGTCCGTCGCTTGACTCCCTTCCTCCAAAACCTCAACCTTCCAGCACTCGCCCTGCATTCGCAGATGCCTCAAAAAGCACGTCTCCGCTCAATCGAGCGTTTCACCGCTCAAGATGGTTCTATACTAGTCGCAACTGATGTCGCTGCCCGAGGTCTTGATATCCCCGGCGTACAGCTCATCCTGCACTACCATCTTCCTCGTGCTGCCGACACGTACGTTCACCGGTCGGGCCGGACTGCGCGCGGCGACTCGTCCGGCTCCAGCAACCAACTCTGCGCACCTGAAGAGGTGGCAGGCGTAAGACGACTTGTGGCAAAAGTGCACGTTCGATCGAACGCCGAGGATAAAAAGAAGGGCACCTACTTCATGCGCTCGCTCGATATCGACAGGCGCGTAGTTTCTAGATTGAAGCCGCGTGCTGTGTTAGCGAAGCAGCTTGCTGACACGACCATTGCCAAGGAAAAGAAGAATCACGAGGATGACTGGCTGCGCGCCGCAGCTGAGGATCTTGGTGTTGAGTATGATAGCGAGGAGTTTGAGGCGGAAGTAACTGGGCGGCGTGGAAGAGGCAATGGACGTAAGAAGAAAGAGAGGGAGGCTCGATCGATGAGTAAGGGTGAGGTACAGGCATTAAGGGCGGAGTTGAAGGGGTTATTGAGCCAGAGAGTCAATATAGGTGTCAGTGAGCGATATCTGACGAGCGGTGGTGTGGATGTGGATGCGTTGCTTAAAGGACAAGCCAAGGGAGATTTCCTCGGGACAGTGAAAGGGCTCGGGTTCGAAGATGAGGATTTGGGCTGATACTGCCATTGGTCTTCTCGTGTTCAGACGATATATAGCTTGTACGGGCTCCGGCGTCCCCCCTGTGTGTGTGTGCGCGGTACACACCTAATTTCGCTACGTCTGCAGCCAAAATAGTATGTAGAGCTAGCAGGAAGGGGTAGTACGTGCCAGGGCTTGAGCCACGGCCCATCTCGAATTCGGAGCTCGATTTTGAAGCTATTCTGAATTCCTCTCCCCACCAAATTGTAACATCATCTCCAGATCTTGGTGTTTTACCCCATTGCCTTCCTCAATATGACTCCAAATGGGTGACTGGCAGCACGCCTTCATTGAAATCCTTCTTGCAGCCAGTGCCAGTAAGCGTGTATGCGCTCGTCAAGCTGGTTGCTCTATTCGGAAGAATATAAGACTACACGGAAAAACGAGGCTCGATCACGAATAAGCCGAGATGCATACTAAGAAACGAAATGATTGTTCGCTAAGTAGATGGGCGACTAGATGGGCGACCTGCAGAGGCAGCAGAATCACGACTTTTGGTGAGGGAGAGGAGTTCAGAATACAGGCAAAACTCCTTAATACGATACCGGGTATATAACGATACATTTGGTATTACGATCTACACGCCCTAATCAAGCCTTTTTTAGTGTAACTAACGATAATATGGCTTTTGACGATATCTTTAAGCCCTACCACCAATATCGGTATACCTAGTTGTATGGGAAGGGGTATATCTGGCCCTAGGGAGGGAAATCTATACCCTTTAGACTTTAAGATCCAGTTTTTATTAAGGTTTTACCTTAATCACCCTACACGTGACTTTTGATATAATAATTTTTAATCTTTTTAAAAATAAATTATATATTGTACATTGCCATTGGTATTACGATACATTTGGCGCCAAAACCCATATCGTACTAAGGAGTTTTGCCTGTAACTTCAAAATCGAGCTCAGAGCTCCGAATTCGAGGTGGGCCGTGGCTTAAGCCCTAGCTACGTACTAAACCCCATCCTGCTAGCTCTACATACTAATTTTAGCTGCAGACGTAGCGAACGCCTCTCTTCGCGATCGGCCAGTACCGTGATCGTTGTCAAGTGTCGTAGGGTTTCCACCCGTACGATATCGCCAAATTTCATCGACTTCTCTGCAGAGACGTCTTTAATTTAATTCTCTTAGCCAGCCAAGGCGACTCTCTAGGGCAACCAAAAAGGTCCTTGCATGCAGCCACAGCCGTTCGCTACAATTACTATGTGCAGTTGGTGGCAACCAAGCACATGGCTTCACCCCCCACTTTGGCAAAAGCCTGATTGCCACTAACTGTTTATAGCAATTGTAGCGAACGCCTATGCTTGGCTAAGAACTTCAAGCTGTTCGCTCCAGTGTCGTGATATTTATTAAATATCGTGAGGTGTCTACCGGTACGATATTACCAAATATCATCGACCGGATCCCTGCAGAAGTAGTATTGTTTTAGCGACGGCATGGGCACAGAAGGACGAGAAAAGGAAGTTCAATTGCTTTAATTCAATTCCCCCGGCCAACCAGAATAATTCCCAGGGCAACTAAAATAGTCCTTGCGTGCAGCCACAAGCGTTCGCTACGGTTGCTATGTATGGTTAGTGGCGACTAGCAAATCATATGCGAGCGAAATTAACTTTCGTCAAAGGGGGGGTGTGAAACTGGTCATGCACAGAGCTGTAGCCCTGTCGTTAGTTTACGTACATTAGGGGGAATGCTCATTCTACGACATTGATTATCTATGCTAATTGCTCGATATAACGGCTTTGCTATATGACCTCAAGGTCTGAACCTATGATGT
>Ga0307515_10022429_pt1 | contig 11126 bp, 11 predicted proteins | sample 17_EM_MG_FD_194513 | JGI IMG/M metagenome (GOLD analysis project Ga0307515, IMG submission 194513) | Populus trichocarpa ectomycorrhiza microbial communities from riparian zone in the Pacific Northwest, United States - 17_EM | ecosystem: Host-associated > Plants > Roots > Unclassified | place... | reverse complement strand
GGTGCTGGGCCGCGCAGCTGGCCGACCCGGCGCTGACCGAGCGGTTCCGCCTGGTCGCGATGGACCTGCGCGGGCACGGCGCGTCCGACGTCCCGGCCGCCGGCAGTGCTGATGAGCCCTCGGCGGGAAAGAGTGCCTCGGGCTATGACGATCCGCTGGTGTGGGCCGACGACCTCGCCGCGGTGCTCGACTTCGCCGGACCCGGCGCGATCGTCGTCGCCTGGTCGTACGGCGGCCTGGTGCTGACCGACCACATCCGGGTGCACGGCACCGCACGGCTGCGCGGGCTCGTGCTCGTCGGCGCGATCACCGAAATCGGCCGCGACCGGCCGGGCGGGCGCGTCGGTCCGTTGATGCGCGAGCACATGCGCGCGATGCTTTCGGACGATCCGGACATCGCGGTCCCGGCCCTCACGGCGTTCACCCGCGACATGGTGACCCGGCCGATCCCCGGTACGCAGGCACAAGCCCTGCTCGGAGCCAGTCTGAGCGTCCCGCCGGCGGTGCGGGCGGCGCTGTTCCGCCGAGACGTCGGCAGCGATGACGTCCTGGCCGCGATCGACAAGCCCGCCCTGGTCCTGCATGGCTCGAACGACCGCGTGATCGACTCCGCGGCGATGAAACACGCCCTCGGGAAGATTCCGGGGGCCACCGGGCGTTGGTTCCTTGGCGGGGGGCATGCGCCCTTCGCCGAGTCCGCGGACGAATTCGACGCGGTGCTCCGGCAGTTCGCCGAGGAATGCTGAAGTAACGCAGGAGACGACCAGGTGACCAGCTCCATCCGGGGGTTCCGTGCTACGCCGCGACGGATCGCGGTGCTGTCGGTACACACTTCGCCGCTCGAGCAGCCGGGGACCGGCGACGCGGGCGGGATGAACGTCTACGTCAGCCAGACCGCGACCGAGATGGCCCGCCGCGGTGTCGAGGTCGAGGTGTTCACCCGAGCGACGGCGTCGGACCAGCCGCCGGTGGTCGAGCTCGCGCCGGGGGTGACCGTCCGGCACGTGCAGGCGGGCCCGTTCGAGCCGCTGAGCCGCGACGAGCTGCCCGCGCAGCTGTGCGCGTTCACCTCCGGCCTGCTGCGCACCGAGGCGTTCCACGAGCCCGGGTACTACGACCTCATCCACTCGCACTACTGGCTCTCTGGCCAGGTCGGCTGGCTCGCCCGCGACCGGTGGTCCGTGCCGCTGGTGCACACCGCGCACACCCTGGCCAAGGTGAAGAACGCCGCGCTCGCCGAAGGGGACAAGCCCGAGCCGCGCGTCCGCGTGATCGGCGAGGAGCAGGTGGTCGCCGAGGCCGACCGGCTGGTCGCCAACACCGCGGTCGAGGCGCGGCAGCTCATCGACCTCTACGGCGCCGAGCCGCACGCGGTGCACGCCGTGCCGCCGGGTGTCGACCTCGAACGCTTCACGCCGGGCTCAAAGGACGTCGCGCGCGCCGAACTGGGCCTGCCCGGTGACGCCGTCGTGCTGGCCTTCGCCGGCCGGATCCAGCCGCTCAAGGCGCCGGACGTGCTGCTGTACGCCGCCGAGGCCCTGCTGCGACGGCGTCCCGAACTGGCGTCGAGGCTGGTGGTGCTGGTCGTCGGCGGGCCGTCCGGCACGGGGCTGGAGCAGCCGCAGGCCCTGCGCGAGCTCGCCGTGTCGCTCGGCATCGAGGGGCAGGTCCGGTTCCTGCCGCCGCAGCCGGGACCGGCACTGGCCCGGGTGTTCCGCGCCGCCGACGTCGTCGCGGTGCCCAGTTACAACGAGTCGTTCGGGCTGGTCGCGCTGGAAGCGCAGGCCTGCGGGACGCCGGTGGTCGCCGCCGAGGTCGGCGGGCTGCCGGTCGCGGTGCCGCACGGCGTCTCCGGCCTCCTCGTGCCCGGGCACGGCGCCGAGGAGTGGGCGGACGCGCTGGCCGCGGTCGCGCTGCGCCCGGATCGGCTCGCGGAGCTCGGCGCCAACGCCGTGCTGCACGCGCGGCACTTCTCCTGGCGCCGCACGACGGACGCACTGCTCGACATCTATGCTCAAGCCACCAGCGCGTTCCGGCACGCCCTGGACCTGCGCGAGGAGGTGGCGGTGTGAGTCTCGACGAGCTGATCAAGTCCACTTTGGACGACGCGGAACTGAAGTACGACCGGCGTGGCCCGGGAAAGTACTTCGTCACCTTGCCGGGAACGAAGAAGCTGCAGACCAACGCGTGGCTCGTCGACGGCGACCACGCGTTCTCCGTGGAGGCGTTCGTCTGCCGCCGTCCCGACGAGTCTCATGAGGACGTTTACCGCTTCCTGTTGCAGCGCAACGCGAAGCTCTACGGCGTGCACTACACAGTGGACAGTCTCGGCGACATCTACCTGGTCGGCCGGTTCGGCAAGGACACGCTGAGCGCCGACGAGCTCGACAAGGTGCTCGGCCAGGTCCTCGAGGCCGCCGACGGTGACTTCAACACGCTGCTGGAGATCGGCTTCGCGACGTCCATCAAGCGCGAGTGGGACTGGCGCGTCTCCCGCGGCGAGTCCCTGGCCAACCTCCAGGCGTTCAAGCACCTCATGGCGCCCGCGAAGCCGCACGAACCCGGCTTGACCGAGTCGTGACCCGGCCCGTGCAACGGGGCTGAACCGGACATCCGTCTCACCGCCAGTCGAACTGGAGGGAGACGCAGGATGCGGACTCGATGGAGAACCCTGCTCGCGGTCGCGGGCGTGGCGTTCGTGCTGGCCGGCTGCTCGGCGGCGGAGAACTCGTCGTCGTCCTCGGCGGACAGCGCCGGTGTCGGCCCGGCGCCGGCCTTCCCGCAGCAGGGCACCGGCGGCAACAGCAAGGTCGAACCGAACAAGGGGCAGGTCCCCGTGCCGCAGGCCGGGGCGAGCGATCGCAAGCTTTCCCGCAGCGCACGGCTCGACCTGACCGCCACGAAGGTCACCGACGTCGTCGCGCAGGCCCGCGGGATCGCGCAGGGCGCCGGGGGATACACCGGGCAGGAGAGCACCGGTGAGGACTCGGCGACGCTCAGCCTGGCCGTGCCCGCCGAGAAGCTGGACGGCGTGCTCGACCAGCTCTCGCACCTGGGCACCAGCCTGGTGAAGCGCGAGATGAACACTCAGGACGTCACCGAGCAGGTCATCGACGTCGACGCGCGGCTGGCGACACAACGGGCGTCGGTGGAACGGATCCGCGCGTTGCTCTCGAGGGCGACTTCGGTATCGGAGATCGCGTCGGTGGAAAGCGAGCTGACGAGTCGCGAAGCGACACTCGAATCTCTCGAACAGCAACGGAATTCGCTCGCGGGCAGTGTCGCCATGTCGACCGTCGCGATGAGCATCCGGAGTGTGGCCGCGCCGCCGCCCGCCGAAGAGGACCACAGTGGATTCCTGGGTGGGCTGGCCGGCGGCTGGGACGCGTTCCTCGTCTTCGGCGGCGGCCTGCTGACGGTGCTGGGCGCGATCGCGCCGTTCCTGCTGATCGTCGGCCCGCTCGCGTGGCTGGGCTGGTGGCTGAACCGGCGTCGCCGTGCGGCGCGGCCGGAGCCGGTGTCGCCCGAGATGTGAAGCGGGCAGGCGGGACGGCTCGAGGGAGGGGGGAGTCGCGATCTCGAGCCGCCCCGCTGAAGTTCCCGCCGATCAGGACCCGGTGACGAGGGGGGTGCCAACGGGGCCGGCGGGCCGCGGCTCGGCAGGGGGGAGACGAGCCGCGGTCAAAGCCCGAAACCGGCCGGGGAGTGCGTGGAATCCGGCCGCTCGGGACTTAAGTCAACCTGTCAGAACTCGACCTGTAATCACAAGACTACACACTAGTCCGTTCGTGTGAACTTTGCGGAGACCGATAACGCAGTGCAGCATGTTGCACTGAATTTGAGCCTTGTTGGCAGGCCGTCCCGTCATGGGGTGAAGGTGTTACTTCCAGGTAACACACTCTCTGTAGGACGGCGGGTCACCAGTGGGCCCGCTGGTCCGTTCTGGCAGGCTAAGAGCATGGCGGAACTTGGGACGTTGGTGCTGCTGCGTCACGGGCAGAGCACGTGGAACGCGGAAAACCTGTTCACCGGCTGGGTCGACGTACCGCTTTCGGAGCAGGGTGAGGGTGAAGCCCGCAAGGGCGGCCAGCTCCTGGCCGAGGCCGCGCTGCTGCCGGACGTGGTGCACACCTCGCTGCTGCGGCGCGCGATCTCGACCGCGAACATCGCCCTGGACGCCGCGGACCGGCACTGGATCCCGGTGAAGCGCGACTGGCGGCTCAACGAGCGCCACTACGGCGCGCTGCAGGGCAAGGACAAGAAGCAGACCCTGGCCGAGTTCGGCGAGGAGCAGTTCATGCTCTGGCGCCGCTCGTACGACACCCCGCCGCCGGCGATCGACCCGAAGGACCAGTGGAGCCAGTCCGGCGACGCCCGGTACGCGAACCTCGGCGACGACGCGCCGCTGACCGAGTGCCTCAAGGACGTCGTGGCGCGGCTGCTGCCGTACTGGGAGTCCGAGATCGTGCCGGACCTGCGCGCGGGCAAGACCGTGCTGGTCGCCGCGCACGGCAACTCGCTGCGCGCGCTGGTCAAGCACCTCGACGGGATCTCGGACGCGGACATCGCGGGCCTGAACATCCCGACCGGCATCCCGCTGCGCTACGACCTCACCGACGACCTGAAGCCGGTGAAGGCGGGCGGCGAGTACCTCGACCCCGACGCGGCCAAGGAAGCCGCGGCCGCGGTCGCGAACCAGGGCCGCTGAGCCAAAAGCCGTGAAGGGCACCCTCACGGACTTTATGTCCGTGAGGGTGCCCTTCACGGCTTTCAAGCCGCGGTGACGGCTCGGACGGCGGTCGCCTTCCAGGTGGTTCCTTCGCGGACGAGGTCGAACTCGGCCGTGAAGGGCTTGGTGGACGCCGGGCCCGTCGTGCCGGTGACCTGCAGCGCCGTGAAGAACAACACGCTCGCCTTGCCGTCGCCGAGCGCGGTGACGCCCGTCATCGGGTTCGGCCCGAGGGCCACCTTCGTGCCACTCTGGCGGATCGCGTCGACGTAGGTCGCCTTCTTCGCCCGGTAGTCGCTCAGCAACGGCCCGGCGGTGACCGCCTCGGCTCGCGCGTAGGTGCCTTCGGGATCGGTGCTGTCCGTTGCGAGCAGGGCGGCGGCGATTGCCCGGGCCCCGGTCAGCGAGGAGTCACGCAGACCCGCTGAGCTGCCGTCGTCCGGGTGCGGTGCGGGTGGCGGCTGGGCCGGATTGACGGCGATGTCCGAGATCCGCCGGCGCCGGTCCGCCTTCAGCGCGGTGAACGCGACCGTGGCCAGGCCCTTCGTGGTGCCGCTGACCTGCTGGAGCACCGTCAGCTCGCGGACCCGGTCCCCGGTGAATTCGAGCGCGGCCGCGCGCTGGACCCGAGTGGTCAGGTGTACCGGCTGCGGGCTCTTCCTGATCTGGTCGAATAAGGCGGTGAGCTGGGTCTTCGCCGCCGCGGTGACATTCGCCGCGACGGCTTGGTCGAACGCGGCGGGGTTCGCGGAGTCGTAGCTGAAGACCGCCTCGGCCGCCGTCTTCACGGCGGCCAGGGCCGCGTTCGAGCCCGAGGCGTCGATCACCGCGAGGTTGCCGGTGAGCGGCACGGCCTTGCCGGAAACCGTGCACGCCGACGTCGCCAGGACCAGCGTCACCGCCGTCCAAGCTCGTTTCACAGAAGGCCCGCCTCGCGGGCCCGGGCACCGGCCTGGAACCGCGAGGACGCGCCGAGGATCTCCATCAGTTCGGCCACCCGGCGCCGGTACGTCCGCAGGCCGACGCCGAGCGCGCGGGCCGCCGTCTCGTCCTTGCAGCCGGACGCGAGCTGCTCGAGGATCTCCCGCGCGCCGAGTTCGGTGAACCGGGCCTGGTAGGACTCCAGGTCGGTCGCGGCGGCCCAGATCGCCTCGTACAGCGAGATAATGCCCTGGACCAGCTCCGGGCTGCTGACCACGGTGTAGCTGCGGACGCCGCCGACGCGGTCGCCCGCCACGATCGCGATCCGGCGGTCGAGCAGGATCGTCTCGTTGATCTCGCGCTCGGTGATCCGGATGCGCGCGCCGTGCGTGGTCATGAACCGCAGGTGCTCCGCCAGCGCGGGGTCGAGCAGCACCCCGGGCTGGTAGACCTTGCGCACGGACGTCTCGCGCACCGACAGCTCCCGCTCGGGCATCGTCGGGTGCGCCACCGCCCACGTGTGCAGGTCCCGTGCCGCGCACGAAACCTCCGCCGCCGCCGCGAACAGGTGCTGCGTCCGCTCGAACAGCTCCGCTTCGCCGCGCACCACAACGACGTCCGTCACCTTTTCCACACCGTCGAGTCTCCGCCGCGTGGCAGCAAACTGCCAAACCCGGCCCGGATCCGGTCGCGTGGCGAGGCTGGAGGCATGACCACGACACACCCGCTCCCCGCCACCGCGGCGGGCACCTGGAAGCTCGGCTCCTTCGAAGTCAACCGGCTCGGTTACGGCGCGATGCGCCTGATGTCCACTTCGGACGGCGGCATCCGCGACCGCGAGACGTCCATCGCGGTCCTCCGCCGGGCCGTCGAGCTCGGCGTGAACCACATCGACACCGCGTCCTTCTACTTCGCCGGTCCGCGTTCGGCCAACGAGCTGATCAACAGCGCCCTCGCGCCGTACGACAACCTGGTGCTCACCACCAAGGTCGGTCCCGGCCGCGACTTCGAGGGCACCTTCCTGACGGCCCGGCCGGAGCAGCTGCGCGCGCAGGTCGAGCAGAACCTGCGCGAACTGGGTCTGGACCACCTCGACGTCGTCAACTACCGGATCGGCCAAGGCCTCGACCGCGGCGCCGGCTCCCTCGCCGACGGCTTCGGCGCGCTCGCCGACCTGCGCGAGCAGGGTTTGATCCGCGAGCTCGGCATCTCCAACGTCGCCCCGGAGCACCTCACCGAGGCCCTGGCGATCGCGCCGGTCGTCTGCGTGCAGAACCAGTACGGCCTCACCGCGCGCCGGGAGGACGACGAGATCGTCCGGATGTGCGCCGAGCGCGGCATCGCCTTCGTGCCGTTCTTCGCCGTCGCCAGCGGTACCGGCGAGGAGACGCGAGTCGCGGAGGTCGCGAAGCGCCACGACGCCACCCCGGCCCAGATCCGGCTCGCCTGGACGCTGCACCAGGGCCCGCACGTGCTCGCCATCCCGGGCACCGGCGATCTCGCGCACCTCGAGCAGAACGTCGCCGCGGCGGCTCTGGTGCTCACGGACGACGATCTAGTGACACTCGAACGAGATCACTGATTCACCCGGAAGGTCTCGCTCGGGAATCGGCCGGGTGAACGACGGCTGACACCGCGGCGAACAAGTCGTCGCCAGGTGTCGCGGTGCTCACGACAAGGCGGACAACGCTAGGCCGAAGGGCCACATCACAGCTTACGATCGGCCTGTGACCACGCCTGTTTCACTCGCACTGGCCATCGGAACCCTGGTGGCCGGTGTGGTGGTCGGCTACCTCGTCGCGCGGGCTCGAACCCACCGCGAAGAGGCCCGTCCGCCGGGGCCGACCGTCGCGGAGCTGCTGGAGCGGCTGGTCCGGTCCTCCCACAACGGCGTCGTCGTGCTCAACAGGTTCGGCGACATGGTGCTGCACAACCCGCGCGCCTACGAGCTCGGCCTGGTCCGGGTCAACCAGGCCGACCCGCGGGCCCGCAAGGCCGCCGAACAGGTCGTCGAGACCGACGAGGCGATGGAGATCGACCTCTCGCCCCTGGAAGCGCGCGGCCGCCAGCCGGAGGCGGTGCTCGGTCAGGTCCGGCCCCTCGGCGACGGCTTCACGGTCGTCGAGGCGGTCGATCACTCCGAGGCCATCCGGCTGGAGGCCGTGCGCCGCGACTTCGTCGCCAACGTCAGCCACGAGCTCAAGACCCCCGTCGGCGCGATCGCGCTGCTCACCGAGGCCGTGCTCGACGCCGCCGAGGACGTCGAGGAGGTCCGCCGCTTCGGCGGCAAGATCCTGCGCGAGTCCACCCGGCTCGGCCAGCTCGTCACCGAGCTGATCGCGCTTTCCCGGCTGCAGGGGGCCGAACGGCTGCCCGATCTCAACGTCGTCGAGGTCGACGCGGTCGTGCGCGAAGCACTCGGCCGCACGACGCTCTCGGCGGAGTCCGCCGAGATCACCATCACCACCGACGCGGCCAGCAGCCTGCTCATCGAAGGCGACCGGACGCTGCTGGTCACCGCGCTGTCGAACCTGCTGGAGAACGCCGTCGCGTACTCGCCGGCCGGCAGCCCGGTGTCGATCAGCAGGCGGCTGGCCGACGGCATGGTCGAGATCGCGGTCACCGACCGCGGCATCGGCATCCCCGAGGACGAGCAGACCCGCGTGTTCGAGCGCTTCTACCGCGCCGACAAGGCCCGCTCGCGGGCCACCGGCGGCACCGGGCTCGGCCTGGCCATCGTCAAGCACGTCGCGGCCAACCACGGTGGCTCGGTCGGGCTGTGGAGCCGTCCCGGCACCGGATCGACGTTCACCCTCCGCATCCCCGCGCACGTCCGGCCCGAGCCCGCGCCCGAGCCGGCGCGGTCGGCGACCGGCAAACAGACCTCGCCGGCACCACGGCAGGAGAAGACCCCCGAGCGCACCCAGAGGCTCGTGGTTACCGGGCAGGAAAGCCCAGATCATGGAGGAAACCTGTGACCAGGGTTCTCATCGTCGAAGACGAGGAGTCGTTCGCCGACCCGCTCGCCTTCCTGCTGCGGAAGGAAGGGTTCACCGCGGCGGTGGCCGGCACCGGCCAGGCGGCGCTCGAGGAGTTCGACCGCAACGGCGCCGACATCGTGCTGCTCGACCTGATGCTGCCGGGCATGAGCGGCACCGACGTCTGCAAGCAGCTGCGCCAGCGCTCCGCCGTGCCGGTGATCATGGTGACCGCTCGGGACAGCGAGATCGACAAGGTCGTCGGCCTGGAGCTGGGCGCGGACGACTACGTCACCAAGCCGTACTCGGCGCGTGAGCTGATCGCGCGGGTCCGCGCGGTGCTGCGGCGCGGCGGCGAGCCCGGCTCCGAGGGCGAGCTGGCCCCGCTGGTGCTGTCGGCGGGCCCGGTGCGGATGGACGTCGAGCGGCACGTCGTGACCGTCGACGGCGGGGAGGTGTCGCTCCCGCTCAAGGAGTTCGACCTGCTCGAGTACCTGCTCCGCAACGTCGGCCGGGTGCTGACCCGCGGCCAGCTGATCGACCGGGTGTGGGGCGCGGACTACGTCGGCGACACCAAGACCCTCGACGTCCACGTGAAGCGCCTGCGTTCCAAGATCGAACCGGACCCGGGTTCGCCGCGGCACCTGGTGACGGTCCGCGGCCTGGGCTACAAGTTCGAGACGTAAAAGTCCACTTTGGGCGGTATCGCCCCCGCGTGGAGGCGCGCCGGGGCGGTACCGCACCGAGTGTTGTTGGTTACATGTTCGAGACCTGACGCTCGGGCCGGTACGCTGGACCCCCGTGCGCCTAGGGGTACTCGACGTCGGTTCCAACACCGTCCACCTGCTGGTGGTCGACGCCCACCGTGGCGCCCATCCGACGCCGATGCATTCCGAGAAGTCCGTGCTTCGGCTGGCCGAGCGGATCACCCGGACCGGCGACCTCAGCAGGGCGGGGGCCGACGAGCTCGTCACCGCCGTCGAATCGGCGAAGGAGGCGGCCGCCCGCCTCGGCTGCGAAGAGGTCATGGCGTTCGCCACGTCCGCGGTCCGCGAGGCGAAGAACTCGGCGAAGGTGCTGGCCCGCGTGGCCGACGAAACCGGCGTCGAGCTGCAGGTCCTCTCCGGCATCGACGAAGCCCGGCTGACCTTCCTCGCCGTCCGCCGCTGGTACGGCTGGTCGGCCGGTCAGCTGCTGGTGCTCGACATCGGCGGCGGCTCGCTGGAGATCGCGATGGGCCGCGACGAAGAGCCCGTGCTGGCCGAATCCCTGCCGCTGGGCGCCGGCCGCACCACGCGCACCCGCTTCCGGCACGACCCGCCGACGCGCTCGGAGCTCGTCGCCACCTCGGCGTGGCTCGACGACCAGCTCACCGAGCTCGCACGGAAGGTCACCAAATGGGGTGAACCCGACCGCGTCGTCGCGACGTCGAAGACGTTCCGGTCCCTGGCCCGGCTGACCGGCGCCGCCCCCTCGGCGGCGGGCCCGAGAGTGCGACGTACGCTCTCGGACACCGCATTGCGCCAGCTCCTGGCCTTCATCTCGCGGATGCCCTCGGCCGATCTGGCCCAGCTCGAGGGGGTCAGTTCGAGTCGATCGCACCAGCTGGTGGCGGGCGCGCTCGTCGCGCAGGCCACGATGCGGGCGCTCGGTTTGCCGGAACTCGAGATCTGCCCGTGGGCTCTGCGGGAAGGTGTCATCCTGCGGCGGCTGGACCATTCCAACGGCGCGGATGAAACTGGAGCTGCCCTCGTGGCGCGTTTCGGCGCACAGGAGGACCGGTGAAAGCAGACGACTGGACTTCGCCCACGACGGTGTTTTGCTTGAAGCACGGGCACGATGGAGAGGTGACGGACATGCAGAGGACGACGTACAGCGCGCGCTGCGCCGCCGGCGTGCCGTCGGGAACCTGTTCGCGAAGTGCCGAGAACCCGGAGCGCGCGGGGGATTACCAGGTATGACGGACCAGACCGGAGGCGACCAGCCGCAGAAGACCGTGGCTGAGCTGCTCGCACAGCACGGTGCGCAGGTCGACGGCGGACGCCGTCGTCGCCGGCGCGCGGCCGAGGACGACGACGAGCCCGGCACCCTCGAGGCGCCGCCCGCCCCGACCGGTTCGCACCGGCGTCCGGGTGTGAGCGACACCGGCCCGCAGGCCATCATCGACCGGGTCGCCAACGAGGGCGGGGCCCCGCCGCCGCCCGCACCGCCCGCCCGGCCCACCGGGCGACGCCGCTCCGAGCCGCCGGCCCCGCCGCCGCCCGCGCCCCGCGCCGTCCCGCAGGACTCGCAGCCGCTGGCGCGCCCGCCGCAGCCCCCGGCCCGGCCCGCTCCCGGCGGCGCCGAGTCCGGCCAGTACGCGCGCCCGGTGCCGCAGGATTCGGGCCAGTACACCCGGCCGCCGCAGGAGTCCGGGCAGTTCACGCGCCCGGCACCCCAGGAACCCCCGCCGCCGGCGCCGCCGCGGCCGCAGGAGTCGCAGCAGCTGCCCGTGCCGC
>Ga0307515_10022428_pt1 | contig 11126 bp, 7 predicted proteins | sample 17_EM_MG_FD_194513 | JGI IMG/M metagenome (GOLD analysis project Ga0307515, IMG submission 194513) | Populus trichocarpa ectomycorrhiza microbial communities from riparian zone in the Pacific Northwest, United States - 17_EM | ecosystem: Host-associated > Plants > Roots > Unclassified | place... | reverse complement strand
CCCCACACACAAAATCACTGTGGATTACTGTGTAATCCACAGTGCATTCCTTTTTTTTTTCACTTTTTTTTTGCATTTTTTTTCAACTTTCCCCTTTTTTCTTTTTTTTCTTTTTTTTCCAAAATTACTTTCTTTTTTTTTCAACTTTCCTATGTTTTTTTTTGCATTTATTTTTTTTCAAAAAATTATTTTTGTTGATTTTACTTTTTAAATATTGAGCTAGTTAAAAATTTCGATTTGTAATTTTTTCCTTTAAAACATTGTTGATTGCTACAGTGTTTCTCCGCATGATTTTTTTTTTATGATTTTCTCCGAAATTATCTTTTTTTTATTTTATTTTTTAATATTGAGCTGGTTAAAAATTATAGTTACAATATATGAGGAAAGCACTTTAACTTTCCTCGCAAATTACTGTAGATTGTTATAGTATTTTTTCCCACATGGTTTTTTTCTGTTTTGTTATGTTTTTTTTTCTAAAATTGTCTTTGTCAATTTTATTTTTTAAATATTAAGTTGGTTAAGAATTGCAATTACAAGTAAATACAAGTTTTTCCTCACAAAACACTATGGATTGATACAATTTTTCCTTACATGGTTTTTTTCTAGTTTCTTTTGTGTTTTATTTTTTGTAATATTTTTTTCCAAAATTATCTTCGTCGATTTTTTTTTTAATATTGAGTTGATTGGAATTTAACTTTGTAATAAAGCTTAATCATGTGAGGAAAGCGTTGTAACTTTCCTCACAAAACATTGTGGATTGCTACAGTGTCTCTCCAAATGGTTTTTTTTCTTATAATTTTTTCCAAATTATCTTTGTCAATTTTATTTTTTTAATATTGAGTTATTTGAGAATTACAATTACAAGTCATTACAAATAAGACTAAATATTGAGTTATGTGGGGAAGCACTGTAGCTTTCATCACAAAACACTGTGAATTGCTACAGTGTTTCCAACATGATTTTTTTTCTTTTTTTTTTGGTGTTTTTTTTGTTATTTTTTTCTAAAATTATCTATGTCGATTTTTTTTTAATATTGAGTTGATTAAGAATTTAGCTTTGTAATTGTTTTTCTTTAAAACACTGTGAATTGTTGCAGTGTTTTCCCATATTATTTTTTTTTATGATTTTTTCCAAAATTATCTTTCTCGATTTTTTTTTTAATATTGAGTTGGTTAAGTATTATAATTACAATAAAGCTAAATCATATGAGGAAAGCGTTGTAGTTTTTCTCATAAAACACCGTGGATTGCTACAATATTTCTCTAAATGGTTTTTTATTTTATTTTATTGGGAAAAGCACTGTAGTTTTCCTCACAAAACATTGTCAATTGCTACAACGTTTTTCTTCATGGGTTTTTTCCTTCCAAATTTATCTTTGTTGGTTTTTTTTAATATTTAGTTGGTAGAGAATTTAGCTTTGTAATTTTTTTTGCTTTTTATTAACAGAAAAGCTAAATCATGTAGCGAAAGCACTGTATCTTTCCTCACAAAACACTGTAGATTGCTATAAATCATTTTGTTCAGGCTCTAAGTTTTTTTTATCACCAACACAACTTTTTTTTTATCATGAAATATTTGCTCCATCATACCTTTAGTTTCATTACTTATCTAGCGCTGGTTCACAATTATAACACTATCAAGTGCATTTCTTTTATAAGCCCGCGACAGCGCACGGGCATGTCATCTCGTGTTTTGTATTTGTTATCTTACTCACTCTTAATACCCTACTTGTTAAATGATTAATCTTGATTTGTGTTGTACAACCCTTGGTACAACAAATACTTGGCACTTTCATAGCCTACAATATGGTATAACCGACACTTGTGCTATGAAAGGAACTTGATTTGTTGTTAACATAAGTTATCACCATGAATAACTGACCACATTTACAAGTATTGGCATTACTCAAATAAGATAATTAATATAATCATGTTAATAATTTATAATCCGATTGAAACCTCCTTTGTGTGTGGTTATACTTATTTGAAATACCATTAGTGGATCCTCTAACCTTGACAATTGTGTTTATCCTTCTTTAATCCTTACATCAATATCACACCTCAAAATTTCTCTTCAACTTCTTTTCATTTATTATTTAAAATTTTATATAGTTCACCTCCCTGTGGTTCGATCCTGGTCTTGTCGGGTTATTTATTACTTCGACACTCCTGCACTTAGGATAAGACATCAATCTTTTGATCGTGTCAAGTTTTTGGCGCTATTGTCGGGGAAGTAAGTTATTGTATAAATTATATATATTTTTTTTCTTTTCACTTTTATTATTTTTCTAATTTTTGTTTCTTTTTTTTTTCTTTTTGCACTTGCATGAGAGTTTGGACATGCACATTAAGTGGTAGACTTTCTAGGAAATCCTCATCATTTTCAGAAAACATGATTAATTAGTCGCTTCATAATGAGAATAATAGAGTTAGAACACTTAGAGACCACATAAATCCAACAAGAACAAGTGCACCATCATGTATGGTGTTCCCTCCTGATGCATCTCACTTCAATTTTAAGTCAAACATTATTCAACTTTTACCTTCTTTTCATGGCTTAGATCTAGAAAATCCATAATTGCATTTGAGAGAATTTGAAGAAGTTTGTAACATTTATAATGACTTAAATTATAGCATGAACACCATCAGATTAATGCTTTTTCCTTTTTTCTTTAAAAGATAAAGCTAAAACATGGTTATAAAATCTTAGGTCAGGATCCATTAGTGCTTGGGATGAAATGCAACAACAGTTTTTAAAGAAGTTTTTCTCTTCTCATAGAACAAACTCTGTCAAAAGACAAATCACCACATTCACTCAAAAGCCAGGAGAAACATTTTACCAGTGTTGGGATAGGTATAACTTAATACTTGTCCTCATCATGGTTTTGAAATATGGAGATTGGTTTCACACTTTTATGAAGGGTTAACACCTAAAGATAGGCAAATGGTCGAATTGATGTGTAGTAGAACTTTTGAAGATAAAGACCTTGATGAAGCAATGGAGTATCTAGACTTGTTAGCTGAAAATTCTCAAAACTGGAACACTACAGGTACGTGTGAGGCACTGAGTAAAACTCAACCTCATACATCTAGTGGCGGTATGTACAACCTTAGGGAAGATCATGACCTCCAAGCTAAATTTGCATCTTTAGCAAGAAAAATCGAGGCACTAGAATTGAGAAGGAGTGGTTAATTAAAATATGTTCAAGAAATTGTATGTCAATTATGTGAAACTAATAAACACTCAACCAATGATTGTCCAACTTTGCCTTCTTTCAAGGAATGTCTCCATAAACAAGCCAATGCTTTAAACAGTTTCCAAATGCCAAATCAGAATCCATACTCGCAAACGTATAACCCTGGTTGGAGAAATCATCCAAATTTCAGTTGGAAGAGTGGTAACAATAATACACAAACTTCATAGCCACCATTTCAAGCACACCATAATTTTCAAAATTCTCATCGATATGCACCTCCTTATGCTCCCCCTCCTAAAAGTATTCTTGAGGAAACATTGCATGCATTCATTGAAAAACAAGAGACAATCAACACTCAACATGCTCAAACCATGACAGATTTAAAAGATACTCTTGTAAAATTCACATATGCTCTCAGTTTTCAGGAGAAAGGTAAGTTTCCATCTCAACCACAGCAAAATCCCATAGGGCAATACAATTCAAGTTCAAGTAGCTCCGGAAGCCAACACATGGATCAATTCAAATCAATCATTACTCTCCGCAGTGGTAAGGTTATTGAAAAACCCATTCTTGAACCTTATGAGAAAGAAGATGAGTTAGTTTCTAAGGGTAAGGAAGGGGTTGAACCTGAACATTGCAAAGAAAAGATTGATTCCCCACCAGCACTTCCATTTCCTCATGCCATGACCAAACAAAGAAAAGTCAATCACAATTCTAAAATCTTTGAAACTTTCAAACAGGTAAGGATCAATATACCTTTGTTGGATACTATTAAACATGTACCTTCTTATGCTAAATTTTTGAAAGACTTGTGCACCGCGAAGAGAAAACTAAATGTGAAAAAGAAAGCCTTTTTAGCCGAACAAGTAAGTGCCATTCTTCAAAACAATAATGCTTTGAAATATAAAGACCCTGGTTGTCCTACAATTTCATGCTTTATTGGAGAACATAAAATTGAAAAAGCTTTTCTTGATCTTGGAGCTAGTGTGAATTTACTTCCATATTCGGTTTTTCAAAGTCTCAATCAAGGTGAGTTAAAACCAACTTCTGTAACTCTTTTACTTGTTGATAGATCTGTAAAAGTGCCTAGAGGAATAGTTGAAGATGCGGTAGTACAAGTTGATAAATTCATTTATCCTGTGGATTTTATTATCTTAGATACACAACCTGTTGAAGCATGTAATTCAATTCCAGTTATTTTAGGACGTCCATTTCTTGCAACCTCTAATGCATTGATTAATTGTAGGAATGGACTGATGAAGTTATCTTTTGGAAACATGACATTGGAGATGAATGTTTTTAACATTTGCAAGCAACCTGGAGATGATAATGATTTACAAGAGTAGACTTTATTGAAAAATTAATTTATGATCAATTTGAAACTACTTCCAGTGAAATTGAGTTTAATGAATTTGAAGATTTGCAAATGGTTTATTTTCAAGAAGAATCAAAGGCAGGTAATTGGAGACCAAAAATTGAGGAATTGCCACCACGATAAATTGAGTCCATACCTTCAAGTGTTCAACCACCAAAACCTGATTTGAAGCCGTTACCATTCAATCTCAAATACTCATTTTTGGAAAAAAATAAAACTTTTTCGGTAATAATTTCTTTAAAACTTAATGCACATCAAGAAGGTAAGTTATTACAGACTCTGAAAATACACAAAAATGCATTAGGATGGACCATAGCTGACATAAAAGGAATTAGTCCTTTGATTTGCACACACAAGATTTATTTGGAGGAAAATGCTAAACCCTCTAGAGAAATGCAATGAAAGCTTAATCCTAATATGAAAAAAGTAGTGAGGAATGAAGTCATTAAGCTTCTAATTAATGGAATCATTTATCCTATTTCTGACAGCAAATGGGTAAGTCCTATCCAAGTTGTACCCAAAAAGTCTGAAGTCACTATGATAACAAATGAGAAGAGTTAATTCCAATTAGGACTATTACTGGTTGGCGCATGTGCATTGACTATAGGAAACTTAATTCAATGACTAGAAAAGATTATTTTCCTTTACCTTTCATGGATCAAATCCTAGAAAGAGTTGCAGGTCATGAATTTTATTGTTTCTTATATGGCTATTCAGGTTACAACCAAATTGAAATTGCATTTGAAGATCAAAGAAAACTACTTTCACATGTCCATTTGGTACTTTTGCATATCAAATGATGCCTTTTGGATTATGTAATGCACCAACCACATTTCAAAGATGCATGCTTAGCATATTCAGTGATATGGTTGAATGTTTTCTTAAGATTTTTATGGATGATTTTTCTGTTTTTGGTGATTCATTTGATGATTGTTTAACTAACTTGGAAAATGTTTTAAACAGGTGTGAAGAGAAGAATTTTATGCTGAATTGGGAAAAATGTCATTTTATGATAAAAATGGCATTGTACTTGGTCACATTGTTTTATCAACAAGAATTGAGGTTGACAAATCTAAAATCAAGTTAATTGACAACTTGCCAACACCAAAATCTGTTAAAGATGTTAGATCATTCTTAGGACATGATGGTTTTTATAGAAGGTTCATCAAAAGATTTTAGTGTAATATCTAAGCCATTGTGTAACCTACTAACAAAGGATAATGTTTTTGAATGGACTAAACATTGTGAAGAAGCTTTTGTTAAACTTAAAAACTTGCTTACTTCTGCTCTTGTCATTCAACCTCTTAATTGGTCATTACCTTTTGAAATAATGTGTGATGCTAGTGATTATGTCGTGGGTGCTGTTTTAGGACAAAGAAAAGATAAGAAACCTTATGTGATTTACTATGCAAGTAAAACTTTAAATAGTGCTCAAATGAATTACACTACCACTGAAAAGGAATTACTTACAGTAGTATTTGTATGTGAAAAATTCAGATCTTATCTTGTTGGCTCACCTGTTATTGTTTTTAGTGATCATGTAGCATTAAAATATTTTCTTTCTAAGAAGGATTCTAAAGCTAAATTGGTGCGGTGGATTTTGTTACTTCAAGAATTCGATATCACAATCAAGGACAAGAAAGGCACTGAAAATGTTGTCGCGGATCATTTGTCAAGATTGACAATAGATTCCACATCTGACATCACACAAATCAATGATTATTTTCCTGATGAATCTTTACTTTTTATTTCTACAATGCCTTGGTTTGTTAACATTGTCAATTTTCTTGCAACAGGAGATTTGCCAGCTCATTGGAGTACCCAAGACAAAAGAAAGTTTTTGAACGAAGTAAAATTTTTTTATTGGGATGACCCTTACTTATTCAAATATTGTCCTGACCAAATATTTCGAAGATGCATTTCCGACAATGAGGTAATCAGTGTCATTAAATTTTATCATTCTGAGGCATGTGGGGGTCATTCCTCATCAAAGAAGACGACTGCAAAAATCTTACAATGTAGATTTTATTGGCCCACCATATTCAAGGACACACATGCATTCTGCAAAACTTGTGAAAAATGCCAAAAGTTAGGATCTATTTCAAAACGTCACATGATACCTTTAAATCTGATTCTTGTCATTGAAATCTTTGATTCAGGGATGCACATACTCGTCAGCGAACTGATTCCCTACACCATACAACCTCATCAGCGAACTGATTCGCTGAAGCACAAACCTGTCAGGGAACTGATTCCCTAGACCACACAACCTCGTCAGGGAATTGATTCGCTGAAGCACAAACTCGTCAACGAACTAATTCGATACACCACATAACCTTGCCAGCGAACTAATTCGATGAAGCACAGACTCGTCATCGAATTGATGCGCTGAAGGCACATACTCATCACGGAACTGATCGACGAAGCACAGATTCCTCAGCGAACTGATTTGGTGAGGCACATACTCGTTAGCAAACTGATTGCCTACACCACACAACCTCATCAGAGAATTGATTCGGTGAAGCACAGACGCGTCAGCGAACTGATTACCTAGACCACACAACCTCATCAGGGAACTGATTCGCTAAAGCACCGACTCGTCAGCGAACTGATTGGATGCATCACGTAACCTCGTCAGCGAACTGATTCACTGAAGCACAGACTCGTCATCGAACTGATTCGGTGAAGCACAGAGTCGTTAGGGAACTGATTGGCCAAGCACAGACACCTTAGCGAACTGATTCAGCGATGCACATACTCGTCAGCGAACTGATTCCCTACACCACACAACCTCGTGAGCGAACTGATTCGCTGAAGCACAGACTTGTGAGCGAACTGATTCGCTGAAACATAGACTCGTCAACGAACTGATTCCCTAGACCTCACAACCTAGTCAGCGAACTGATTCACTGAAGTACAGACTCGTCAGCGAACTGATGCGATGAACCACACAACCTCGTCAGCGAACTAATTCCCTGAAGCACAGACTCGTTAGGGAATTGATTCGTAGAAGCATAGACTCATCACCGAACTGCTTTGGAACTGATCGACGAAGCACAGACTCGTCAACGAACGGATTCACTGAAGCACAAACTCGTCAGCGAACTGATTCTCTAGACTTCACAAACTCTTCAGGGAACTTATACGCGGAAGCACAGACTCGTCAGCAAACTGATTCGGTGCACCACACAACCTCATCAGCGAACTGATTCACTGAAGCACATACTCGTCATCGAACTGCTTCGCTGAAGCACAGACTCTTCAGCGAACGGATCGATGAAGCATAGACTCTCAGCGAACTGATTTGATGCACCACACAACCTCGTCAGTGAACTGATTCGCTGAAGCACAGACTCCTGAGGGAACTAATTCTGTGAAGCACATACTCGTCAGCAAACTAATTCGATGCACCACACAACCTCGTCAGCGAACTGATTCGCTGAAGGACAGACTCGTTAGGGAACTGATTCCCTGAAGCACGGACTCGTCAGGGAACTGATTCGCTGAAGCTCAGACTCGTCAGCGAACTGATGTGCTGAAGCACCGACTCGTCATCAAACTCTTGCACTGAAGCACCGACTTGTCAGTGAACTGATCGATGAAGCACGGACACCTTAGCGAACTGATTCAGGGATGCACATACTCGTCAGCGAAGTGATTCCCTACACCACACAACCTCGTAAGGGAACTGATATGCTGAAGCATAGACTCGTCAATGAACTGATTCCCTAGACCTCACAACCTCATCAGGGAACTAATACGCTGAAACATAGACTCGTCATCAAACGGATGCGTTGAAGCACAGACTCATCACAGAACTGATCGGCAAAGCAAAGAGTCTTTAGTGAACCGATTCGGGGATGCATATACTTGTTAGCGAACTGATTCCCTACACCACACAACCTCGTCAGGGAACTGATCGGTGAAGCACAAACTCGTGAGCGAATTGATTCGTTGAAGCACACACTCGTCAGGGAACTGATCGGCGAAGCACAGACTCCTCAGCGAACTTATTCAGTGAGGCGCATACTTGTCGGTGAACTGATTCCCTACACCACATAACCTCGTCAGAGAATTGATTCGTTGAAGCACAGACGCGTCAGCGAACTAATTCCTTAGACCACACAACCTCATCAGGGAACTGATTCGCTGAAGCACAGACTCGTCAGCGAACTGATTCGATGCATCACGCAACCTCGTCAGCGAACTGATTAGCTGAAGCATAGACTCGTCATCGAACTGATTCAATGAAGCACAGAGTCGTTAGGGAACTGATCGGCCAAGCACAGACACCTCAGTGAACTGATTTGGTGACACACATACTCGTCAGCGAACTGATTCCCTACACCACACAACCTTGTGAGCGAACTTATTCGCTGAAGCACAGACTTGTGAGCGAACTGATTCACTGAAGTACAGACTCGTCAGCGAACTGATGCGATGAACCACACAACCTCGTTAGCGAACTACTTCCCTGAAGCATAGACTCGTCACCAAACTACTTTGGAACTGATCGGCGAAGCACAGACTCGTCACCGAATTGCTTTGCTACATCAAACAACCTCGTCACCGAACTGATCCGCTGAAGCCAAGACTCGTCAGGGAACTGATCGACGAAGCACAGACTCGTCAACGAATGGATTCGCTGAAGCACAGACTCGTCAGCGAACTGATTCCCTAGACTTCACAACCTCGTTAGGGAACTTATATGCGGAAGCACAGACTCGTCAGCAAACTGATTCAATGCACCACACAACCTCATTAACAAACTGATTCGCTGAAGCACAGACTCGCCAGCGAACTCATTCCATGCACCCCACAACCTCATCAGCGAACTGATTCGCTAAAGCACATACTCGTCATCGAAGTGCTTCGCTAAAACACAGACTCTTCAGGAAACTGATCGGCGAAGCATAGACTCGTCAGGAAACTGATCGGTGAAGCACATACTCATCAGCAAACGGATCGGCGAAGCACAGACTCTCAACGAAGTGATTTGATGCACCACACAACCTCGTCAGTGAACTGATTCGCTGAAGTATAGACTCGTCAAGGAATTGATTCTGTGAAGCACATACTCATCAGCAAACTGATTCAATGCACCACACAACCTCGTCAGCAAACTGATTCGATAAAGCACAGACTCCTTAAGGAACTGATTCACTGAAGCACAGACTCGTCAGGGAACTGATTCGCTGAAGCTCGGACTCGTCAGCGAAATGATGCGCTGAAGCACCGACTCGTCATTGAACTCATGCGCTGAAGCACCGACTCGTCAGCGAACTGATCGACGAAGCACAGACACCTCAGCGAACTGATTCGGGGATGAACATACTCGTCAGCGAACTGATTCCCGACACCACACAACCTCATCAGGGAACTGATACGCTAAAGGACATACTCATTAGCGAACAGATTCCCTAGACCTCACAACCTAGTCAGGGAACAGATACGTTGAAGCACAGACTCGCCATCAAACTGATGCGCTGAAGCACAAACTCGTCACAGAACTAATCGGTGAAGCCAGACTCTTCAGCGAATTGATTTAGGGATGCATATACTTGTCAGCGAATTGATTCCCTACACCACATAACCTCGTCAACGAACTGATTCGCTGGAGCACAGACTCATCAGCGAACTGATTCCTTAGACCTCACAACCTCATCAAGGAACTGATACGCTGAAGCACAGACTTGTCAGCGAACTGATTCGATGCACCACCCAACCTCGTCAGCAAACTGATTTGCTGAGGCACAAACTCGTTGGCGACCTGCTTCGCCGCACCACACAACCTCGTCAGCGAACTGATTCCCTACACCACACAACCTCGTCAGGGAACTCATAGGCTGAACTACAGACTTGTGAGCAAACTGATTCACTCAAGCACAGACTCGTCAGCAAACTGATTCCCTAGAGCTCATAACCTCGTCAAGGAACTAATTCGCTGAAGCAAAGACTCGTCAGGGAACTAATTCGATGCACCATATAATCTCATCAGCGAACTGAATAGATGAAGCACAGAGTCGTCATCGAACCGATAAACTGAAGCACATACTCGTTAGGGAAATGATCGGCGAAGCACAAACTTGTCAGCGAACGGATCAACGAAGTATAGACTCTCAGCGAACTGATTCGATGCACTACACAACCTCATCAGTGAACTGGCTCGCTGAAGCACAGACTCGTAAGCGAATTAATTCGATGCACCACACAACCTCGTCAGCGAACTGATTCGCTGAAGCACAGACTCATCAGCGAACTGATTCCCTGAAGCACAAACTCGTGAGCGAATTGATTCCCTACACCACACAACCTCATCAACCAACTGATTCTTTGAAGCATAGACCCGTCAGCGAACTGATTTCCTGAAGCACAGACTCGTTAGGGAACTGATGGCCGAAGCACCGACTCGTCTGCGAACTGATCGGTGAAGCATAGACTCCTCAGCGAACTGATTCAGGGATGCACAAACTCGTCAGCGAACTGATTCCCTACACCACACAACCTCGTCAGTGAACTGATACGCTGAAGCATAGACTCTTCAGCGAACTGATT
>Ga0307515_10022426_pt1 | contig 11127 bp, 11 predicted proteins | sample 17_EM_MG_FD_194513 | JGI IMG/M metagenome (GOLD analysis project Ga0307515, IMG submission 194513) | Populus trichocarpa ectomycorrhiza microbial communities from riparian zone in the Pacific Northwest, United States - 17_EM | ecosystem: Host-associated > Plants > Roots > Unclassified | place... | reverse complement strand
GGCACGGTCACGTCGCTGACCTGGCCGTCCGGCCCCGGCGTGCGGATCGACGCGGGCGTCGAGCAGGGCGGCGTCATCGGCGGCAACTTCGACTCGATGCTGGCAAAGATCATCATCACCGGCGCGGACCGGGCGGAGGCCCTGTCCCGGGCACGGCGCGCGCTCGACGAAACGGTCATCGAGGGCATCGCGACGGTGCTGCCGTTCCACCGGCTCGTCGTGCGGGACGAGGCGTTCACTTCGGCGCCGTTCACGGTGCACACCCGCTGGATCGAGACCGAGTGGGCCGGCGGCGTCGAGCCGCACACGCCCGCGGCGGCGTCGGCCGAGGCCGAGGAGCGCGAGACCGTCGTGGTCGAGGTCGCGGGCAAACGGCTGGAGGTCCGGCTGCCGGCCAACCTGCTATCCGGCACGCGGACGGCAGCGGCGTCCCCACGCCCGACGGCCCGCCGAGCGGGCTCCGGCCAGGCAGCGGCGTCGAATGCCGGCGCGGCGGCGCTCACCGCGCCGATGCAGGGCACGATCGTCAAGGTCGCGGTCCAGGACGGCGACCAGGTCTCCGAGGGAGACGTGATCGTGGTGGTCGAGGCGATGAAGATGGAGCAACCACTGCAGGCACACCGCTCGGGAACGGTGTCGGGACTGGCGGTCGAGGTAGGCGCAACAATCCCGGCAGGCGCCACAATCTGCACAATCGACTGACCGAGCCCATCACCCCAAGGGGCCTTGAGGATAGGCGTGGGAGTGGCGGGGTCAGCCGGATTTGCCTGGCGGAGGCAAGCGGCCCAGGACCGCCCGCGCGATCTCGTCCGGATCGCCGGGCAGATCGGGGAACGCACCGCTGACCCGCAGCGTGGCGAAGCCGTGCGCGATCGACCAGGCTGCAAGCCCGGCCGCTCGCAACTCGGATATTGCCCGATCGGTGGGCGAAGCCGACGCGTCAGGAACCGCCCGGTCATTGGACGAAGCCGACGAATCGGGATCGGCCACGGCTGGCGAAGCCGATGAATCGGGATTGGCTGCAGCTGGCGGAGCGGGCGCGCTGGGATCGGCGGGCGGTGCCGGGGCGCCGATGGTCGGCCGATCGGCGATTCCGGCGTAGAGCGCGCGGCTCGCGCGGTCGCGGGCGGCGGCCACCTCCGGATCCATAGCGTGATAGAGATCCGGCCGGAACATGACCTCGAAATGGGCCCGGTGATTCAGGGCGAATCGAACATAGGCCACGCCCTGTTCCAGGAAGCTGTGCGAGGTTGACCATTCCTCGGTCAACTCGTTCGCCAGCAGGTCGTAGCCCTCGACAGCCAGGGCCGTCAGCAGGCCTGCCTTGTCGCCGAAGTGGTGGGTTGGCGCGGCATGGGAGACGCCTGCCCGGCGGGCCAGGGCGCGCAGGCTCAGCGCCGCCGGGCCTTCCTCGCCGATGGCCTTAGCCGCGGCCTCGAGCAGCGCGCGCCGCAGATCCCCGTGGTGATAGCTCTCCTTCACCACTCCCGAATCCTAACTTGTCGCCGGCAAGACGATCAGCGCAGCCGGGTTATCGTCACCTCGACGCCTTGGCCGGTGCTCTTCGGGCCGGCGTAGACGCCCTTCAGCGGCGGCACGTCTCCGTACTCGCGGCCGCGGCCGACCACGACGTGCCGCTCGCCGACCGGGACGCCGTTCGTCGGGTCGAACGCCGTCCAGCGGCCCACCCACCACTCGACCCAGGCGTGGCTCTGCCCGAGCACGCTTTCACCGATCGCCGCGGATGGTTTTGGGTGTAGATATCCGGATACGTACCGGGCCGGCAGGCCCATTTCGCGCAGCAGTGCGACCGTGAGGTGGCTGATGTCCTGGCAGACGCCCTTGCGCTGCTCCCACGCGTGGATCGCGTCGGACTGCACGCCGGTCGCGCCGGGCTGGTAGGTCACCTCGTCGCGGATCCGGGCGCAGACCGCGAGCGCGGCGGCGTGCGGCGTGGGCGACGACTCCTTGATCGCCGCGGCGATGTCGACCAGTTCCTCGTCCAGGGTGGTGCGCTTGGTCGGCATCAGCAGCTCGTACCAGCGGTCCACGCTGTCCGAGTTGGCCAGCGCGCTCCAGGACGCGCCGTCGGCCGGGTCGATCAGGTCGCCCGGCGGCAGGGTCTCCACCGTGGACGTCGCGGTCACGGTCAGCGCCTCATGCTTGGCGTGCACGTCGAACGCGGTGACGACGGTGCCCCAATAGTCCTCGTATCGGTAGGTCCGGGCCGGCGGCCAGACCTCCACCCGGGCATCGAGCACGGCCTGCCGGGCCTCGTTGCGCGGCCACATCCGGGCCTCGTTGTACGACGACGACACCGGCCCCGCATAGTCGAAGCCGCTCTTGTGCTGGATCTTGAGCCGCCAACTGTCGACCACCGGCAAAGTCACGCTGTGCCCTCCTTGCGCATGCCCTTCTGGCCCTCGCCTGCGAGGCCGTGGGCACGCGCAACCGTGTGCCGCTCGGTGCAGGCGGTCATGCGATCACCGCTCCCCGGACCCAGTTGACCGCCGTCGTCTGCCGGAAGTAGCGGCGGGACACCGCGGCGTTCACCTGCTGGCAGGTCTTCTCGAGGCTGGTCAGCACCGGCGACAAATCGTCGATCAGCTCGTCGGCGCCGCGGAACTCCAGGTTGGTCCGGGCCCGGCCGACTATTCGCTGCGCGTCGGTCGCCACTCCGGCCCGTCCCGGGTCGGGCTCGAGGTCGGTGAGGCAGCCCTCGGCCGTCGACAATGCGGCGAAGACCGAACGCGGGAAGAGCCGATCAAGCAGCAGGAACTCGGCGGCGTGCCGATCGTCGAGCGCGCCCCGGTACGTCCGCAGGAAGGTCTCCCACGCCCCGCTCGAGCGCAGCAGGGTCAGCCAGGACGGGATGCTGCCGCCGGCCCGCTCGTGAGTCCGCAACAGCCGAGCCGTCATGTCCACCCGCTCGATGCTGCGGCCGAGCACCAGGAAGAGCCAGCCCTCGTCGCGGCTCATCGTCGCGTCGGTCAGGCCCGCCATCACCGCGCAGCGCTCGCGCACCCAGCGGAAGAACGAATGGACGCCCTGCTGCTCGACCCGGCGGCGGGCGTTCTGCAGGCCGTGCCAGGTCGAGTTGAGACACTCCCACATCTCCGAGGACACGGTCTCGCGGGCGCCCCGGGCGTTCTCCCGGGCCGCCGCCAGGGCGCCGACCACCGAGCTGGGGTTGCGCTCGTCCAGGCCGAGCAGGCCGACCACCCGGGCCGAGGTGTACGGGCCGTCGTCGGTCAGCAACGGCATGCCCATGACACCCAGCAGCGATCGGCACGCCGCGTCCTCGTGCGTCCACGGATCGGCGAGCATCCGCTGCAGGTGTACGTCGAGGATCCGGGCTGTGTCCTCGGCCCGCTCGACGTAGCGGCCGATCCAGTAGAGCGACTCGGCGATCCGGCTCAGCACCGCGTACTCCCCTGCTGTTGCTGTTGCTGTTGCTCCTCGGCGGCGGAGGCGCCGGGACCGAGGTCGGGGCTGGACGCCGCGGGCAGCGGGGCGGGCTCGGCCGGCAGGTGCGGCACCTCGTACGGCGAGGTGTCGGCGCTGTCGGCGAGCACCCAGGTGTCCTTCGAGCCGCCACCCTGGCTGGAGTTGACGACCAGGGCGCCTTCGGGCAGCGCCACCCGGGTCAGGCCGCCGGGCAGCACCCAGATCTTCTCGCCGTCGTTGACCGCGAACGGCCGCAAATCGACATGCCGGCCGCGCAGCCGATTGCCGATCAGCGTGGGCACCATGGAGAGCTTCACCTCGCGCTGGGCGATCCAGCCGCGGGGATTGGCGAGGATCTTTTCGCGTACGTCGGCCAGCTCGTGATCCATCGCCTGCGAGCCGATCACGATGCCCGCGCCACCCGAGCCGTCCACCGGCTTGAGCACCAGCTCACGCAACCGCGGCAGAACCTCGTCGAGCACGCCGTCGTCGTCCAGCCGGTACGTGTCGACGTTGGGCAGCAGCGGCTCCTCGTTGAGGTAGTACCGGATCAGGTCCGGCACGTATGTGTAGAGGAGTTTGTCGTCGGCGACGCCGTTGCCGACCGCGTTGGCGATGGTGACCCGGCCCGCGCGCGCCGCGTTGAGCAGCCCCGCCACCCCGATCACCGAGTCGGCCCGGAAATGCACCGGATCGAGGAAGTCGTCGTCGATGCGCCGGTAGATCACGTCCACCCGCTGCTCGCCGGCCGTGGTGCGCATCGCCACGTCGTTGCCGACGCAGACCAGGTCACGCCCCTCGACCAGCTCGACGCCCATCTCCCGGGCGATCAGCGCGTGCTCGAAATAGGCCGAGTTGTAGACACCCGGGCTGAGCACCACCACGGTCGGGTCGCTGACGCCCACGGGGGCGGCGGCGCGCAGGGCCCGCAGCAGCATCGCCGGATACGACTCCACCGGCAGGATCCGGGTGGCCGCGAAGACCTCCGGCAGCACCTGGGCCATCGCCCGCCGGTTCTCCATGACGTAGCTCACGCCGGACGGGATCCGCACGTTGTCCTCGAGCACCCGGAAGGTGCCCTGCTCGTCGCGGATCAGATCAACACCGGCGACATGGATGCGTACGCCGTTGGGCGGGTTGATGCCGGCCGCGGCGCGCAGGAAATGCGCGCTGGTGGCGATGAGCCGCCGCGGGACGACGCCGTCGGCGAGCACCTGACCGGCCCCGTACACATCGGCTAGAAAGGCCTCCAGGGCCCGGATCCGTTGGGCCACGCCGAGCTCGATCGCGCGCCACTCGGCCGCCGCGATGATCCGCGGGACGATATCGAGCGGGAAGGGGCGTTCCACCCCCTTCAGGGCGAAGGTGATGCCCTGATCGAGGAATGCCCGGGCCAGAACCTCGGCTCGCACGCCCAGCTCAGCGCTGGACAACGGTTGGAGCGTGGCGTGCAGCGTCTCGTAGCTCTCTCGAGGCATACCGAGCTCGCTGAACATCTCGTCCCAACCGGGGCCGAGGCGGTACTCCTCGAATAGATCCGCCATGGAATGAATCTAGGCGCCGGTCGTTGCGCACGGGTAACAGATGCAACAGCCAAGATTTTTCTGGGGCGGGCCGTCGGTACGGGACCTACCGACGGCCCTGACGTCCGCGACACCAGGAACGGGGGACCCAGTGTCACTGGACAGTCCTACGGTACGCGCCGGCGCCGAGCCGTCGAACGGAACCGCCCGATGTACGCGACACTGGCATAAACCACCCGCGGTTTCGCGGTCGAGGCCGTACCGTGTCGGGCATCACGGTTAACCGGGCCTGAACTGAGCGCATCCTGAACTCAGCACACTCACAGCAGCCCGGCTGCACAATGCCGTGAGCCCTAGAGCCGCGAGGTGGCCGAACTCATGACCGATCTGTTGACCGCGATGGCAACACCGGCATGGGTGTATCTGGCGATCTTCGGCTTCCTGGCGGTCGACGCGATGGTCCCGGTGGTGCCGATCCAGGCCATCATGATCACTTCCGGCGCCCTCACCGTGTACGGCGGCCTCAATCTTCCGCTGGTCATCGCGGTCGGGGCGCTCGGCATGTTCACCGGCGACTCGATCGCGTTCGTGCTCGGGCGCACGGCCGGCCACGCGGGCGGAAACTGGCTCAGCGGCCGGCTGGCGGCGCTGCGGCACCGGTTCGCGCCGAAGGCGGACGACGGCGAGGAGCACGGCCCGTCCAAGACCAAGCGCGCCGCCGAACGCTTCACCCGCGGCCTGCGCCGCCCGGGCCCGCTAGTGCTGTTGCTGTGCCGCTTCGTGCCGGGCGGCCGGATGGCGGCGGGCTATCACGCCGGCCGCACCGGCTATCCGATCAAGCTCTTCGTCAGCTACGACGGCGCGGCCGCGGTCGCCTGGGCCACCTACGGCGGCCTGGTCGGGCACGTCGGCGGCACCGCGGTGACCCAGTCGGCCTGGCGGCTGTTCGCGGTCGCCGCCACGGCCGCGGTCATCTTCGGCACCGCCGGCTGGATCCTGGCCCTCTTCGGCGGGCGCAACGCCGTCGAGGAGGAGGGCGCCGACGAGATCGAGCCCGGCGTCGACGCGGCGCAGCTGGCCAGCCCCGGCGAGGAGCACGAACCCACCCGGCAGTGACAGCCCGGCGCTATTGCAGCTCGTGCTGCATCAGCTGGCGGGCCGCCTCGGCGATCGAGCCGGAGAGCGACGGATAGATCGTGATCGTGTGGGCCAGCTGGTCGACGGTCAGGTTGTTCTCGATCGCCATCGTGATCGGCAGGATCAGCTCGCTCGCCTTGGGCGCCACCACCACGCCGCCGACGATCTGGCCGGTGGCCGGGCGGCAGAAGAGCTTGACGAAGCCGTCGCGCAGGCCGGCCATCTTCGCCCGGGCGTTGCCGGTCAGCGGCAGCATCACCTGGCGGGCCGGGACCTTGCCGGCGTCCACGTCGTTCTGCGAGAGGCCGACGGTGGCCAGCTCGGGATCGGTGAAGACGTTCGCCGAGACCGTCCGCAGCCGCAGCGGCGCGACGGCCTCGCCCATCGCGTGCCAGACCGCGATCCGGCCCTGCATGGCGGCGACGCTGGCCAGCGGCAGCACGCCGGTGCAGTCGCCGGCCGCGTAGATGCCGGGGACGTTGGTGCGGGAGACCCGGTCGACGGTGACGTAGCCGCCCTGGGCGACGTCGACGCCGTACTCGCGCAGGCCCAGCTCGGCCGTGTTCGGGATCGCGCCGACCGCCATCAGCGCGTGCGAGCCGGTGACGACCCGGCCGTCGGAGAGGGTGACCTGGACGCCGTCGCCGATGTTGACCACCGACTCGGCCCGGGACTGGTTGAGGATCGTCATGCCGCGCTCGCGGAAGACCCGCTCGATCGCCATGGCCGCGTCGGCGTCCTCGTGTGGCATCACCCGCTCGCGGCTGGAGACGAGCGTGACCTGCACACCCATCGCCAGATAGGCGCTCGCGAACTCGGCGCCGGTGACGCCCGACCCGATCACGATCAGGTGCGCGGGCAGCTCGGGCAGGTCGTAGACCTGTCGCCAGTCCAGGATCCGCCGGCCGTCCGGGACGGCGGTGGGCAGCACGCGCGGGGTGGCGCCGGTGGCGATCAGCACTGTGGCGGCGTCCACCGCGTACGTCTCCGCACCCTCCGGGGTGATCAGAACCTGGTGGGTGTGACCGAGCGTGTCCTCGCCCAGGCGCGCCCGGCCGGTGACGAAGTCCACACCCGCCTTGATCAACTTGGCCTGGATGTCGCCGGACTGGGCCAGCGCCAGCTTTTTGACCCGCTGGTTGACCGCGACGGCGTCCACGGTCACGGCGGACAGGCCGGCCGACCGGATCCCGAACTCCTCGTTGTGCCGATACCCCGTCACCACCTCCGAGCTGGCGATGAACGTCTTCGACGGCACGCAGTCGGAGAGCACGCAGGCGCCGCCGGCTCCGTCGGCCTCGACCAGGGTGACGTCCGCGTCGAGCTGCGCGGCGACCAGGGCCGCTTCGTACCCGCCCGGCCCACCGCCGATGATCACGATCCGACTCACAGTGCTCCAACCTCCGTCAAAACTGGTGCCAACTATGCCGACACGCACTCCTCGTATTCTCCCCCACCCCCGGCTCCGGCTATCGTCATCGCCGTGCGTCATTACGCCGCGTATGGCTCAAACCTCGACCCGGCCCGCATGCGGGCCTACTGTCCGCACTCCCCGATGGTGGGCGTGGGGTGGATAGAAGGCTGGCGCCTGACCTTCGCGGGTGAGGGTGACATGGGCTGGGAGGGCTCGGTGACCACGATCGTCGAGTCGCCCGGCGACCGGGTCTTCGTCTCCGTCTACGACGTGCACCCGTGGGACGCGGCGCAGCTCGACGAGGTCGAGGGGGTGACCGCGGGGGCGTATCAAAAGCTTACCGTGCGTGTCTCCACGCTCGAGGGCGAATTGAGCGCCTGGGTCTACGCGTTCGACGGCTACGAGGGCGGCATGCCGACGGCGTGGTATCTCTCGGAGATCGCGAACGCGGCCGAGAAGGCGGGCGCACCCGACGACTACGTCGCCGACTTGCGGCAGCGCCCGACGCGCACGTCCAAGCCGGACATCTAGCCCGCGGCGGCCAGCGTGCGCTGGTAGATGTTGGCCGCGTACTGCGGGGTCATTCCCACCGCGCGATAGAGCCGCGCGGCCTCGGTCGGGTTGTCCAGGTCGACGCCCAGCCCGGCCTTGGTGCGGCCCTTGCCGGCGTAGGTGGCGAAGGCGCGCCGCAACAGTGCCGCACCCACCCCCTGCTTCCGGTACGGCCGCAGCACGGCCAGGAACTTGACCCAGCCCTCGCCGTCGTCCATCCCGGAGTCGGAGGACTGGAGCACCCCGGCCCACTCGCCGTCCACTTCGCCCACGAACCACTCGTCATAGGACACGCTGGACTCGGCGGCGACCCGCTCGCGCCACGTCGGATAGTCGGTGGCCCGGTGGTCGGTGTCCCGGAACGCCTCCTCGATGGTGGCGTGGAACCGCCGCAACTCGTCCTCGTCGTCCGCATCGACCGGGCGGACGGTGACGCCGGCCGACGGCTCGGGCGCGACGCTCGAGACACCGTCGAGGGACATGGCCATCCGGGCGTTCTGCTTGAGAAACTCGAAGCCGTTGCCGGTCAGCACGGCGATCCACCGTTGCTCGGTCGGGATCGCGCCCGCTCGTACGGTGATCGGGTCGTGGCCGAATTTCCGGGCCCGCTCGGCCACCCGCTGGAGCAGCAGCTCGAGCAGCACCTGCTGGGCCGGCTCGCCGCGCTGCGGCCAGACGTAGACCTCGACGAACTCACGCTCGCCGCCGGCCGGATTGTCCGGATAGGCCCAGCCGACGATCTCGCCGTGCTCGTCCAGGGCGAGCCAGCAGTCCACGGCAGGATCCGTGTTGGGCCCGGTCAGCGCCTCGCGGACCTCGTCGACGGTGAAATCCGGCTCGCCGACGGCAGCGATGTCGCTGGCGTGCACGAGCTTGAGGATCTCGGGCAGATCGGCGAGGGTCGGCCGGCGCGTCGACCAGCCGTCGGGAAGCGCAGTCATCCCGGCATCGGACCACAACCGGCGGACCCGACGAAACCAGATTACCGCCCGAGCTGGCCCCTCAGCGACTCCAGCAGGCCCACGAACTCGACCCGTTCGGCGATGCTGAGCTGCGCGTACGCCTGACCGGCCAGCGAATTGGCGACCGACTCCGCCCACATCAGCCGGCGCACCAGCGGCCCGGCCGGCGGATAGGGCGGCTGCCAGCCGAACGCGACCGCGCCCGTCTCACCCTCCGGGCCGGCGATGATCGCCTCCAGCGGCGTGAGCCCACTGGCCCGCACTGCGACCACGTGCACGCCCATCTGATGCTCGTGCAGCAAGTGCAGCGCGACCGCGGCCAGCGCACCCGGCGAATTGTCCGGCACCGGCATGGCCCGCCAGGCGGCGAAGAGCGGCAGCCCCGCGGCGTCGACGCTGTCGTAGACCTTCTTGGCCAGGTCACAGATCCGGGTGACCCGGCCGAACCCGCCGATCTGGTCGTTGCCCCACCGGCACAGCTCATGCAGGTGCCAGGTGGCGACCTCGAGCGGCTCGGTCGTCTTCGCCGCGGCCTCCCAGCCGTCGGTCACGGCATCGGGCGCGATGAAGCCAATGGCCGCGCCGACGGTCTCTGGCCCGACCTCACCGAGCGCACCGGCCCGCGCGGACACGTGGTAGGCCCACCCCGACAGGCCGAGCAGCCGGGCCCGGCGCAGCGTCTGGGGCGATTCGGCGAACGCACCCACGAGTCCCGCGAGTCCCGGCTTGGCAGTGGCGGCAGCCTGTTCGGGAGTCACGCGCCGATTCTGCTCTCCCGGGTCGGTTCTGGAAAATATTCTCTCAATCCGTCTCGTCGCCCTCGAGATCCTCGAGAGCTGCCTGAACGTCGCCGACCTGGCGCCGGGCCGCGGCCGTCTCGCGCTCCGCGGTACGTCTCGCCAGCTTGCGCCGGGCCACGTCGGCCACCGCCTCGGTGCGGCGGCGCTCGAGCTCGGCCAGCTCGGCGTCGATGTCCTCGACGGCGTGACCCGCGTCACGTTCGGCCCGTTCGGCCCGTTCGAGTTGATCGTCGGCCCGGTCCTCGGCCGCCCGCGCCGCCGCCAGCTCCCGTTTCAACTCGCGCCGGCGCTCGTCACGCTCCCGGCGGCGGCGCTCGGCCGCGGCCCGCTCCCGGGGACTCGGCCGGGCCGGCGCCTCGTCCTCGTCCTCGTCGCCCGCGCCGTCGACCTCCGGCTCCGCTTCCTCCTCGTCCACCGAATCTGCCGTGATCAGCCGCAGCCGGGGCCGCGGCACCTCGCCGAAGCCCGCATACGTGGCCGCGCGCACCAACCGGCCGGAGCGCACCTGCGCGGCGATCTCCGGCTCGGCCAGCGCCGCGGTCAACGTGGCCTCGACCTCGCCCAGCGGCAACTTGCCCGCGCCGAGCGCCGGGTCCTCCGCCAGGGCGAGCTTGCGGGCCGCCGTGACCAGGGCGGACACCACCTGGCGCCGCTGGTTGGACAGCTCGCGCAGCTGATCGCCCTGCAGGCCGCGCTGGGCCTCGCGCAACGCGGTGGAGAGCTCCACCAGGTCGTCGATCAGCTCGGGGCGGCGCAGCGCGAGCAGGTTGACCAGCCAGGCGGCCACCGTGGGCTTGCGCAGGGCGGCGTAACGCTTGGCGGCGTCCTTGTCGCCGATCTTGCGGGCGTCGGCGATCGCGGCCGCCCGGGCCGCGACGAAACCGTCCGGCGGCGCCTCGTACAGACCCCGGATCAGGTCCTCGCTGACCGGCACGTCAGTTCAGCGTCGTGCCGGGCGCCACGTGCGCGTACTTGGTGCCGGAGAGCCGCTCGAGATGCCCGTCACTGACCTTCGCGCCGGTCTCGTTGAGCAGGAAATCGTGCAGCGCGTACGCCCGGCGGGGCTTGACCGCGCGGACGAAGTCGATCGACTCCGCCAGCTTCATCCAGGGCGCGTTGAGCGGCACGAACAGGGTGTCGACGACCGCACCGTCGGGCACCGTGAATGAGTCGCCCGGGTGGAACACCGAGTCGTCGGCGTCCGCGATCAGATAAGCCAGGTTCGCGATCCGCGGGATGTCCGGATGGATCACCGCGTGCTCGCCCCCGTACGCGGTCACCGCGAAGCCGGC
>Ga0307515_10022425_pt1 | contig 11127 bp, 13 predicted proteins | sample 17_EM_MG_FD_194513 | JGI IMG/M metagenome (GOLD analysis project Ga0307515, IMG submission 194513) | Populus trichocarpa ectomycorrhiza microbial communities from riparian zone in the Pacific Northwest, United States - 17_EM | ecosystem: Host-associated > Plants > Roots > Unclassified | place... | reverse complement strand
CACCCCCATCGCCAGTGCACAGAGACCAGCACGCAACCAGTAATCCTTTACGCTGTATTTGGTAAGGTTGGATGCTAGTGATCCATTTGCCACCTGATCGTAACGAGCGATGGCGGCAGGGTAGTTCTCCAGCTCGGCGTGAAGATCAGCAGCATCCTTGAAACAAGCGTTCGCCGTTCTGCAAGTGGACCCAAGTGAACAACAGCAGGGTATTACCCGGATGAAAACGTACGCAGTGGCGTCCTCCTGAGCGTACCAATCCCCAGCTCGCTCGTAACTCTCGCATCCCTTGTTCAGGTCCTGCTTCTCTTGGATATAGATCTGGGCGATTTCCTTCTCGCGGTCGGCAGCTTGCCTAAAACGGCCAGCTTTGGTGAGGAAAGTGACGGTATGGGAGAGCGCAGTAATAGCCACTGTGCACGAGTTTAGCCGACGCAATGACCACAAGGCCCGAAGTGGACTCACAATCGGGATATCCACGCTTGTATGCCTTGGCAGCGTTCCACCACGCATTTGCAGCGTCATTAATCTCTTTGCAGTTCTCTCTGCACTCGGCCTCTCGCGCGTGAGCATCGCCAGCCTCTTTGAAGAGCTTGTCAATCTTGAAAGCGTTCGCAGCTTGTTGATAGAGGTCCCCAGCTTCTTCCCACTTGGAGTTATTGGACGAAAACCAGCCACCTGACGAGGCGGCCTTCTTGTCTGCCTTTTCCAGGAGCGCCTGGGCGGCCGATTTCTGAGGAGCCATGATGGTTAAGGGTGAGGGAGTTGACTAGCGCTCTCGGCATTTCCCCTTAGAGATCGGTCACGGCCACGATCATCCCGCGGGGCTGCCAGTTCGTCCACCGCAGGGTGCCAACTTCTGGCGGGCACAGCCAGAACCCGCTGTGCAAACTGTGCATTGTGAACCATTGACGCAGCTGTGATTGTGGATCACGGAACCACAGCTGACGGAGGGAGACAGTAGGGTTGTGCTTGCCGACCTGTCGTTATTTCGACCCGGCATTCCTCGCGTTTTTCTGCTGCGAGACTCGGAGGTATAGAACGTAGTTCTGGGTGTAGCGGCCAGAGTTGTACGCTGTAGAGTTTGTAGATCCAGCAATCGGATTCGCTTAGATCGTTCGGGGGGCGATTACAAAATTGGATACTTGGTTCGCTCTTCGACCGAGTCCCCGCTTGTCGCTCTACAACCACTTGCCCCCAGCCAAATTTTCGCGTTTGACTCCCCCTCCGTGACTCTTTCAAGCCTTCGTCTCTTGCGACCTGAACGATGCCTCTGAACGTCAACGAGCTCCGTCGGTTATCCGATCTCCATCCAAAGCCTAGAGCTATCCAGTTCCAGTACGGAACCGCCGGGTTCAGGACAGGGTGAGGATCCACATCGTCTCCAAGCCCATCGATCAATCAATGCCGTTACAGCGCAACTATCCTCGATTCGACACTCTTTCGAGTTGGCATCCTCGCCGCGTTGAGGAGCAAAAGGCTCGATGGAAAGACCATCGGTGTTATGGTCACCGCTTCACACAATCCCGAGGCAGTAGGTTTACCCACTTGTGACAATCAACGGTCACGGACCACGGCTAACGGAATCGTCCATAGGATAATGGTGTCAAGCTCGTTGATCCGCGTGGAGAGATGCTGGAGAACGCTTGGGAGAGTCACGCTACCACCCTCGCCAACGCTCCCAACACCTCTGCTCTCGTTGAGGCGGTCGAAAACTTTGTCAGAGTTGCAAAAATCGACCTCAATAAGCCTTCCAGGGTCGTGTACGCCCGTGACACCAGACCGTCTGGCGCATCGCTCGTCCATGCTTTGGAGGATGGTCTCAAAGCCATCGGTGCCGAAACCAGAGACGCTGGGATCACCACCACCCCTGTCCTTCATTATCTTGTCAGAGCGATCAATACCAAGGGAACCAAGGATGAGTATGGTCCGGACACTGAGGAAGGTTATGTGACCAAACTCACAACCGCATTCAAGAAACTTATCGTAGGCCAATCAAAACATCCGAAAATGATACGCCGTTCACTATTTTACAGGCCGGTAAAGCTGCTCTACCACCTCTGGTTGTGGATTGTGCAAACGGTGTTGGTGCATTGGCGTTGCAAAAATTCATACCCGCCCTCGGTACTAGCCTTACCCTCCTCCCCGTAAACGACGCCATGTCCACCCCCGGTGCCTTGAACCACGCCTGTGGCGCAGACTATGTCAAAACTCAACAGAAGATTCCACCCTCCCTCGAATCGCATCTTCGCCCCGGTCAAAGAGCTTGCAGCTTCGACGGCGACGCAGATCGATTGATGTACTTTTATCTGGACGAACGAGGGCGATTCCGGATGCTCGACGGAGATAAGATCGCCTCCCTTGTTGCGGCTTTTATCGTGGAACTCGTCAAGTCTGCCAACCTCGAGGACAAGATCAAGGTCGGCGTCGTCCAAACTGCCTACGCCAACGGTGCTTCGACGAAGTATCTGTCCGAGGTGAGTATTTTATCCCCGATTAAAGCCCCCTACTGACTCTGTGCCAGCGTTTGCCAGTCAAGTGCGTTCCAACTGGAGTCAAGCATCTTCATCACGCCGCAGAACACTACGACGTTGGTGTCTACTTTGAGGCGAACGGCCATGGAACGGTCTTGTTCTCCCCAGAGACACAACAGTTGATGCGCGAGCACCAACCAGCGATCCCTGCGCAGCTGACCGCGCTCACTCACCTGTTGAATCTAAACGACCTGATCAACCAAACTGTCGGCGATGCCACCTCGGACATGTTGCTCGTCGAGGTAGTTCTTGCCCACAAGTCGTACAGTGGTGTGGAGTGGGATTCGTTGTACGTTGACCTGCCCAATCGGTTGGTCAAGGTCAAGGTTGCGAACCGGAATGTGTTCAAGACCGAGGATGCGGAGAGAAAACTCACTAGCCCTCCCATGTTGCAAGCCAAGATCGATGATTTGGTGCGGAAATATGAGGACGGTCGGTCCTTTGTTCGACCCAGTGGCACGGAGGATGTTGTCAGGGTGTATGCAGAGGCTCGTGCCAAGTCACAGGCTGATGGTAAGCAAGACCTATTCGCCCTCTTGATGTAACGGTTCTCTGACCCGTACGTCCAGACCTAGCGTTCCGAGTCGCTGGCTTGGTCTATGATGAGGTCGGTGGCGACCCAGCTCACCGTCCTCGAGAATTCTTGTAGTCAGGTAAAACACAGCGGTGTATGTACGTTAGATCGGAATTGTGTCGGATCAGACTCTTTGGAAGCACAGTTATGACGGAGTAGGATCTGTTGAAGGTTTAACAAGCCTTTCAAATGCTGGGACTGGAACTGGGGCGGGCGGAATGCCATTCCTTGTCCGTTGTGGTCCGTCGCAATAGAGTGGCGCGGAGGGCGGAATCTCCGGATCCCACTCCGAAGACCCGAGTGACGACGGTGAAGCGAGGAAGTGTTATTTTCCACAATGAGCACGCAACAAGACGTAAATAAAACCACGTCTGCACACAATCGAACACTCTTGCAAGTAAACCACCAGCTATGTGTCGGTTCGTAATCTACAAAGGAACTGCCCCAGTCCAGCTCTCGCATGTAAGTTTCCACTCAGCAGTCGCATCATGGTCGCCGACGCTCACTACCGTATCTACCCCGCTCGCCGAAGCTACTGACTAGGCCATGCCACTCGATCGTCAATCAAGCATTCAGTCCTCGTCTACGTCTCGATCCCAGACGACCCATTAACGGAGACGGATTCGGTGTTGGGTGGTATGACTCGGTCTACGACGAGGAGCTGGGGGTTCAACCGTGCATATTCACGTCTTCAACACCGGTAAGTGACCCGCTCTCGTCATAGTTCGAACCGTTGACGGGCTCTTTCGACATCCGGCTGCGACGGGCTGACCCGATGACGCGGTTTAGGCTTGGAATAACGCAAACCTCGTCCGATTAGCCGAGAAGATCAAATCCCCACTCGTATTGTGAGCGTCCAACGGCGGTTTTCGTGCTTTTTGGGCGGCTGTGACTGACTAGTGACTCGTGGGGCGTGGTCGTGTGCGTTGTATAGTGGGCATGTTAGGGCGACGACTACTGGATCGCTCTCACTGGACAATTGTCACCCCTTTGGATACGGGAAGTTGATGGTGAGATCTCTTCCCTCACAGTGCGTACGGCTCACACAGGGGTGACCTCTAGTGGATGCATAACGGAGAGATCGCCGAGTTTTCGAAGATCAAACGGAAGCTTCAAACGGCCCTGTCTGACGAGATCTTCGACAGCGTCAAGGGAAATACTGGTGATTGGCATACTCGTGAGAAAGGTTACCTCCGCTGATGCCACTCCACCAGATTCAGAATGGGCTTTCGCGTTGTTTCTATCAAAAGTGAGTTCTCTCTCTCCAGCTATTGAAACCACGAGGCTGAACGTACGATGTCGATAGCTCCCAGATCCGAACGCCAAGTCATTCACTTTTCACATCTTGAAGGACGCGATGCTCGCGACCATAGCTGAAATCAACAAGTACCACGAGGACGCCGGAATTACAGAGGTGAGCCTAATGCAGCGCCGATCGTGTCCGACGTGCTCACCCCGCGCCTCTTGTAGCCGAGTCTTATGAATTTCTGTATTACGGATGGAGAAAGCGTTGTTGTGACTCGATATATCTCAAGCCGCAAGGACGCGGCCGCATCCCTGGTTCGTTCTACGACTGTGATCATGCCGGACTTTTACTGATGACCGGTCACGACCTGCCACAGTGGTTTTCGTCCGGCACATCGTTTAGCGAATACGCGCCAGGCGGACACTACAAGATGTTCAAAGAGGACAAACGAGAGAATATCATCATGGTGGCCAGCGAACCGCTAACGTTCGAGAAAGGTGAATTAGACAGTGAATTCCTGATCCTACTCCCCCCGTTTCTGACCTCTCGTCAGCTGACTGGATGGAAATCAAGACCAACAACATGGTCATCCTTACTCCAAAGATGAATGTCCTGTTGATACCGATCGTGGACAAGTTCTACGTCCACCCATCCGACCCGGATTCCCAGAACCGGGGGACAGACTTTGCTGCTGCCAAGGGTCTCTTCACTGAGCGTTGGCAGGTCGATATCCCACTTACCCCTGCCCCGAACTCGACCACTCCACAACCTGTCTCACCGGTTTGATGTGCTACGTCCTGGTAGCACTGTGTATTCCTCCGTGTCGTTACCCGGTTCTCCCCTCGTTTCCCTAATCACACAAAATATTATTCGGGGATACACCTTCCTTGGTAGATACGTGTCTTTTCGTGACAAAAGGACATAGACGATGTAGATAATGTGTAACACTAAAATGGTTATCAAACAGCATATTCGTCAGTCAATCATGGGTACTCGTAAGTTCGTAGCGTCAGCAATACACAGGTTTGACCTGGAGAGAGCAAGAAAGAGGGTATGTATGTGGAAGAGAATTTAAACCGGAGGTTCATAAACCTCCGGGATGGTATCCCCGCGCCTATGGCTGGCCGACAAGGAACGATTGGCTTCGTCCAGTGCGCTCGTCACTGCACATTATCAGTGCACACGAAAGACGTATAGGACAAGTCTCGCCCACCTTTAACTTGGTAGCGACCTTCGTGAAGCTCGAGTTGTTCAAAGGTCAACCGGAGGCGTTCTTCCTGATGTCGAACGGCTTCCTCAGCCTCGATGAGTTTCTGCTGCTCCAGTCTGACCCGCTCCGCGTCAAGCCTGAGACGTTCCTTGATCTCAAACACGCCACGATGGAGGTCATGTAAGAGGAGAATCTCTTCCTTATGAGCGACCCTCGCAGCATCGAGTTCTTCGCCTACGAAATTTCTCAGAGCTGTGGACCCACGCGTATAATCATAATTCGAACACACCTGCATAAACGATTTCTTCTACCGCGGTGGCATATCTTGTCCTTCCAGTGTCATTCAATGCCCAAGAAACAGTCTTTAAGCTTGAACGACTGTTCGAGCGCTTCAGACTGCTCCTCTTCCGTACTAACGGTGGCCGGTCTAGGGTAGCTTCGGCCGTTTGCGGCACAGGCATTGGAGGAGCAGCCTCGGGGACAGTAGGTTCTGGCATCGTCAAGGAAGAATCACTCGGTGGAATGATATCGATGGGCGGGATTTCATCATGAGGGTTGGCTATACGGCCAGCAAGTTGATCGTGTAGCTCTGAGAGAGTGCTTTCGCGAGGTCGATATGGCATAGGTATTGGATCGGGGGATAAGACATCAGGCCGGGAAGCGTTGAGTTCTGTGTCTGACACCCACGGTATTCTGCCTGGAGTTGCGTCACGGTGCTCGACGTGCACGAAGGATTCTGCGGGAACCGATGGGAGGGTCTTCTCTTGATCGTCATCTGAGAAGTAGGATCGTTCTGTTTGCTCTGTTTGCTCCGTTTGCTCTGGATAGTAACTCTCTTCTGCGTAGCTGAGTCCGGATTGGGAGGATCGACGGCTGGCGGTCACACCAGGAGCGCGATGTTTTCCGCTCGTCCCTCGAGTACCGTGAGAGTGCTTGGACGAGGCGTGCTGTTTGCGAGACTTCTGAACAAACGACGGTGGGGCGTTGTTCATATCGTGCCTGTTCCTGTACCATTTCTCGAGTTCCTAAAACCCCGCTAAGCGGTCGTTCGGCTCCATCACGGAAACAAACGTGCCTTCAGAGTAAAATCGGAGGGAGCGTAGAGAGTACGGAACTGAGCCTCCTTTCCATGTGCGGGGCTGATGCGTGCCAGGCGCCTGCACTTCCCTGCATCCAATGGTTCAACTTTAAATGAACGCGCAAAAAGGCGCGAATGCTCACTTATCATACGGTCTTTGAGGTGCCTTACGTGCATCAGACGTTCCCAGGACGCTTCTGTTCCCTTAGCGAGTTCTACCTGTTCTTGACTCAGTAGATAAGCGTATACCTGAGACGCTCTCGGGGGGAGAAGCACTGGCGACGCGATGTTAGTCTCTGGCGATGGAAATATCGGGATTCGCTTGCCTTTGAGCTCATTGGGGGTGTCTGTGCATTGAAGGTACCTCCAACCAGGCCTAGTGCTCGCGTCTGGTGGTTCTAGTTGGCCCCGAACAGGGCTTGGTTGGAAATATTGAAGCGGGGTGGTCATGGTTTGGCTCAAGGGCTTCCAGAAGCCTGCGCGTATTGTGCGAGAGGCACGTTTAAGGCGAAAAACGTGTTTCTGCCTCCACCTGGCCACACGGTGGATCGAAAGAGAGGGTTGTTTGCGCCGGTGAGCTCATAACCGGATCGGGGAAGCAATAAGGTTATCACAAGCTGTCTCCCCACACCCACGACGTCCATCCGGTTTCTTGACAAACGATTTGCGTAAACGTCCCCCAAAACGTTTCCTGCGTCCCACTCGCGCACATTCCGGATGCCGTCGGCCTTGGCAAGATATGAGGCCTTTCTCGTAAACAACGTTTCCGTCATCTCCAGCCTCGAGTCTTCACTCCGCTCCGTGACGTGGATTTTGCCAGGGAGGTTCAGGGATGCCGAACTCACGTCAGAAGCATGTGCGTACTCTGACCTGCGCCCCAAGAATTTCGCTTAATTTCTAGTTTTAGTGGCGGCGTTGCTGAACACGATCAGTCTGTACCATGACACGCTGCTCAACCGGGTCATGCAGTCGGATATCAAGTACAAGCCCCTTATCCCATCCTCCCACCACTCTCGGTACACGCGCGCATGGGTCAAAAAGGACACAAGGTACAAGTGGTTTGCACGAGCCCTCGAAGTCATTCGTTACCTCCAGCTGTTGATCGAAATGGGCTTGCGACGGAAGGCTTCGAACAGGATCCGTTGGAGAGCTGTAGTTCTCATCGAATGCGTCAAGTAAGTCCTCAATTCTCACTTGTGTTGACCCCCCGCCCACATCGGGTCCTTATCCTTGTCCCCGAATCTCCAGGGCAATTCTTCGGTTCGCCCTACTACGTATAACGAACCGTCCCTTGGTCGGCCCCCCGGTACCCGAAAGAGATTTCGACATCGCATCTCTTCCACCCCCTTCCAACTCTTCGTCTCCGACTCTGGCGCCCTCCTCGCCTTCCCCGTCCCCACCCCAGACCCCGGACCACCTCAAGAACAACCACGTTCCGCTACAACCCCACTATCTCCTGGCCCCCCCGCCCCCTCCTGCCATAGATGTCTCAGCAATAGACGACTTCTTGCTTCCGAAGGCCCTCTCTACTTCATCCGTAAAGGCGCCGTCCGCCCTCGTGAAGCCTTTGTCTAGTCCCAGAGACTGGCTTGTCGAATCTTTGTACATCTTGCGGCCCCTCATCTACGGTAAGGTATTCCGCGGTGGTGTCAGGGTGAATTATGCTCATCACCTCCGAAGCTATCATGTTGTCTCGTGATCAAGACGGCAGCAATCCACTGGTCGTTTCGATTGCATTGGAAATGATTGCGCGAAACCTTCGCCGAAAGGCATCTGCTTCGTCGTCGTTGGAACGATCGGAGTACGCCCGGAGAGACAGAGAGATCCTGTGGTATTTATTCCGTGGTAGTATCTGGCGCAGCTTTACGCGGTATTGTTTCCTTCTTAAATACCGAGTACTCAACCGAACTGACCCTCGGATTCTAGACCCAAGCTGGATGCGGTGGCAGACAAGGTTTCTAACATACCCCTACTTGGCGTAGCGAGCGCGATTTTGAAAGACTGGATGCCTCTAATTGATGAGTATTATTATTGTGCGTCTGATCTGATCCTCCAGCAACGGGTGTCTGACGGGAAAATCTTACAGACACTTCTTCTTAACTCGGACTGTTGCTTTTGTTACTGCTCCCGGCTCTGTATATGGATTCATACATGTAATGCATCTTGGTCCAACACATGCTCCTTGTGGCCAGCGGATGTTTCCGAGCCATGTTAACATATCTCCATGAGTAATATCTTTTCTCGTCTGATCTCTTATTCATCGCTTCTTGTGCGTCTGTTGCTCTGGATGACTCTCAGGTTTCGCCATAGAAGTATATAAGTGAGTTGGATCAATCTTTCTAGTCTTTCGTTTTTCGATCCTACTATTCCACCCACTCCTTCTCTCTCTTGTCTAAAAATATCATGTCGCAGTTCCGGACGACGCTACCCCCCGTTCGCAGGATCGTCACTGCCCACGATAGCGGTGGTAAAGAAATTATACGTAGTGACTCCTCCATGTCCCCACAGGTTGGGGAATTTTTCTCGAAGGTACTCACCAAAACGCCTACCTCACGACGCCCTAACAGGATGAACGTCAATTCAACGTCGCCCTAGGGAAAATATGGGTGACTGACTCTTTCCCCTCCAACGACAACAACACCGAGTGAGTCCCCTCTTTTTTTTTCGTGAGCCTTTATGTGAGTGAGCTGACATGCAGAACGATTTGCAGAATAGATGGGGCGACGAGGGAGGTAACCGGGACATCTGCCTCACAGAACGCTAGTTGCCTCTTCACCGACCTTGGACCCGGGCAGGAGACTACGATGGTATATCCCCAGTCTCTAATATCATGTGCTCCCGAGTCGAACTCAAAGTGATCGTTCTCACCAATAGCACCGCACTTCTACGGTTGACCTGAACGTCCTGTGTAAGCGTTCACCCGCCTATCTCACGCGCGACCGCCATTTTGGGCTAACACACCGGCTGACTCTCGTTGTGGCAGTATCCGGGGAAGTCGTCTTGGTTTTCCCGGATGGTACGGAGACCCACCTCAAAAATCCTGGTGACACCATCGTCCAAAGGGGCACGAATCACGCATGGAGGAACCCAGGGACGACGTGGACACGCTGGATGACGTTCGTCATTGACGCGGCTCCCACGCGAGTAAATGGACAAGAACTCGTAGACATCCTTCCCACGCCCTAGGGTACTCAAGTCAAGACCTCCCCGCGCCCCGACGCCGGTGCCGTCTCGGATGCCGTACAGCAGTATTAGATTCGCACTTTGTCCTGAAACGAAGCAATCAAAAAACGCCAGAGGGCTCGTGATCTCGAACACAAAAAAAAGCTTGTATTGCCTCAAGGGAGCTGTCTATGGCGGTGGGTCGAGGTCGCCCGGTGGTGATCACAAGAGACGTATCGATCAGACGATTTGGACGTTTTTCGAATTCTGATGTTCCATTTGGCGTATATATAGATCTCTCCATTCCAATCCGACTTCAATACTCACGTACGCTTGAGAGAGGGGGTCCCCACGAGTGGTGGCCTTCGCTCGTAAAGGACACTCCTCGTTCTCGACTCTGAAAGCCGGAACGCCGACACCGATCGTGGGTACCCACTGAGGGTTCTGAATTGTCCGTGAAGGGGCGACAGGGAATTCAATCGCGTCCTGTATGGCGCCCCGTGCGCATGAACACTCAACCTTATCGGTGTCATACCGGAAAATTCCCAAGGGAGAAGAAATGGGTTGCCCCGTTGCTCCTCCTGCGTTCGATACGCCGGTCTCGGCGAACCCAGGTCGAAAAACCTTGTCCTATCGGACATCCGAATGCGCTCCGATCTTGGCCCATATAGTGAACACATCCCCGCATGACGGTGGTGCACAGGAAGGCGGCATTGTCTTGGGTCCTGATTGCAACCATACGCTGTCCGTGAATTACACTGCCTGGCCACTGTGAACCTGTTCGATCGGCCTTTCAACCTGTTACTCCATTGCCAAGATCAATGGTCTGATGTCCTCGACACAGTGGCAGGAAGGCGCGTGTCTGCCCAGTTACTCGACGTCAAGGGCCGGGTTGACGTTTCTTGTCACACCACAACAGCCGTCTTGCTCTCGGAAATTCAAATCCACGGACGTCGGCCGGAACTGGACACGGTTGCCGTCGCTGTTTACCCACTCCTTCGACTCAAGGCGGGTTCTTTCCTCTCAAACGGAGCGGGGCTATCATGGTGTTTTTTTTGACAGGATGTCGGATGCCGCTTGGTAGAAATTTCGAACATGGGTGCCACCGAGCGAAGATACGGACAAATCCGCCTTTCCCTCTAGTCCTAGTTTGGTCGCCTCGCCCACAGCGTAGGTCGGCGACAATCAACACACGAAGATCAACCAGTGCCTAACGTATTTACGCCGCCAGGCCACACCGACCCCGTTTTTTCTTCTTCCAAGGCGAGAACAGCGGTGCCTTGATTCATGGAGATAGGAGGGTACAGAACCCAGGACAGATCG
>Ga0307515_10022424_pt1 | contig 11128 bp, 8 predicted proteins | sample 17_EM_MG_FD_194513 | JGI IMG/M metagenome (GOLD analysis project Ga0307515, IMG submission 194513) | Populus trichocarpa ectomycorrhiza microbial communities from riparian zone in the Pacific Northwest, United States - 17_EM | ecosystem: Host-associated > Plants > Roots > Unclassified | place... | reverse complement strand
AAAGGATTAAGGGGTGACGCCGCTTACGTGCCTACGAATCGTAGGCTGGGAATACCGCTTGCCGAATAACCGTCACGTCCAGGACAGTAGCGCCGCCTCCGGGTCGGTCAGGAACGCGCCGACGTCGCGGAGGAACTTCGAGCCCAGCTCGCCGTCGACGATCCGGTGATCGAAGGACAGGCCGAGCGTCGTGACCTGGCGGATCTTGATCTTTCCCTTGTGCACCCAGGGCATCTCGCGGATCGCCCCGAAGGCCAGGATCGCCGACTCGCCCGGCGGCAGGATCGGCGTGCCGGTGTCCACGCCGAAGACGCCGACGTTGCTGATCGAGAACGTCCCGCTCTGCATGTCACCCGGCGGTGTGCGGCCCGACTTCGCGGTCTGCACCAGCGCGTTCAGGGCCTGCGCCAACTCGGTCAGGGTGAGCCGGCCGGCGTCCTTGACGTTCGGCACGATCAGGCCGCGCTCGGTCGCCGCCGCGATGCCCAGATTGACGTATTCCTTGACGACGATCTCGTTGGTCGCGCCGGACCAGGTCGAGTTGACCATCGGGTGCCGCTTGATCGCGAGCAGCACGGCCTTGGCGACCAGCAGCAGCGGCGAGATTCGCAGGTCGCGAAACTCGGGGCGGCCCTTGAGTTTGTCCAGTGCCCGCATCGAGCGGGTCACGTCGACGGTCAGGAACTCGGTGACGTGCGGCGCCGTGAACGCCGAAGCCACCATGTTCTCCGCAGTGAGCTTGCGCACTCCCTTGACCGGGATCCGCTGCTCGCGCGTCGCGTCGAAGACCGCGGCCGACACGGTGACCGGCCGGGCGACGATCGGCTCGGCCGCCGTCGTCGTCGCACGATCATCAACCGCTTTCTGTACGTCGCTCCGCGTCACCGATCCGAGCGGTCCGCTGCCCGCCAACTGGGCGAGATCGACACCCAGGTCCCGGGCCAGCTTCCGGACCGGCGGCTTGGCCAATGCCCGCGCCGCCGTGACCGGAGCCGGTGCGGCGGGCGCTCTCTGTGCTTTGGCCTCAGGGGTGGACGGTGCGGCAGCCGCCGGCGGCGGGGATGCCGGGATTGCGGTTGTCGACCCTGCTGGCGTACTGCTGCGGGGTCTGCGTTTTGCAGTTGTGGTTTTCGGGCCGTAACCGACCAGCACGGCCGTGCGGCCGCCCGGAGCCGGACCACCGATCATGCCGGGCTCGATCGCGCCCTCCGCAGGCGCGATCTCGACCGCCGCTAGCGACTCCGCGGACGGCACCGGACCGTCGCTCGGCAGCGGGCCCGCGGACGGGTCGGTGTCGATCGCGATGATCGGCGCACCGACCTCGACCGTGCTGCCCGCCTCGTGGAAGATCCGGGTCACCACGCCGCCCCACTTCGCGGGGATCTCGACGGCCGCCTTCGCGGTCTCCACCTCGACGATCGGCTGGTTCAGGACGATCGTGTCGCCGACCTTGACCAGCCAGGACAGGATCTCGCCCTCGGTCAGGCCCTCGCCGAGGTCGGGCAGGGTGAACTCCTTGATCCGCGACATCGGCGTCACCAGCCGAACGAACGGTCGACGGCGTCCAGCACCCGGTCGAGGTCGGGCAGGTATTCCTCCTCGACGCGGGCGGCCGGGTAGGGCACGTCGTAGCCCGCCACCCGCAACACCGGCGCCTCGAGTGAGTAGAAACACTCCTCGGTGACCCGGGCCGCGATCTCGGAGCCGAGGCCCAGGTTGCCGGGGGCCTCGTGCACGACGACGCAGCGGCCGGTCTTGCGGACCGAGTCGTAGACCGGGCCCATGTCGAGCGGCGACAGCGTACGCAGATCGATGACCTCGATGTTGCGGCCGTCCTCGTCGGCGGCCTGCGCGGCCTCGAGCGCGACCTTCACCATCGGGCCGTAGGCGAGCAGCGTGATGTCGCTGCCCGCGCGGGTGACCCGGGAGGCGTGCAGCGGAAAATCGGGCGCCGCGTCGAGATCGACCGCGCCCTTCTCCCAGTAGCGCCGCTTGGGCTCGAAGAAGACGATCGGGTCGTCGGACGCGATCGACTGCTGGATCATTTGGTACGCGTCCGCCGGGTTGGCGCAGGTCACCACCTTGAGGCCGGGGGTGTGCGCGAAATACGCCTCGGGGGACTCGGAGTGGTGCTCGACCGCCCCGATCCCACCGCCGAACGGGATCCGGATCACGATCGGCAGCCGCACGTTGCCCTTGGAGCGATAGAACATCTTCGCGACCTGGGCGACGATCTGGTTGTACGCCGGGAAGACGAAGCCGTCGAACTGGATCTCGCAGACCGGCCGGTAGCCGCGGATAGCCAGGCCGATCGCCGTGCCGACGATGCCCGCCTCGGCGAGCGGGGTGTCGATGACCCGGTCCTCGCCGAAGTCCTTCTGCAGCCCGTCGGTGATCCGGAAGACGCCGCCGAGCTTGCCGACGTCCTCGCCCATGATGATGACCTTGGGGTCGCTCTCCAGGGCGCGGCGCAGGCCGTGGTTGAGGGCCTTGCCCAGGGTGATCGTCTCAGCCATCAGTGCGCGCTCCCCTCGAACGAAGCCTGGTACCGCTCGAACTGCGCCCGCTGCGCGTCGATCTCGGGTGAGCCGCCCGGATACACGTTGTCGAACATGCTCACCGGCGGCGGATCGGGCAGCGCCAGCACTCGTTCGCGCAGGTCGAGGGCCAGCTTGCCGGCGGTCTCGTCGACCTCACCGAAGAAGTCGTCGCCGGCCAGCTGCTGCTTGCTGAGGAACGCCTTGACCCGGCTGATCGGATCCTTGGCCTTCCAGGACTCGACCTCGCTCGCGATCCGGTAGCGCGTCGGGTCGTCGGAGCTGGTGTGCGCGCCCATCCGGTACGTGTACGCCTCGATCAGGGTCGGGCCCTGGCCGGTGCGGGCGTGGTCGAGCGCCGCCCGGGTCACCGCGTACGTGGCCAGCACGTCGTTGCCGTCGATCCGGACGCCCGGGAAGCCGAAGCCGGCCGAGCGCCGGTAGAGCGGGATGCGGGTCTGGCGCTCGAGCGGCTCGGAGATCGCGTACTGATTGTTCTGGCAGAAGAACACGATCGGCGCGTGGAAGACGCCGGACCAGACGAAGCCCTCGTTGACCTCGCCCTGGCTGGTGGCGCCGTCGCCGAAGTAGGCGATCACCGCCTCGCCGTCCGGGCTGCCGGTCTTGCCGTCCATGGTGATGCCCATGGCGTAGCCGGTGGCGTGCAGGGTCTGCGAGCCGATCACGATCGTGTAGGTGTTGAACTTGAACTCGTTCGGATCCCAGCCGCCCTGGTCGACGCCCCGGAACAGGCCGAACGGCATGATCGGGTCGATCCCGCGGCAGTAGAGGACGCCGTGCTCGCGATAGGTCGGGAAGGCCATGTCCTGCGGGCGCAGCGCCCGGCCGGAACCGACCTGCGCCGCCTCCTGACCCAGCAGGCTGGCCCAGATGCCCAGCTCGCCCTGCCGCTGCAGCGCGGTCGCCTCGGCGTCGAGCCGGCGGACCGTCACCAGATCCCGGTACAGCCCGCGGTACTCGTCGTCGGTGAAGTCGACCGAGTACGTCACGCCGTCGGCGGTGGTGACGCTGTCGACGCGCTCGCCGTCGGGGGTGAGCAGTTGCACGAAACCGCCGGCCGGAGCGTCGGCCCCGGGTTCGCTTTCGCCGTTCGCCATCCGTGTGTCTCCCTGTTTCTCTCTTACGCCACGGTGGGGATTACCCGACCGCGCGGCTGACCGCTATGGCGCCGCGCCTGGCCCGGGTGAGGCTGCCGCGCGGCGGTTCGGCGGGGGCCAACCGTCGCCGTGTGCCACTCCAGCGAACAGCACAGCCCCTGCCGGGGAGTGACGACCCCCACCGCGCCCCGCAGGTAGCGGGCGCGACGGCGGCGGTGCCGTCGCCCCCATCCTCGCAGAGAACGTGAGTGGCGCCACAGGTCAGGTCGATCACAGTCGCGAAATCTTCCTGAACGATTGGTAGCCGTATTTGTCCGTATTAGCGCTTTTCGGGTGGCCTCTTCCGCGCGAACGGGCGCTTTTTGCCGCTGCCATCCGCCGCATCCGTCGTTCACCCCGATAGCCGAGACGGGATAGCCGGAGGTTGATCTTCCGGCCGCGTTCGGGGAGGGGTGGCTGGCAGTGCCGGAGGAAGACGACGAACTCGTGCCGCCGCTCAGGGTCATGCGCAAGCGCCTGAACGGGGTGTACAGCGCCGAGGGCTTCCGTGCGCCGACCCGGCGGTATGTCGTCCTGGTGGCGTTGCTGGTGGGTCTGGCGTCGGTGCCGACGCTGGCGGCGATCACAGCGGGCTCGAACTCGCTGGATGAGCCGGGCCCGATCGGGGCGATGGACGCGCCGCTGCTGCCGCCGCCCTCGGCCGGTCCGGTGCCGGCGGTGATATCCCCGTCGCCGACCGCCTCGAGCGGATCGGGCTCGGCGCCGTCCGCATCGTCGGGTTCGTCGCCCATCCCGTCATCGCCCGCACTCCCATCTTCTTCGTCTTCGAAACCGCGGCAGCGCCCGGCGGACACCCTAAAACATCAAGAATCAGACAATTTTGGATACGGGCATGTGGCCCCGTGGAGCCCGAGCGCGTCCCCAAATACCCCGTCCGGCTGGACCCCACCCATCAAGCCCGCAGTCCCCGGTGCTCCTAGTAAGCCCGCCAAACCCGACTCCGACAATTCGGGCCCTGCCGGCTGGGATCCGGATAGCTGGGGCGCCGCCGGTTCGGGCACAGAGGACTGGAAATTCGACGGCCCAAACTCCACCGGCTGGGACGCAGACAGGTGGCGCCCAGACGGCTGGGACGCAGACGACGCAACCCCCTACGGCAGCGGCTCCACCGACCGAAACTCCAACGGTCGAAGTTCCGCTGGCGCGCCCGCCAAGGGCTGGAGCCCAAACTCCCCAAGCTCCGACGGCTCGGGCTCCGACGGCTCGGGCTCCGACGGGCCGGGTGTTGCTGGCTTGGCCGATGTTGGGCCGGGTGCCGCTGGCTCAGGCTCCAACTGGTCGGCCGCCGACGGCTCGGATGTTGCCAACCGTGACGGGTCGGACATGGATGGCTCGGCCGCCGACAGATCGGATGTTGCCGACTCGGATGCCGCGGGCTCGGGCTCTGCCAGTTCGGGTCAGGGCGGCTTCGGTTCTGACGGTTCGGGTCCGGGCGGTTCGGGTCCGGGCGGTTCGGGTTTTGACGGTTCGGGCTCTGGTGGCTCGGGCTCTGGTGGCTCGGAGTCGCCTGTGGGGCCCGGTGATCCTGGGCCGCCGCCCGCTCGGCTGCCCTGGTGCAACGACCGTGGTGACTGCTCCTCCCGGCCGGCGCATCACCACCGTCCGGACTGGTCTCGGCATCGGCATTGCGAGGAGTCGACCCATAAGGCTCGCTACTCGCACCACAGGGCGGGCCGCACGCGCAGCGTCGTTGTCCACATTGGCTCGTCGGGGCGGCATGCCCAGCCGGCCACGATCCGCGAAGCCCCGCGCCACCACGACCAGCAGTCAACCGGCCCCGCCGACCGGAAGCGGGAGGCCGGCACCGGCCGCGCCAAGCAAATCGTCAGCTCCCGGTCGGAATCCGCCGACCGGTCGGAAAGCCGGAGGTCGGAAGTGGCCGAACGACCGCAGAACCTGCGCCCCGCCCGCTTGGCGGAACGCACCCACAACAGCCACCGCACCCAATACTCCGATGCACGCGCCGACAGCCCGCAAACGGCGAGCCACTCCTATCGAGGCAGCCACCGGGCCGAACGCATGCACCGCGCCGACGACCAGCGCAGCTCCCGCGTCGGCCGCCACCACCACGACCCCGACCAGCGCCGGGACCACTCCGGCAAGTGGTGAGTCAGGCCGGCTCCGCGCTCTGTCGCAGCATCCGGCCACGCTTGGCGCTCAGCGCCGGCAGGTCGATCCGGACCGGCCACGGCACCGCAGTCTCGAACACATCGGTCGTGTAGTGCGTCGCATACCGGTAACGGCCGTCGGACTCGTCCAGGACCAGTTCGGCGAGGGAGATGGTCGGCTCCGTGCGATCCGGCACGACGATCCAATACGCCGGCACTCCCGCTCTCGCGTACAGCGCGCGCTTGATCTCTGTGTCGCGCAATGCCGAGGTCGGTGACACGACCTCGACTACGAGTCGGGCCCCGGCCATCGGGAACGGCGTCTGCTGGAAGCAGCCAGCCGGCGCGACGATGACATCCGGGCGGGCTTCGTTGTGGTCGTCGATGGTCGCCGACTGATCGGTGCCGATCACGAAGTCGGCGGCGGGATTCGTGTCCCACAAGGCATTGGCGATCCAAAGTCCGATGGTGTTGTGGTCGATTGTCGCGGACGGCGACACGATCAGGCTCCCGTCGATCAGCTCCCAGCGCCGCCCGTCGTCGGGCAACGCGTGCAGATCCGCCACGGTGTAGCCGTAGATATCGGGCAGCCTGATGTCGAACAGGGCGGCACTCAACGAGGGTGCCTGCGCTTCGGAGGAGGCCATGCGGTCAAGGCTACGGCTGAGGCGTTCACGAAGGCGAGGCTAACGATTTCTCCCCGGCGCCGGTTCCGGGCCTGTGGATAGCTGCGCCGTGCCCCGAGCCTGTGGATAACTCAGGAGTCGTCGGTCAGGCGGTGGCGGTTTGTCTCGATCCAGGCGTCGATTGCTTCCGCGTCGTTCGGGTCCACGCCCTCCGAGATGAGCTGCGCCACCGCCGCCGTCGCCGGGCTGCGGCGTTCGCCCGTCGCGTAGAGGCGGGCGAACTCCGGGATCATCTCCTCGACGACCTCGTCCGTCTGCTCCACCGCCGCCGACGGGAGGCCGCGCTTGCGGGTTGCGAACGCCGACCAGGCGCGCGCCACCCGGGGCAGCATCGCGGCGTCGTCCATGTCCAGGACCGCGCGACGGTGCACCCAGTCGAGCAGGAACAGGCCCGCCACCGCCGGGCTCCAGCGCAGCGGATCCGGGTCGGGCAGGCTCGCCGCGTGGTCCAGGATCAGGCTCAGGCAGAAGTGCAGCGACGCCAGCTCGTCGTCCGCGTCGACGTCGGCCAGGGCGAAACGGGCCGCCTCGGGCGAGGACAGGAAGTCGCGCAGCAGCCGTTCGCGGTCGGGGCCGGACAGCTCCGGCGGCTCGGCCAGCGGCGGCGTGGTCGCCGCCGGCAGCAGGGCGAGGCGGGCCGCGGCCAGCGCGCGGTCGGTTGCCAGCGAGCCGTCCGCCGGGAGGTCGCCGAGGCCGTCCGTGACCTCCAGGTGCCGGTTGACCTCGCCGCGCAGGCGTCCGGGGTCCTCCTCGCGGAACCAGGTCAGCTCGTCGCCGGCGCACATCTCGCGAACCTGGCCCAGGATCCGCTCGGCGGGGCCGCCGACGAAGACGTCCTTGGTGATGCCGATGTTGTGGTCGACCAGCGCCACCACGGCGTGCTCGGGGCCGCCGTCCTCGATGTCGTCATAGGCGAACGTGACCAAGTAGGACGTCTGGTCGCCGTAGACATCGCCGTAGGCGTAGCAACCCGTCGGGCGGACCCGGCCGAGTTGAGCGGCCCACGCCGGGGCCTGGGCGCCGCGGCGGACCTCGCCCGCCCCCTCGGCGTCCGGGACCAAGGCGGCGAAGACCTCGCGGATCGTCGTGGCCGAGGCGGTGCGGCGCCGGGTGGTCGCGCTCAGGAAATGACCGACGAAGTCGCGTACGGCCCCGGCCCGGTCAGTCGTCGCCACGGAATACACGCTGCCGAGCAGCGCCGTGCCGAGCATCTCCGCGTCCAGGGCGCAATCGAGCTTCGCCACGTCGCGGGCCGCGTGCAGGACCGCGTCGTACGGAGTCTGAGGTGCCGCCATAGCGCCGAGCCTACCTGTCGCGACGCCCCGGGGAACTACTCAGAACGGACGGCGCTGAGGGCCTCCCGAGCCTGGGCGTACGCGTTCAGCACCTCGCGCACGGGCGCCACCACGTACTCGCGGGCGACTTCGGTGATCGCCGCCCGCAGGCGCTGCTCGGCGCGTTTCCCGGCCCGCCGGGCGCCCCAGTTCACGATCGGCTTGAGCAGCAGGGCGAACAGCAAGCCCAGCAACAGGCCGCCGAGCAGCAGCATTGTCGGCAGCGGCACGTCGCCGACCTGGGGATAGTTCAGGGCGGGCAGGCCGAGCGCGCGCACCGCATAGCCGACGATCAGCCAGACCAGCCCCCACACCGCGGCGAGCGTGAACAGCCATTGCAGCAGGCCGACCGCGCGCCACCAGAACGGCTGGCGGGACATGCCCAGGTTGGTCCGGGCGACCGCCCGGTCGAGCGCGTCGGGCAGGTCGGCGGCCCGGGACCGGGCGGCCGCGTTCAGCGCCGGCGCCCACACCTCGGGCAGTGGCGCGGCGGCCCGGGTGGCGACCGCGCGCACGCTCAGCCCGACCGCCGACTTCTGCGCGGCGTCCGCCTCCGGCAACGAGGTCCGCGGGACCGGGGTCGGATCGGTGGCCGGCGTGGTGTCCAGATGGAGCCGCTTCAACGGGTCGGGCCGCAGCTTGCGCAGCCCCCGGACCAGCGGCCACCCGGTGCTGGCGATGGCCCGGTGCCGGTACGCGTTGGCGGTGGCCGCGGCGACCGCCGGCACGCCAGCCGACACCGAGAGCGCGTCCGACAACTGCCGTACGGTCGCCCGGTCCACCTCGTCCTCGGCGGCCGGCGGCCCGATCGCGTCGGTCAACTGCTCGCTGACGGTGTCGAGGTCGCCCGCGAGCCGGCGCAGGGCGGCCTGCCGCTCGGCAACCGTCTTCTCCAGCGCCTCGCGCAGCTCGGTGAGCATGCCGGGCTGGCGCGCCGAGGTGGCCATCGTCGGCACGGCGGGCATGCCGTCCTCGTCGAGCAGCCGCTTCAGGTCCGTCAGCACGATGTCGGTGTCGTTCGTCGACAGCCGGTCGGCCTGGTTGAGCACCACGATCGTGATGTCGCCGTGCGATTTGAACTGCTTCAGGTACGCGTTGTGCAGGATCCGGTCGCCGTACTTCTGCGGGTCGACCACCCAGACGATCAGGTCGACGAGGCCGAGCAGGCGGTCCACCTCGAGCCGGTGGCCGTGCTCGACCGAGTCGAAGTCGGGCAGATCGAGCAGCACCAGCCCGCGCAGGGCCAGCTCGTCGTCGCCGTCCAGCGCGCTCTCCCGGACGAACCGCTGCCGGGGCAGCACGCCGACCCAGTCGAGCAGCCGGTTGGCCTGCTCGAGCGGGCCCCAGACGCAGGCGTGCGCGACGCCGGTCGTGGGCCGGCGCACGCCGACCGGGGAGAGCTTGAGCCGGGCCAGCGCGTTGAACAGGCTGGACTTGCCGCTGCCCGTGCTGCCGGCGAGGGCGACGACCGTGTGGTCCTGGGAGAGCGCGAGCCGGCTGCCCGCGCGTTCGACCATCGTGTGCGCGGCGACCAGGTCGTTGTCGGGCAGGTAGGGATCCACCACCCGGAGGAAGCGGTTCAGCGCGTCGAGACGCTCGGCGAGCTGGGCGGCGTTCATCTGCCGCTCTTCGGCCTGGGTCAGGGCACCGTTGCCCTTGTCGACGAGACTCACCGGTTGCTCGCCGGGAGGGATGGCGCTGTGGCGGTCAACGCGAGTTCCTCTCTGGCTCGTTCCACATCTGTTGCGACGTCGCGTAACCGGGCGCCCGGCTCGAGGTCGACGCCGACCGCGGCGGTCCGCTCCAAGTAGCGGGCCGCCTCCGCGTCGAGCAGCACGTTAACGCAGCTCAGCAGCTCCTCGCGCGCCCGGGTGGCGAGCGTCCGGATTGCCTGGTCACCGAAGATCGCTTCAAGCACTTTTTGGGCCGCCACGGTCGTTCCCGCGCCGACGGCGACCTCGATTCCGGTCGGGATGAAGGCGGTCGAGGTGAAGACCGCGATCATCACGGCCAAACCAAGACCATTCACCGCGTACGCGGCACCGCGCGCGACCACCCGTTTGTCGGCGGCCTCGGTGCGCACCAGGTCGAGCACGAACTGCTGCCAGTCGCGGACCATCCGTTCGGCGCGCTGCGGCAGGTCCGGCGACGGGCGCTGCAGCGACTGCTCCAGCAGGGCGGCCCCGGCCGGGTGTGCCTGCCATGCCGCGTACGCCTGCTCGGCGGCATCGGCCGCGACCCCGCGCAGCAGCGTGACCAGCTGTGACTCGAGCGCCGACTGCAGGTTCGTCCCGGGGGCGGGCCGGCCGGTGAGCGCGGCGACGACTCGATCGCGCAGGTGGCCGATGCGGGACTCGAGCGTCTTGAGGAACTCGCCCGTGCCCACGAACTCCTGCCAGCGCGCGAGCACCTCGCCGCGGAGCAGCCGCCCGTCGCGCAGGCCGTCCTCCACAGTGCGACGGGCGGTGCGGTAGACCGTGGCCACCCGCTCGTCGAGGGACTTGGCCGCGACCGCCTGCTCGTCGGCGGCCGCCGCGAGCCCGTCGGTGGCCGGCCGGAGCGCGGCGAGCGCGCCGTCCAGCGTCTGCCGAACCACGGCTGCCCGCGCGGTGGAGTCGGAGGCGAGCTTGGCGAACCAGTCGTGCAACGGCTTGACTTCGTCCTCGGACAACAGGCCGTTACCGTCCAGCAGCGTCTCGGACAGCACGAACATCGGCGCCGCGGCCATGTCGTAGGCGGCCAGCATCTCACCCAGGTGCGCCGTGACCTCGCCGGCGGCCTCGGGCGGCACCCGGTCGAGCACCAGCGCGATCACCGTGCCGCGCAGCCGGGCGGTCTTGAGCAACTCCCACGGCACCGCGTCGGCGTACCGCGAGGCGGTCGTCACGAACAACCAGAGATCGGCGGCGGCGAGCAGCTGCGCGGCGAGCTCCCGGTTGCGGTCGACGACCGAGTCGATGTCCGGAGCGTCCAGGAAGGCCAGTCCGGCACCGAGCGCGGGCGCCGCGACCAGCTGCAGGGTGTTGGCGTCCTTGCTGGACTCCGCCGTCCGGGTCAGCCCCGGCAGCAGCTCGCCCTTGCGGAACCAGGGCAGGTCGGACGGGTGGCTGACCAGCACCGGCGAGCGCGTCGTCGGGCGCAGCACCCCGGCGGCGCTGACCGGCGCCCGGATCAGGCTGTTGACCAGGGTGGACTTGCCGGCGCCGGTGGAGCCGCCGACGACCACCAGCAGCGGCGCGTCGAGCCGCGCCAGGCGCGGCAGCAGATAGTCGTCCAGCTGGGAGA
>Ga0307515_10022423_pt1 | contig 11128 bp, 9 predicted proteins | sample 17_EM_MG_FD_194513 | JGI IMG/M metagenome (GOLD analysis project Ga0307515, IMG submission 194513) | Populus trichocarpa ectomycorrhiza microbial communities from riparian zone in the Pacific Northwest, United States - 17_EM | ecosystem: Host-associated > Plants > Roots > Unclassified | place... | reverse complement strand
TCCCATTAACAAATCAAAATAATTTAAAATAAAAAAAAACTTTCCAAAAAAAAAATATTTTATCTCAAAGCTGTAGACGTTGATTGCATACATGATGGGATGGGGTTTGAAATTTTAATAATAATAAAAAAGAAATTAGGTTATAGTACTGACTATGGGGCCTAGACCACAGGATCACACTTTAAAGTAAAGGGGAAAGTCAGAAGAATGGTGCAATCAATAATGCTTCTGTTTTTGGAATCTCTTAATTGGTAAATTCACTCCGTAGAGATGGGCTTTTCCGGCAAAGTCAGAAACTGACCAGCCAGGATTTAGGCTATTAAGTTAGGTTTTGAGTTGTGCCAAGATAAGATATACCGGAGGAAAAATGAAATAAATTATTTATCACTAAATTATCCTAACAATATTTTTTTTACTAACTGTGCTATTTTTTTAAAAAATCAGAATTCTGCTAGTCTAGTTTTCTCACTTCCACTTTTAATTATAATCCATCTAAAATATTTTATTCCAGTCTTTAAAAAAAATTATATAATCATAGCAACTATCCAAATCTAATCTCAAGGGACGCAATTAAACAATAAAAAAGCACATAGTAATTAAATGGATCTTATAAAGGGCAGAAACCATTATTAATTGAGGCTAAGGTTTTCTTGTTTGCAATGTTTGATTTTATAGTAATGTCTTGGTTTGTAACAACTTTCTAGGTATTAATTGAGAGTTTTTATGTGATTTTTGATATTGTTTCTGTGTAAATACTATGTATAAAATTTATTTATTTTCTTTTAAAATGTCTTCTTTTGTTTTTTTTAGGAAGTTAAGGTTATATTTTGTTGTATTTAAGTAAGCTGGTTTCGTTTTTAAACGTTTCCTACTTATTTTTTTTTTATTTTTAGATAAGTCAATTATTTTCTTTAAAGTGATGTTTGGTAAAAATATTTGCTATCAATTTTTTTTTAAATCTATATCTTTAAGATTTAGTAAATGAAGGAAATATACATGTGAAACAGAAACTATGAAAAACTGGTTCGGATATGGTACTCAATGTGAAAGTCAAGATAGAAAGGCAATGAGATGTTGATTTTTTAGAGGTGGTTAGGTACCTATAATGGGTAGTTAACATAGTAGTAGTTCCCAAGAAAGGCGATAAAATCAAAGTATGTGAAGATTACAGGGATTTGAATAAAGCAAGCCCGAAAGACAACTTTCCTTGGCCACACATCAATGTCCTGATTGATAATGCAGCTCGAAGCTCAACGTACTCCTTCATGGATGGTTTCTTTGGGTACAACTTGATCAAAATGACCAACAACGATAAAGAGAAGACAACATTCGTTACTCTGTGGGGAATATTAACCTACAAGGTGATGCCATTCGGACAAAAAAACACTGGAGTTATTTATCAAAAGACAATGATAACTCTATTCCATGACATGATGCATAAAGAAATTGAAGTATATATCAACAACATGATTGCTAAATCCAAAGAGGGAGAAGGCCATTGTTAAAATCTGAGAAAACTGTTTGAAAGGTTGAGAATGTATTAGTTGATGCTAAAACCTGTAAAATGCTCATTCAGTGTGAAATTTAGAAAGCTGCTAGGATTTGTAGTGAGTAGCCAAGGTATTGAAGTCGTCCATGATACAATAAGATGAACCTATTACGATTCATGGTATTTTATATTACTCTCTTTTTATTCACTATTATTCGATTCCTTTATGTTTAGGGCATAATTTCATTGTCATGTTGGGCTACTTTATCTTCTTGTATAATTTATGGAGAAGTAATTTTTCCAATTTCAACTTCTAAGCTGGGAGCTTTATAATTGTTTAGTTTGTGAGTTAATTTTATGAACTGACGTTTGTGGCTTGCAACCCATCATTTTTTATGCTTTTAGCCAACTTGGGGGTTTTGTGTTTTGGATAACTTTTTTTTTGCCATGTTTTTTTTATATATATAATCTTGGTTGATAAATAAATCTTACTAACATGTTTATTTACATATAAACCAAGGTTCTTATTTGCCTTAATGCTTGGCTTTTGCTTTAGTTAAAAATCTCCATAGTATACTATAACAATTATGGTTGTTATTGATAACTAGTGGTGATTAAATCCCTGATTTATATTCTTGTTGAATTGGTTAATTATATTTTTAAGATGGTGAGAAAAGATTCCAAGTCGAATAGGAGCGCTACAACTTTATCAGGCAGTAATGTCGATAAACCTCTTGTGCATATAAGTGCCAATCATGTAGAGACATTTACTGCACATGCTACCGACCAAGGCTCGTCCAATGCGGGTTGTAGAGCTATAACCTTGTTTTCCAAAGACTTTATTTTGGCAAGATTATTGCTAAATGGAAGGCCGACCTCAACATGTAAGTTATTTTCTTAATCATCATTGAAGATTTGTATTAAGTTATTTAAATTTTCTCATTAATGAGAATGAAAATGGTTTCGATGAAATGATTTTTAGGTTTACAAATATTAAAGTTTCCTGTATGATAACATCCATGATGAAATATTTGATGGAAGAACCATTATTTCAATGGAGTCAGATTCAAGATCATCTTAAATAGATGAGTATATATAAGGCTTGGTAGAAAAGTTTAAGGTTAGAAGATAAATTCCCTACTTTTAGTCAATATATAGTTTTTAAATTTAGAAAACTAATTAGTTTACGAAACTGATTATAAGATTTTACTGGGATGCGAAAAACAAGAGGGTGGCCATGAGAGTGTAGGAAGCCACAATGCAATTAGGTAAGTTATAATGTGTTAAATTTTTATCTATATATATAAATTATAATTTTTTTTTGCATTATCTTATATATGTTTAACGATTTTCTAAACCAGGTTGCATGATTTGTGGTATGATGCCCACAAATATACAAAAGAAAGAACCGACTATAATGACGTTGCATTATGAAAATATTATAGATCAACCACGTCATGAAGAACAATTAGTAAAATTTTAAAGAATTTATGGCGTCAGATGGTTTCAAAAAATGCTCATGGTCTGAATCTCAAAACATAAAGAAAGAGACTCATGGTTTCATGAGCAAGCACACATATGGATCACTTCTTTTTATGAACCATAAAAAGGGCCTAGTACTATCTCATTATGTTTTTTTTAAGTATCTTTCTTAAAATGTTAATTTAATGTTTATTTGTGAGATTTTTTAACATAGGATTCATTTTGTAGGACACACAACTTAGATAGGGGTAAGAAAATCCTATGGAGTTATATATGGAAACAATATAAGAAAGGATGGGGTGAAAAAGGTGTAGCAATTTGTTGATAGTATAGCCAAAGCGTTTGTTGTAAGTAATTTCTTAAAATTTATAACAAGCTTGACTTTTTTGTGGAATTTTGACTTAGATTTTGAATTTTAACTTTTTTTTTTTTAGGAATCATATAATGCCTCCATTCATATGAAACATAAAGATGAAATCTTAACCTATATGGAATATAATTTTTATTTGGTGTTGAAGGCTGAAGCTACTAGTAGACTTGATATAAATCAATTTACAGTATGTCAATGACTATGGCTTGAGATATGAGGGTGGACTGTATTTTTTTTTTTAAATATAGGCACCCCACAATGTGGCCCAAGCCAGCCATCGCCGACAATTTAGGAGATGGTCAAAAAACAAGTTGATGAACAACTATCTGTTTTGAAGGTTAATCTAAAAGCAAAGTAAGAAGAACAAAATAAAAAAAAATGAGAGAAAAGACAAGCATACTTGTCTATATATTATCTTTTTATTTCTGAACGTCTTTGACCTTTTGGTTTAGGAATTGTTCCTCCTCCTCCAACTCCATCTTATTAAGATTTTTGTTTTAATATACTTGTATTAACTATTAAATTAATAGTATTTTTTTTTCAAATTTGTTGTTTACTATTGTGATTCTAGGTTAAAAAAAATACAATTAAGATTATAATAAATCTTCATGAAAAAAATATATAAAATACCAACAAAATCAGTGAAGGGCATAAAAGATTCCATCAATGAGTTTGTTAGAGATATCCAAACAAATTTCTTTGAAGAATTACGGATTTTTCTTGAGTTTTTGGACTCTCCGATGGAAAATATAATGGTAATTCCAATGGTGATATATATGTAATGGCCAAAGGCATATCCGGCCAATAATTATTATATCAATGGATTTTTCAACGGACATAAAAACACGTTGTCTTTTTAGCGTGAAAAGTTCGTTGACAATTTTGTCGCCATAATAAGTTTCTAATGAAATCATTGACATAAATAAAATCCCTAACAATAAATTAATCAATGATATTATTCCATAAGGAATACCACCGGTAATTGAAATCACGGACATAAATAAAATCCCTAACAATAAATTAATCAGTGATACTATTCCATCAGGAATACCATTGGTAATTAAATCGCTGATGAATATCATGCATAAACACTGACAGAATATTTAATCAACATTTAACAATTTTATGATGGTGAATGTACATTACTTCTTTCTGGTGCATTAAAATAATTGCACAATGTACACTAGATAAAAGGTAGCAAGATGACAAATCTTTAAAACATCACATCTTTATCAATGGTTTTCTAACATGCATTGTTGTAGTGGGTCTCAAATAGGTCTCATAATAAATTGATATATTGTTGGACATACAAAGAATCTGGTGTTTTCTTTTTCTTTGTAAAAGATAAAAGTTATGCAATCTATTCAAAGTAATCTATTCAAAGTAATTTTTAGCCAATCAAATATATGAAAATTAAGATTTCACATGCAAATCCAGAGAATTAAGTTTAAAGATAAAAAAGTTATTCAAAGAAAAGAAATTGAAAAGAAACACAATGCATTCTTATCTATATGCTTCACATTTTTAGTCTTTCAAATAGGTACATTCACATGCCATATCCTTACCATTATAGCTTGGCTTTTAAATCCTATTGTCACCCTTGTTCCATTTTTCTTTTTTCTTTCTGTTTATAAATATGCTTTTAAGTTTTAAGACTTACAAATTCAAGAACATGATTCTCATTAGCGACAATTAAAACAAATAAATAAATAAAAATATTAAATTAAAAGAGAAAGAGTAGTGAAGAATAATGATAAGAATCCTATAAAATTTGTAAAATAAAAACTTTCAATCAAATATATCAATTAAGCTTTTAGGTTTGTAAAATTCCATAATCAAGTTTTCCAAAGAAAACATACAGATTTAGTAACCTACCCTGCAAAATCCACATATACCATCTTAGGAAGCAAGTTTTTAGGGTTATTATGAACATTAAACTATATAACAATAAATAAAGCCAAGAAATAAACTTATAAAGAAGAGAAATGTTGCACCATTTTTAAAAGACCAGATATAGACATGAGAGACAAAAGACAAGACATAGAGGGAGGGGAGAAGGTTGCTATAGAGTTTGAGAGAAAAGAGACCCGGGACAGAGAGGGAAGGGTGAGTGATTGCAGAAGGAAAGAAAATTTAGAGAAATTTTTTGTTAAGGGTTCAAACTGAACCAGTTTGATTTAGCTAGTTTCAAGTTTTATAAATCGACCCTAAGCTTTTTTTTAAAGGTTTTTAAATCAGTAATTTTTTTTTGTTTTTTTTTCTTGGTTTAGTTTTTTTTGGTTATTTTTGTTTTGGTTTTCTTGTTTACTTTGTTTTTTTTTTTCCTCACCCCTAGTCCCACATACATGTTTTTGACCCATTCAACCCCATATTTAATTACTTTTATGAATTAATATACTCCTTCAATTAATCTAAAAAATTACTTTTGTGAATTAATATACTCTCTCAATAAAAAAATATTGAGAATGGAACAAAAATTCAATTCATATAATCTTAATTAATGAAATAAGCCAGCCAAAAAATCTGCAAATGCCTTGCTATTTTTTTAAAGTGCTTTTAACTTATTTTAATATATTTTTTATTTTTAAAATTTATTTTTAATATTAATACATTAAAATGATTGAAAAATATATAAAAATTTTAAAATTTTGGCAAATAGTGTTTGGCCGCATTGCCCTAAAAATACTATAAAAAAATCATTTAAGAAAAATTTTAAATTTGATTCGGTTCAGGGTTGGTTTCAAAACACTAAAACTAACCAAATCGAATCAGTTTAGTTTGAACCCTTAATTAAAAATCTCTTTGAATCCCTAACTCTCTTTCCTCCCGTAGCCACCCTTCCTTTCCTCTTTGTCTTTGGTCTCTTCTCTCTCATACTCTCCTGCAAACTCCCCCCTCCCTCATTGTGTCTTGTATCTATCTCTAGTACAGTAACCATGATGCATCCTCTTTTTTCTCTTTAAGTTTATTTCTCACCTTTATTTACTTTTATAAGGTTTAATGTTTACAATAACCTTAACAAATTGTTTGTTGAGATGGTATGTGTGAATTTTGCTGGCTATGTTACTAAATCTATATTTTTTCTTTGAAAATTTTGATTATGGAATTTTACCGATTTGAAGGCTTAATTGAAAAATTCATTTAAAAGTTTTGATTTTACAAATTATTAAGGGTTCTTATCACTATTCTTCGTTGCTATTTCTCTCTTAATTCAATGATTTTAATTTTTTTTTGTTTTAATTGTTGCTAATGAGAATCTTGATCTGGAATCTGGAAGTCCTAAAACTTAAAAGCATATTTTCAAACATAAAGGAAAATGGAACAAGGATGGTAGTAGGATTTGAGAGCCTATGTTGGTAATGTTATGGCATGTGAATGTGTATGTTTGAAAGATTGAAAATACAAAGCATATAGATAAGAATGCATTGTCTTTGTTTTAATTTTTTTTCTTCGAACAAAATTTTTAATTTTAACTTGATTATATGGATTTGCATGTGAAAACTTAATCTGTATATATTTGATTAGATATAGAATTTCTTCCAGCAGATTACTCTAGATTGAACCCCTGTGTGTGTGTGATTGCATGACTTTTACCTTTTACCAAGAAAAGAAAAATAATATAACCTGGTCACAAGTTTAGTAGGTGAACTGAAGTTGACTTGAGTTGTTTTTTTTTATTTACTTTTCATGAAGTTATTTCGGTCATATAACCCGTGTTAGGAGTTTAGTGGGTCAACTCGGTTTGACTTAGGTTGTTTTTTGTGTTCATTTTTTAATTGAATATTTTTCAATTTCATTCTTCTACATTGAGTTTATTGAGAATTAAACTTTATTATTTATTTCGATTATCTTTCTTTGAGTTTATCATGGTCTCATGACTAGAGTTGCATATTTGACAGGTTAAACCCGAGTCAATTCAATATGTTGTTATTTTAATATTTTTTTATTAAAAAATACAGTCTTGAATTTTTTCCGTCAAACTATGTTTTTACTAGTCATTCGAGTTTTCTTTAGATTCGTCAAGTTTTGTTTCGACCCGTCAAGTTGATCGGATCATATTAAGTCAACCCCACATGGTTTAAATTTTCTTTCTGCTAGAAAAACATCAACAACATCCAAACATTATTTTTACATTAAAAATAATTTAATTTAACCCACGGCATAACATAAATAATAATCTTATATCCTACCACGTAGATATTAGTTGATCTATTGCCTTAAGTGGTGAATTAGGTTTTTTTAACCGTATCTCTCTTTCCTTGCTATGATAAATAATTTAATAGTGTAAGATGAAATTGAGAATACAGGGGATTAATTGACACAAATCAAACTCGTTATTTATTTATTTTTGGATAAACCATAGATTGCATTAAAATGATACCAATCGGCAAAAACAAGGTTGGCGAAAAGATACAAATTAAAGGGTAGCTCGCAGAAACAAGCAGCATCTGAAAAACACGTCTATATATAAGGTCCCAGCATGAACATTGTTGTAGCACAACAACGAAAACTATGTATAGCCATTCTTAAATGTCCTCGCTAGTTTTCGAACAATGAAGATTCAGTATTAGGATACACTAACTAGCTTTCAACTTTACAGTGAGAGTAGTAGTTCAGTTTTGGTCCTTTCTGAATGAAAAAACAACAAAAAGAAAAGGAAAAAAGAGATAAGAGAATGAGTCTCCCACAAATCAACAACCTGCATAGTACTTCTGAATATTTTTGAAAATGTATTCATTAATTATAGGTGCTTCACCAGTTGTGCAGGCAGTGATTCAAGAAGGACAACCAACAGTTGGACCCCCTCGTATTATCTAGTAATTGAAGGAATTGAAACCTTTTCACAAACTGAGCATTATATTTGGCCTAATATGTGCCTAAAAGCATAAAACTCTGCACTCATAGAATGAACACATCTGACTAAAGAACAAAATTTTGGTAGGAATATCACTGCACAAAGGACTTCATGTTCTTGTCTTCTCTATTCATTCTCTAGGCTTTTTCCTTACAGCTATTTCAATCATTCTCCTCAAATCTCCTATTATCAAGGACTAGCGCTGAGGGATTTTATTCGACATTATTGTTCTCAACATTTTAAGCAATAATTTGCATATTAAAGGATCGATCAGTCAACAAGAACACAATGTACTTATGACAGAGCTGTCCTTTTATCGTATGTAGTGTTCTAGAGAGTCTAGAAAATACAACCCATTTTGATAGAGAAGGAACTGAATATTTTCAATTTTGACCATTAGTACACACCTAATGATCTTGTTAAATTGACGTGGTCATTAAGAGTTGGCATATTGCTTGAATTTTATGGTTTAAGCGCACTTTTCAATTTCAAATTTTATGCTGCTAGGTGATGCATGGGACGTAATTTTGTTTTTTTTTTTAAAAAAATTAGGGATAGCTTGTTCGGCCGGAAGCCCAAATGGATTGCAGCCCCCTACATCGTTTCTTTTTTTCCCTATACATTTTATTGTATTTTTTCGAGCTATGAGAAGTTAAAATACAGCATCGTGTACGGTCTATGTATACAATATGTAAATATATATTTTATATAGGGTCGACGTCATATTTTTGAGTCAATAATCAACAATGCAAACATATACCATAATCAATGCAAATTAAGCATCTATTTTCTCGACTAAAAATTATTTTTGGCTAACGGGTCATAAATATTCACTAAATACTTCACTAATAATAACTATTTTCAATGATAGACACCAATATTTTGGATAATTAGTTTTTCACGCAACTGATCCCAATATGAACTAACGTGATCAATGGAATTAAGGGCATCCAATTTTTTTTTTTAAAAAAAATTGTTGAAGGGTATCTTACTTTGCCTAAAAAATATATGTTGCTCTTAAATTGTATTGTACTTTACTTTTAAAAACATGTAAAAATAATTTTGCTTTAAAAGCACAATAATAAAATCAAACATATGCTTAAATTCAATTGGATATTCTTTTAATTAAAATGTCAGGATACCAAGATTTTTTCTCTCTCCTAAATTCTATTGTTGAATGACTTGTCATGTTAATATTGATCCTCATATGAGGCAGCGATCCCATGTCTTTTCTTCATATTCCCCTCTCCATTTTCTTCTTTCCTTTTTCCTCTTGGCCTTTTGTTTTTGTTTTTCTTTGTCTATACATCTGTAAACGTACGTCCGTTTGATAAAACTTTGGACGGTGTTTTTGTTTGGCTTAAGGAGCCTCACATCAGTTGAAGCTGGTGGATCATCCTTTAATGGGATCTAATACTACGACTCGTTTATTGTTAATAAATGATATCTTAAATTGTATTGTGCTTTGTTTTCAATACAAAGCATATCTTCACCGAACTCTGTAAATATATTGTTTGTTTTATTACTGTTTTAATAATTTTTTTAAAATACTATTCCCAAGATCTGAACTAAAAGAAATTAAGGAAAAAAACACCACCCGATCTTCTACTAATCTACTTTGAATTGAATTATAAAAATAAGGAGAATGCAATGTTTACACTGTTATAATTAAATGGGATCAAGTCATTGACCCAGCTAAAAAGTTTTATTGAATGTGCTACCGTGTGGAAATAGTTTTGTTTCTGGACTTGTACTATGTTCCATGCTAGAGAAGAAAAGGAAAAAAAATGCACTTGGGAAGCTAAAAGGCCATCAAGGCGAGAAAGCAGTGCAAAGAAATTAAAGCCTGGGTCATTAAAAGGATCAAAAGTAAAGGGACTAGAGAAAAAAAAAAGTCTTGAACAACCACCCAAAAAATAAAAGGAATACATGGCATAATTTTGAGATTTTGAATTGGTATGATCGAAGGTGATGATGGTGGTAATGGTGGTGGTGGTGGTGGTGACAAAACTTGAATTGAATTTTTCTAAATGTATAGGCTAGCTCACGTGCAACGCTTGTTCGCTCGCTTTAGCCAGTGGAGAATAAAAGGGGTCAAAAGTTCCACACATCTAAGAGCTTTAAAGTTCATTTATATTACAAATTGATTTTTCAGCACTTTCACAGAAACTTCCCTTTGTGTGTGGTAAAATGGCATGTAAGGTGCGATCTTCTTTTTGCAAAGCTAAATTGTGATGACAGTTCTATGCTTTATCCATACTAAATTTAAAGTGCATTGGTAAAGTTAATGATTGCAAGACCTATTTTGTTCCTAGAATGACATAAAAGGTTTAGAATTTCGGCATTATCTGCGTCAATCTTTATGTAATGTGCTAAAGCATAATGCCGGACAGAAAGGAAATTAATCCCCCCAGAGAAAAAAAAAGAAATCCCTATTGATTAAAGCATGAGATTTGACTAGTAAAAGCACTTTTGGGAACTGACACAAATGTTCGATGGGTTGATAAGAGATTTACATGCTTAATTAAGATGTGTTCCTAGATTTTTGTCCGAAGAAAATATTGCTGTTTAATTTATTTGTCTTTCTCCCAGATGACTTCACTAATTTTTTTTAAATTCGAGAAAACCCACCTCTGAAAAGTACATTTTATGGATCCAGATGAGCGAGTAAAACCCCGACTATCTCAGGCTTTTACAAGAAATGCACGCCTTGACTCGAACTCGAAACTTACTGTGCAGATCTCAAATTTTTTACCATCACGCCACGTTGCGACACCAACTGACTTCACGTTAAAATTAATTTAATATATATATATATATATATATATATATATATATATATTACGACTTTATATTTTTGTCATGCATTTTATTTCCATTACTTTCCTGGCTCATATGCTCAAAAGTCTTTGTTCTCCTTTGTGCATAAAGT
>Ga0307515_10022421_pt1 | contig 11129 bp, 1 predicted proteins | sample 17_EM_MG_FD_194513 | JGI IMG/M metagenome (GOLD analysis project Ga0307515, IMG submission 194513) | Populus trichocarpa ectomycorrhiza microbial communities from riparian zone in the Pacific Northwest, United States - 17_EM | ecosystem: Host-associated > Plants > Roots > Unclassified | place... | reverse complement strand
CCCTAATACTACTAGGGAGACTATGTTATTAACCTAGAAGAGGGATAGGAGGTCCTATATAGACCGCTCTATAACCTCTTAGTTAAGGAGCTAAAGGTACTAAGGGAGTACTTAAATAACGCCTTAGCTAAAGGTTAGATCTAACTAAGTACTAGTCCCATAGGGGCACCTATTCTATTTATACCTAAAAAAGATAGAAAGCTGTGGCTCTATATAGACTATAGAGGCCTTAATAAGGTGACGATTAAGAATTATCTCGTACTACTATTAATTAGTAAGACCTTAGACCGCTTAGTAGGTTCTAAAATCTTTACTAAGTTAGACCTAATAAATGCATACTACTGCCTTTATATCCGTCGGGGTAATAAGTAGAAGACGGCGTTCCGCACGCATTACGGCCACTTTAAGTATTTAGTTTCACCTTTTAGGTTAACTAACGGACCAGCGACCTTTTAGGGCTATATTAATTAAGCCTTATTAGGACTAGTAGACGTCTTCTATATAGTCTACCTTAATAATATTCTAATTTTCTCTAAAAATCTAGAGGAACACTAGCGCCACATACTAGAAGTGCTACGTAGGTTGTAGTAATATTAACTATATATAAACCTTAAGAAGTACAGGTTTGGCGTATAAGAGGTTGAGTTCTTAAGATACATTATTAGTCCTAAAGGCGTAGCAATAGATCCTAGCCGGGTAGAAGCTATTACTAAGTAGGAGAGCCCTTAATCCTATAGGGATGTCTAGGTCTTTCTAGGTTTTACTAACTTCTATTACCAGTTTATCTATAAGTACTCTGCTATTACGAAGCCTATTACTAATCTCCTTAAGGGAATAAAGAACGGCCGTAAAGCTAGGCCTTTTAGTTAGCCAGAAGAGGCGGAGTAGGCAATACACCGGCTCTATAACGCCTTTATAACGGCGCCGCTTCTATAACACTATACGCCGGGCTTACTGACCTAGTTAGAGACTAATGCCTCTATATAAGGCCTAGCAGCAATTATATCCTAGCTATTTAAAGATAGCCTTTAGCATTTAATAGCCTTCTAGTCTAGAAAGCTTTCGCTAGTAGAGCGTAATTATAAGACCTATAATTAGGAGCTACTAGCTATTATAGAGGTTTTTAAGTATTACAGACACTATATTAAGGGGCTATTAAGCCGCCTAGAAGTGCTTATAGACTATAATAATCTAAAGGGTTTTATAAAAGTAAAAGCCCTTAATGGACGGTAAGCTAGATAGGCTATAGCATTAGCTGCCTATAACTTTATTATTAAGTATAGGGCGGGAAAAATAAACCCTACAGACGCGCCGTTAAGGCGACCCCTAGGCGTAGGGGGTCCGCCAGAAGAAGATACTATACTACCATTGCTTTAAAGGACTTTGGGAATATAGGGCCACCAACCTAAAATAAAAGTCCTATTAGGTGTATAAGAAAGCGAGCCTTTTACAGAGGTGTCGTTTCTATAGCTATAAGCCGGCGACCTAACGGCGGTACGCCTGGGCCATATAGTATTATAGTTTAACTAGGCAACCTATATATATACCGTTAAGCAGCGTATAATAAGGACCTAAGTTAGAGAAGGTAGTACTTAAGAGAGTGCTTATAAGTCTAGTACGGAAACAGTTATTAAGCTTATTAAAGGACTTTAGACCAAAGATGACTTTATACTGCAAAAGCGCAGTAATAGCATAGATACTATAAGATGCCGTTAACGCGCCCACTTAAAGCTAGTGTAGCAGTTTAATTCCGCTAGACTACTTTATTACCGCGGGAGGTTATATATACCCCTAGACCTAGCAGTTTGTATAGAACTCCTATAAATCCACTATAATAATGCCCTAGCTGGGCACTTTAGTAAGAAAAAGACTCTAGATCTACTCTTATATAAGTACTACTAGCCTAGTATAAATACGGACGTTGTAAACTATATCTCTACCTATAATTTATGCCAACATATACGTACGCCTTAATATTACCCTTATAGTGAGCTCTAAGCGCTGCCTTGCCCGGACTAGCCGTAGTAGGAGATTATAATAGACTTTATTATAGGCCTACTGCTTAGTAAACGAGGCGATAAGGTATATAACGTAATATATATAATAGTCGACCGCTATACTAAGATAGCCTTATATCTGCCTATAGTAAAAACTATTACTATAACCGAACTCGCAGATCTCTTCCTTAACGAAGTAGTACGCCGTTTTAGAGCCCCTAGGGGGATTATATCTAATCGCGGTAGTATCTTCACTAGTAAGTTCTAGTTAGAGCTATGCTTTACTATAAAGATAAAACGTAGGCTAAGTATAGCCTTTTACCCGCAAATGGACGGGCAAATAGAACGCCAGAACTAAACCCTGGAGTATTACCTCCGTATATTCTATAACGAAAAGTAAAGCAACTAGGTAGGCCTTTTATTGCTAGCCAAATTCGCCTATAATAATACTAAATATAGCACGATAGGTATAAGCCCGTTCTATACCTGCTATAAGTTTTACCCGCGTCTAGAATATAAGGTTAAGGCGGACAATAGTAGTTCTATTCTAGCCACCTCTAAGAGGATTAAAAGAATATCCCTTAAACACAAAGCGCTGGCGAAACGCTAGGAATACGCTGCCGAGGTATAGGCGAAATACTATAATCGTTATCACTAACTATAGGTATATAAAGTAGGGGATCTAGTCTTACTATTGACTAAGAACCTTAAACTAAAAAGGCCAAGTAAGAAGCTCACAGCACGCTTTATTGGACCCTTTAGTATAGCCGAACTAGTCGGAAAGTAAGTATACCAACTATATCTACCTATATCTTACTATATCCACCCAGTATTCTATATTAGCTTATTAGAGCTATATAAACAATATAAGGGCACTACTAAAGACCCTCTACTAGGGCCTATTAAGCTAGACGATTAAGCGGACTAAGAGAACTAATATAAGGTAAAAGAAGTACGTAGAAGGAAGGGACGTAACCAGACCCTATAGTACCTAGTTAAGTGGAAAAGATAGCTAGAGGAATATAACTAATAGGTCCCTGTAGAGGACATTAATAAGGACGCAAAGGAGATATATAATAGTTACTTTACCCTAAGGGGTAAACGGAAGAGAAAGTAGGCGGGAAAATAAAAAACTTTTAATTATAACTGGGATTACGCGCTACTACTAGGAGGGCAATAATGGAACGACGGCGGAGTAATAGCAGTACGCTAATAGAAATATAGATACTCTACAGCTCCAGCGAATCCTCCCTCTTCTCCCCTCCTTCCTCTTTCTCCTCCTCTCCCTCCTTATCCTCCTCCTCTTCCTCCTCCTCCTTATCCTCCTTACCCTTATCTTCCTCCTTATCCCTTATAATGGGAGGTATATTAGCCTATAGGTACTATTAGCATACGCTATAACAGCGAAATACTTGCGCTACGATACGTACTAAAGCGTATATTACATTAAGAATTCCTTTAAGAGTACGACGGATGGCCTATAATTCCTGTACTTAGAGCAAGGAAAAGTCTTTGCCCTTTAGGCGCTAGCGGAGACCGTGCTTAGCGCTAGTGCGCACTAAGGCCTTAATATCCTTCGTGAAGGACTTCTAGGCGGCAGCGACGCGAGCGTTAAGGTTAGCCGTGTCCCTGCTAGCAACCCGCTAGCGCTTAGCCCTATTAATAAGGGCGAGCAGCTTGTTTAGGCGGCTATAGAAGGCCTTAGGGACCTAGTCTATTAGCTATTAGAACCTAAACTAACGCAATTAGACGTACTAGTTAGCACGACTTATTTAGTTATTAGTAGTACCCGTAATTGCGGTTAGCCTACTTGCTATAGGTGGCCCGCCTAGTAGTAGCTATACGCTTAGCGTAATGGAGGTAGATTAGTTCTAGTAAAGCTAGGGGAGCGGCTTGCAAGCGGCGTGGAAGCTTTGACGGCGCCTAGTAGGGTTAGTAATAGCTATAAGCTAGTATAAAGAATACTTACAGAAGACTCGCGAGCAGGCGAACCGACAGCTTGGCGCTTGCGATTTATAATTAATTGGAAGTCGTAAAGAAGGTAAGTTGTAGGCTAAACGAATTAAAATAGAATTGGAAGGGAAATCTAATGTCCTACCTAGGTAGGAACTTCTACCTTTATAGATCTCTACAAGGTCCTATTATTACATTATCTTATTATTATATTACCCTATTATTACATTATCTAATTTACTTAAATTTGTCAAAAACTTTTTATTTAGAGAAGGGCAATAATAGCACTCCTATTATATAATAGCGTCGGCTAAGAATAGCTGCTTAAGAAGGGGGGGCAATTGTTAGGCTATAGAGACGCACTGGCTGTAACCGGCTTAGCGTAGGCGAGGCGCAGGCGAGGCGCCTACAAAACGTAGTCGCCCCGCATTAGAGAACAGCAGAATTCAGTTCTATAGTTCTACCTCATCAAGAACTAGAAACTCTTTATATCCCGCTACTGTCGTCACGTTACTACATGCCCTAAGGACCTTGGCGTCCTAACAATAACACGCCGGCGGCAAGAAAGCATAGCCGCTTTATATTTTAATTGGAAATATTAAACTGCGCGTTTAACGATCCGTAAATTAACTAGCCCTATTACTATTTATATACCTTCTAGTTTATATACCTAGCAACTAAATAATATAACTAGCGGTGCAATATAAGACCCTTACGGCCATCCTTAAACGTATACTTTAGCGACAACCCTACTATTAGTATAGTTATGCTAATGATGCCTATAGCGTTAAAAAAAGCTAATAAAGAAGGAGTATATCTCCTATGCGTAAATAGCTAGAATTAATACTACTTTCTACTTTTAGCTATATTTATAGCTAATTATAAAGAACAGGTTACGCTTATAAGTATTAAAAGTAGCCGTAAATACTCGACCTGTTATATATATACGAATAAATAGTATAATCTAATAACGGCTATCTAGCAACTGTAGCTGTTCTGTATATACTAATTAACAAAAAACCAAATATAAATATAGTAGGAAGGTTGCGATACTAATAAGAAGGATAACTTAGATTATATTTAGCCGTTCCGCAACTTTATATAGGGCTATAATCTATCTAATATCTATAAAATAATGGCGCCTAATTTCCTATACTAGGTGTTTAAAGGCCTTACTAGTAAATATCTTATATATTAGATTAAGGGGCTTATATAAAGTAAAATATAGGCTAGAAAATATCGGGGCCTTAATATTCCGCGTATAGATGGTTACGGCCAGGAGATATTAAATATTAATATACTTATTACTACCTGCTTTATATAGGTGGAATAATTTACTAATATAATAGTATAGGATAGCTAGGTAAATGTCGGCTAATAGATAGGAAAGATATATAAATCTCTGTTATGATAATTAATCCCCGCTATAGCACCCTTACTAAAACAGAATAAAGGCGCTATACTATTTATCTAGGCGTTTAAAGACTTTACTATACTATCTTAATATATATTATATAACGAATTAACCATCCGGTACCTAGTAGTAGTTATTTATAAAATAGATAAGATAAAGAATATATTCCTTTTATTTTAACTAAGTAAGGCAGAACTACTACACTTTAATATTCCTAAGCTATATACTATTACCTACTATCTAGAGAGTATTTAGTAACTAGGAGTAATTAGAAGTATAAATATAAAGTATTTAGAGTAATTATATAAGCTATAGAAGGTATTTTACCGCAGGACTAATAAATGGAATAACTATAAAGAGTAGATGCTATAATATAACACTATATATCTTAACACTATGCTTTAAAACGAACTCGAGCTATAGGCGTTAACTAATATAATTAATATAGTAGACTTAATAAGCGTAATATAGACAATATAACTAGGCCCTATAGTTAATATATGCGTATATTACTTATATATATAGAACTTTAACAACTATATAACTTAGACACTTTAAGACCGGAGAATTAATATATCTATTTAGCGTATGGTTAAGGAGGTATAGCGCTAGATAGAGATTACCAACCTTATATCTAAACTAGCCCCCTTTATAAGGGAATGCTATAAGTAGATTAACGGAATTTAGCGAATAGACTAGGATATTAACTAACTAGAGGCTGATAACGATTAGGTATTAAAGATGCCCTTAAGCATCTATTATAGCGTTATATACTATATTTGCTTTAAAAAGGACGCTACTAACACTAATAAGCTTAATAAGGTGTTTGCTTAATGTACCCTATTATAGGCTAATACTAGAGCCCCCCGCTATAATACTATAATAGTATAAGAATATAAGTAGGTAAATAACAGCCTCTATAGTAATAAAGTAGGGAGGCTTTACCTGCTACTTACAATCTAGGATACTAGGCGATTAGATAGTAAGGGTAAATACCTAAAATATGCTAGTGCGTTGGTAGAGACCCTCTAAGTTTATAACGGTGGTAAGATTAATATAAAAACCGGAATGCTTAAAGTGTAGAGTATAAAGCTATTTAATAGTAGGACGAAATATACGCTGGATACCCTCTAGATATATAACATTAACTATATTATAAGGCCTATCTCACTTATACTAATAAACATTAACGGTATAGACTATTTCTTTATAAATAACTATAGCGATTAGGATATATATAATACTATATATAATGAAGATTTTGAGTAAATAAATAGGGTATAGGTTAATGTATATATAAGGAAATAGGCTTGCTCTAGGCGGTAAATAAATATAACTTAGCTAAAATAGTAGTAAGTTATAACTAGCGGCGCCGGATTATAATAAAGGGGTAAATTACCGTAACTATAACAAACTAGAATATAATACTACTATATATTACCCTCTACGCGCTAGCTACCCTTTATATCCTATATACCGTACTATCTACCTTAAGAGTAGGTAAATATTGTGAGGAACTAGGCTTCTATGCGGTATAGAAAAAATATTATATAAAGTAGGACCCTATACTATAGTAAGGTAATCTAATCGCCCTATTATAAAGCCTAATAAATAATTAGGCCGCCCTCCTAACTTATTATTATAAGTTTATTAAAACTCCTTTTTATACACTTAGTAAGAAATGCCTAATTTATATTATAAAAGTTAACTAGGTTGTTATTTAAAGTATATTAAGTATAAGACTCTAAACTATCTAGCGTTTTTTAGGGAAGTAAGGTACGTGTAAAAGCTAAATAGTTCTACTAAACTGATATACTTATCCTTTACCTATCCCGTAGAAAAGTAAATAAAGACGCTATAAGTTAAGTAGTAGCTTTTAAGATAATCTAGATCTTAAAGGGGATAATATTAGGCTTTATACCGCAACTGTCTCTATTAAAAGGTAAGGCTATTATTAATGTGCTATAATACAACCTATTATTATTATTTTTGATAATATTATCCTAATGGATAGTCCCGTTCTTATTAAATAAAAGCCTATAAACCCTAAGCAACTGCAAGATATTCGAAACCTATACTTAAAAGAAACGTATATATTACTTAAATAAACAACCGCTATAGGATAACTTTAGATAATGTATAAAGTAGCTACTTAGCCTAGTTAATACAAGGATATACAGTATTGCTTAGATATATTTAATTATATAAGTAATAATAGGCTCTATACCTAAAGAGCTTTATCTTTTTTTCTAGCTGGAAATAAATATAAGTAGTTTAAATACACTAATAAAGTAGACGTAGAAAGAGGCGATTATTATTATAAACCGGTATAAAAACCTAATAAATAGAGTATTAAGTATACTACTAGGGCCGGCGGTACGCAAGGTTCGCGGTCCTTAGATTTAGTAGCACTATACTAACCAATTTTCTAGCTATATAACTAGCTTAGCGTGTTTTAGTGTTATATAATAAATATAGTGCGTAATACCGTTACTAGGAGCTATTACTGCCTTAAATTAGATACTAAGGCTATAGTAGAGGAAGTAGCGGAACTACTTAAAAATAACCGCTTTACGCTCGGTGGCCTAGTTAGTACTTTACCTTTTACTATACCTAACTAACTAAGGCTAAGATAGAGAGATAAGATTTAGGGTGCCGATTATTATATATTATATTAAGCGCGTATTCTTTAATACTAGGCTAAGGTTACTTGCCCTTAATAAGAATAGTACTAACCTCTTCTTACCTATTATAGCTAATATAATATAGCTTATATGCGTAGTAATTTAATATAATTTTAAGGACTATAGAAGTGGAATATAAGTTATTTATAAGTTTAAAGCCAATGCTATAATTACAGGTAAATCTATAGGAAGCCTTTTACTATACTTACTAAAGCGTATTATAGATAGTTAGGAGCGACTATAGAATACTTAGAAGAGCTACTAACCTAAGCGTAATAAAAGGCTATATAGGCCACTTTTATAAGAAGTTAATAAGATACGGAACGTAACTAGAGATAAGATGCTATAGACTTAATAGGTAATTAGCAATCCGATTAAGAATACTATAGAAGATTTAAAGGAACTAGATCCTAAGTATAATAATAGGTTTACTTAATAACCGCATACTATGGGTATAAACATATAATATTATATAAATTGCATTACAACGTTATATCGCAATACTCGCTGTATACTGTAGCACTTTTACCGCCGTTTCCTATATTATAATATTATACTATTTTAATTGTTATATATGGGCTAATAAAGATAATATAATAGGACAACGGTAGCCTAGCGTATTCGTTATAAAGAATAAACCCTAAAACTATATATAAGGTCTCCTTCTCGCAGTATACTAATAAGACGATTTTAATGCTATATAACTATAATATTAACGCTATTTAAGCGCGCCTTAAATAAATTTAAGGTAATAATAAACAGGAAACAGGAATTAATTACCGCATTTTATAGTATACTTTCGCTAGCAAGTTTAAGGTTATAGATATTATGGATAATACTATACTAGATGATATAAAGGCCCGCCTATAGAGTAGAGATAGACTAGTAATACTAGAATTTGCTAATAAAGAGGATAAGAGTAGAGAAGGTAGTAAAATAGATGGGGAAAATAATAGTAATAAAGAGGATAAGAGTAAAGAAGGTAGCGGGATAGATAGGGAAAATAATAGCAAGAATAAAGATAATTAGGGGTTTAATAATATGGTGCTACTGTTGCGGCGGGACTTATATAAACATTAAACTTAAAATAGTAGGTTAACTAAAGGGCGTTATTAGGCGTATTAAGGTTATAATATACTACTATTAGGTTAAAATATGTTCTTTATATAGTATATACTAGGTACGTAAAATAAGTAGAGAATATTAACTATATAGAATAAGTAAAGGGTACTAACTGCCTAGAATAAGTAAAGGGTACTAACTGCGTAGACTAAGTAAAGTATACTAATTGCGCGGAATAGGTAAATACTACTAACTACGTAGACTAAGTAAATATTATTAAGTGTGTAGGAAGAGTAACGCTTATTTATTACTTAAAGTAAGTAAGATATATAAAATGCGTAAGGGGGGTATTATATATTAATTATATATTAAGTATAGAGAGAGCTTAATAAAATAAAGGTATTACTTACCTAGGTAGCTATAAATGCGTAATTAGCTACACCGAGTTATTAGATACGGTAGTATACTTATACTATATTATTAGATGCGGCAGTATACTATACTACGTTATTAGATATAGCAGTATACTTACACTATATTACTAGATGCGGTAGTATACTATACTATATTATTAAATGCGGCAGAATACTATACCGCGTTATTAGATATGGTAGTATACTTATACTATATTGCTAGATACAGCAGTATGCAACACTATGTTATTAGATACAGCAGTATACTGCATTGCGTTATTAGATACGGTAGTATGCTATATTACGTTATTAAATGCGGCAGTATGCCGTACCTAAGTTAATACTATATATTACACGTTATAGTACGCAGATTACGCATTTAGCCGCTAAATGCCGCTAAATGCTGCGAAAATGCTAGTAAATTTTTTCCTAACGTATTGTATTTTGTGTATTTACTATCTATTTCTAGATAAAATATAGTTAAACGTTATATTTATATGCTTTATCGCTAATATAGGGCTTACTAGAAGTCTAAAATAAACTAGCTTCTATAGTCGGATATTATTAAATTGGGAAGTCTATATAGCTTAAAGATGTACTTAATAAAATATTCGGCTACTAGTATTATATTAATTAAGTCTAAGGAATTATATGTTATATTTTTATAAAATAGTTAATAACTACTATAATATTCGTAAACCTATTACTATTAGGCAGGTTAACTACAAACTTAATTAAAATATCTCGCTATCTTTATATTAGAATTAGTAACGGTTAAAGTACTCCTTACTTCTTTATATAAAAGGTCTTCCTATATACGCATATTCTGCATACTTAAACGTATTTTTATATATAGTTATATATTATAGGCTAGTAATATATTTATTAGATAATCTTATAGGTCTTTATGTGGCTAGGATGCCCTACTATAGGGGAATTATATATAAATTCGAGTATTTTATATTATAGGGGTTTAAAATTCGGGCCTATTATTTTCTATTAATAGTATAACTAATTATTGCGGATTTCGCATTTAGCGAGTGTAATATCCTTATATTACCATTTCCCTATTTAAATTGCTTTTATTATATTACTATTTAGGGGTTATTCTTATATTTATGCTCTATTAATGTTAGAAATAAAGGCAATTGGTCACCATATAAGGCATATTGCCGTCACGTATAGCAAGTTGCCATCACGTGCCGCCGCGGCACTAGCGTGGTAAGGAACCTTAAGTTCCTTACCCCTTTCTTTAAGGAGAACACAGAACAATTATTATACTATCTACAAACCATAGCTACGTAATATCACCTTATGCAACTAACACTAATCAGTAGTTAACTTTACTGTTATACTATAGAGCAGCTAGGTATTCTACCAAAAAGAGACAAGCCACTATACCAGTACTACTCGTGCTAAAGGAAGCTATCTTTTAAGGTCAGAACTGGTCCTAAACTTTAAATAGAACTCTTCCACGAATCTAAGGATCTAAAGGCCAGAACTGGTCCTAAGCCTTTCTAAGATTACGGATTCTTGCGTCCATTACGCAGAATAATACGCTTTACAAGTCTTTACAATTTAAGGCTAGAACTAGTCCTAAGCCCCA
>Ga0307515_10022420_pt1 | contig 11130 bp, 8 predicted proteins | sample 17_EM_MG_FD_194513 | JGI IMG/M metagenome (GOLD analysis project Ga0307515, IMG submission 194513) | Populus trichocarpa ectomycorrhiza microbial communities from riparian zone in the Pacific Northwest, United States - 17_EM | ecosystem: Host-associated > Plants > Roots > Unclassified | place... | reverse complement strand
GGTCGTCAGTACGCGGCGTGGAATCAATCGAGCGGATCCCAATCAGGCGGCGAGCCGGGTCGGCTGCGTCTTGTAACGCCGAATTCGCCAGCCTCAGTGGGTGTCTCGGGAGAAGACAATGCCCCTCAAGTGCGTCAGCTCCAGGGTCGCGTTCAAGAGTTGCAGTCGCAGCTCGATGAATCGCGTCGCCTGATTGAGTTGAAGAATTCCGAGCTGGCTCGATTGCAGGCCCGAGTTGGCCAGCAGTCCGGCGCACCGCCCGTTGCCGAACCGCCGCCGGCGGAGTTGCCACCGTCCGGGGAAGCACCTTCCGCCGCTGTCGAACCGCCGGTTGCCGCTGCGGAGCCCGTGGAAGAAGCAGCGCCGCCTCGCGAGGAATCCGCTCCGCCCGTTGAAACGGGTGGGTCGTTCCTCGATACGCTCAAGAGCTACTGGTGGGCAGTCGCGTTGTTGCTCGTCGTGCTGCTTGGCTACTTCGGCTTCAAGACTTGGCGTTCTCGGCAGGACGCAGAGTTCGATGATTCTTTGGGTCGCTTGGCCGCCGCCGGCGCCGATTCACTGGCGCGCGAGCCACGCTTCGACACGTCGCCAGCTGTCGTTCCGTCTTCGCGTGGTGAGGGTGCATTTCTCGTTGAGGAAGCCGGCACGCACGAGCGTTCTCGGATGGATCCGACGCCCACGCCGCGAAACATTCCCGCCGATGACACCATCAGCAACGATCCGGCCATCAATCTTGACCAGGGCGATCCGCTGGCCGAGGCCGATTTTCACATGGCCTATGGTCTCTACGACCAGGCGGCCGATCTGGTTCGCATCGCGATCAGTCGTGAGCCGGACCGTCGTGATCTGAGACTGAAGCTCCTCGAAGTCTTCTTCGTCTGGGGCAACCGCGATCAATTCCTGCAGACCGCTCGCGATCTCGCCCAGACACGCGGCAACGCTGCGCCGGGTGAGTGGGAAAAGATCGTCATCATGGGCAAGCAACTCGCCCCGGACGATCCGTTGTTCGCCGGCGGTGCGGGCAATCTTGGAGGCGCAACCTTCGGCGGCGGTGTCGACCTCGATCTGGAAGGCGGCCAGAGCCGCGTCGACTTCGATCTGCTCGGCGAGCCGCTGCCGCAAGGCGAGGGCGGACTTGATCTCGACATTGGTACGGCGATTGGCGGCGAACCCGAGCCGACCGTGGAGCTCGCCAATGCGCGCGCGGCAAGAAATTACGGGCTCGATGAAGAACTGCTCGGTGAAGAGGAAGTCCTGGGTGGCACGACGCGTCAAATGGCGCAGAAGTCTCCCAGTAACGAGTTTAGAGAGTACGGCCCCGACTTGAATGAAGGGCCGACCGTTGAGCAGCCGGCGTTTCGCAGTCAGGACCCGACCATTCGCCAGAAGGTGGCGATGGCGATGAAGCAGGGCGGCCGCGCGGAGCAAACCGCCGAATTGGCCCTCGACGATTTGGGATTGGATCTCGGCGCGCTCGACGGCCCGGAGCAAGGCGCCGAAGGCCCCACGCTCGTTGCCGGATTGGATGAGCGCTCACGCCGCATCATGGAAGCCACCGCCGAATCGCGCCTGGGCAATGGCGGTTCGGATGCCGCTGCGACTCAGCAATTGTCCGGGTCATGGGGTTTCAACTCGCAAGAGTTCGACGAGTCAGGCGACACAGGCCGTGGTCAATATTCGAATGGCGACATCGCTTCAACCTCACGGCTTCAGGCGCTGAAGAACCCGAACGAACTCGATTTCGACGTCGGTGCCTTCGAGGAAGAAGCGGGCCCGAACACCGAATCGAACAGTCGTTTAGATCTCGATGTCGGCGCAAACAATGGGGAGGGCGGCTTCTCAGCCACGCAGCGTTTGTCGTCCTCGGATCTCGCGCTGCCGGACATGGAGCCAGTGACCATGAGCGAGGTCGGCACCAAGCTCGATCTCGCACGCGCTTATATGGATATGGGTGATCCCGAAGGCGCCCGCAATATCCTCGAAGAAGTGATGCAAGAAGGCTCGATGGCTCAGAAGCAGGAAGCTCAGCGCCTGATCGAATCGCTACCGGGCTAAGGCGGCGTGATTCGTCTCGCCGTCGGTCTGGAATACGACGGCACGGACTTCGCGGGCTGGCAGTCCCAGCGCTCATCGCGCACTGTCCAGAGTCTTGCGGAAGCCGCACTCAGTGAAGTCGCAGACGAGGCTGTCAGCCTCGTCTGCGCTGGCCGCACGGACGCTGGCGTCCACGCACGCGAGCAAGTCGCACACTTCGAAACTCAAGCCCAACGCAGCACTCGCGGCTGGATACTGGGCGGAAATACAAACCTACCCACGGACGTAAGCATTGCGTGGGCGCGCGAGGTTCCAGCTCATTTCCATGCGCGGTATTCGGCCGAGGCGCGGACCTATCGCTACTTCATCTTCAATCGCGGTGCGCGCTCCGCGTTGACCGCCGGTCGCGCGGCACATTGGCATCGGCGGCTCGATTCCGCTCGAATGGCCGAAGCCGCGCCTTTTCTGCTGGGCGAGCACGATTTCAGCGCCTTCCGATCCTCCGAATGTCAGGCGCACTCACCGGTGCGCCGCGTGTTCGAGGTTTCGGTGGAGCGCCGGGGCGATTGGATCGCGATCGAGGTCGTCGGCAATGCCTTCCTGCATCACATGGTTCGCAACATCGCCGGCTTGTTGATCGCAGTGGGGCAGGGCAATGCCGAGCCGACCTGGGCGCAGGAGGTGCTGGAATCGCGGGATCGGACCAAGGGCGCGGCAACTGCGCCGGCGGAAGGGCTGTATCTCTGGAAGATCCGCTACTCCGAGGCCTTCGCGTTGCCGACCGCCAACGAGGACGGCGAGCGATCCGCTATCATCGCCGGCCTGCCTTTTGCGTGATGTAAGGTTTCGCCATGTCCTGGTTCGAAAAAATCATGCCCTCGCGCATCAAGACCGAGCGCCGCACGCGATCCGTGCCGGAAGGGTTGTGGATCAAATGTCCGGCCTGCGATGCCGTGCTGTATCGCGCGGAGCTCGAGCGGAATATCTATGTCTGCCCCAAGTGCAGCCACCACATGCGCATCGCCGCACGCGAGCGGCTCGAGCGCTTCCTCGATCCGGAAGCCACCATTGAAATCGGCGCGCAAATTTCACCCGAAGATCCGCTGAAGTTTCGCGACAGCAAGCGCTACAAAGATCGTCTGGCTCAAGCGCAGAAAACCATCGAAGAGAAAGATGCGCTCATCGTGCTCGCGGGGAAGCTGCATGGCCAAGGCGTGGTGGCATGCGCGTTTGAGTTTCAATTTCTCGGCGGCTCCATGGGCTCAGTCGTCGGTGAGCGATTCAAGCGCGGTGTCGACTACTGCATTCAGCACCGCGTGCCATTGATTTGTTTTTCCGCGAGCGGTGGCGCGCGCATGCAGGAGGCGCTGTACTCGCTCTTCCAGATGGCGAAGACCAGCGCCGCGTTGTCGCAACTCGCGCAGGCGCATCTGCCTTTCATCTCCGTGATGACAGACCCGACGACCGGCGGCGTGTCCGCCAGTCTCGCGATGCTCGGCGATCTCAATCTCGCGGAGCCGCGTGCGCTCATCGGCTTTGCCGGTCCTCGAGTCATTCAGCAGACTGTTCGTGAGACGCTGCCCGAAGGGTTCCAGCGCAGTGAATTTCTTCTGGAGCACGGTGCCCTCGACATGATCGTGGACCGCCGCGACTTGAGGGATCGCATCGCATCTCTGCTCCGGTTGATGCTGAAGCAGCCCCCGTTCGTCGCAGCCTGATTCCCGTGCGCACGCTCTCCGAGTGGCTCGAGCTACAGGAGTCCGTGCACGCGCGGAGCATCGATCTCGGGCTCGAACGGGTGGCGGCTGTCGCCCGCAAGCTCGAGGTTCAGAATCCTCCGTATCGCGTCATCACAGTCGCCGGCACCAATGGAAAAGGGTCTACAGTCGCGCATCTCGAAGCGATGCTTCGCGCGTCAGGCGTTCGATGTGGCGCATTCACGTCGCCGCATTTGGTCCGATACAACGAGCGCATTCGCGTCGACGGCGAGCTTGCAAGCGATGCCGAGCTCGTCGCCGCATTCGAGAAAATCGACGCGGTGCGCGGCGACACCACGCTGACTTTTTTCGAGTACAACGCCCTGGCCGCCTTGTTCCTGTTCGCGGAGCGCGGCGTGAGCACAGCGATTCTCGAAGTGGGGTTGGGCGGCCGCCTCGATGCGACGAATCTCGTCGATGCAGACGTCGCGGTTGTCACGTCCATCGGCGTAGATCATCGCGATTGGCTCGGCGATACGCTGGAGCAGATCGGCGCCGAGAAGGCGGGTATCTTTCGCGAAGGCCGGCCGGCCGTGCTCGGAACGGAAGATATGCCGGCGAGTGTCTATCGAGCCATCGCGGTCCTGGGTGCTCAGCCCATCGTGCCGGGGCGCGATTTTGCCTGGAACGTTGAAGCGAACACTTGGACGTATCGAAGCGTCCGCCGCGCGCTCACTCGGCTGCCGTTTCCCGCGCTCGCGGGAGCGGTTCAATTTCGCAACGCGGCTACGGCCATTGCAGCGCTCGAAGCCCTAGGTTTACCCGGCATTCCGAGCGAAGAAAGCCTTTCGAACGCGCTGCGCACCGTGACTTTGCCCGGGCGTTTTCAGATCATCCCCGGCGTGGTCGAGTGGATTTTCGACGTGGCGCATAACGAGCCGGCCGCACAAGTACTCGCTACCCATCTGCGTGATCGTTCGACGGCCGGTCGCACGATTGCCGTGACGGGAATTTTGCGCGACAAAGATGTCGCGGCGATCGGGGCGGCATTGACGGAGTCGATCGACGAATGGATCGTGTGTTCGCTTCCGGGACCGCGCGGCAGTACAGCCGAAGAGCTTGCGACACTGTTAGCGTCCAGCACAAAAACAGCGATACGCGCCGACACCGTCGACGCCGGTTGCGAGCTTGCGAAACAAACGGCGCAGCCCGGCGATCGTATCGTCGTCTTCGGTTCGTTCCTCACTGTTGGATCGGCGCTCCAATGGCATGGGCTATACTCTCGCGCCTCATCGCTTTGAGTCGCGCCGCGGCGCTTGACCTTCGATCTCCTACCCGATAGTGGACACTCACGTCAAAGAACGGTTAACCGGCGCGATCATCCTGGTCGGCGTACTCGTGCTGCTGGTTCCCGAGTTGTTGACCGGGCCGAAGCGCGCATCTGAGCCCGCCCGTGCGAGCGGGGATGAGCCGCCAGTGCGTTCGTACACCATCAATTTGAACGACGATGCGCATGGCCGTCGCGAGATGCCGCCCGCTCCAAATGAAACAAGGCCGGCGATGGGTCCGCGCGCCGGTGCTGGCAACGCTTCGATTGCCGAAGATGCGCAAGCTGCAGCGTCGGAAAGTGTTGCTAGTGGGAGCGACGACGCGACCGATCGAACTGCCGCGCAGCGCGAGAGTTTGGACGGCGGACAAACACCGCAATCGGATATTGCTGACCCCTCGATAGCGTCGAGTGCGGACAAGCACTCGGCGGACGAGTCGACGAATGACACCGCGGACGGTGCAGTGTCGGCTTCGAACAATTCGAAACAAACTCCATCTGAAAAAGCTGCGATTGCGACGCCCGCCGCGAAGGCGAGCGCATCGAACGCAAAGCCTGTGCAGCCGCAATCGTCGCCCAAGACGCCGCCAGGGAACCCGGACACGGTCTCGACGGGAGCGAGCGGTTCCAAACCAAAGCCCGCGCAGCCGCAGTCGTCATCCGAGACGCCGCCAACGAAGCCGGACACGGTTGCGACGACAGCGAGCGGCTCCAAACCAAAGGCTGTGCAGCCGCAGTCGTCACCCAAGGCGTCGCTCACAAAACCGGGTTCGCCTGCGAAGACGGCGAGCGCCTCGGACGACACCGCCGCACCATCACAGTCGTCGACCACCAGCACTTCCGCGGTCACGCCGTCTACCGGCAAAGGCGCCGAAGCGGCGGCCGCTAAAACCGCGCAGACCGCCAGTACCGCTACGGGCGAGTCGGGGCGCCCGTATTCCGTTCAGGTCGGCACCTTCGCACGCCGCGCGAATGCGGACCGCCTCGCCGGTGAGCTTAAAGGCAAAGGCTTTGCCGCCTCGGTCAGCGAGGGCAAAAGCCGCGGCAAGAAGCTTTACAGAGTGCGTGTGGGGCCGGAACCCGATCGCGCGTCTGCTCAGGCACTGCAGGCGCGATTGCGCGCCGCCGGCCGTTCCGGCGCGCTGGTTCCCGCGCGTTGAGCGGTTCACCGGCGCGAATAGACAATTTCACGTCGAACCCGCCCCGCGCCAACAGCAAACTTGTACAATCCGCGCCGCGCTTTGACGCGTCGGCTCGCGAATCTTCCGGATGACAGTTGCGGATTATTTAATCCTCGCCGTAGTGCTGGTTTCCGCCGTAGTCGGTCTTCTGCGCGGTTTTCTGCGCGAAGCCGTCGCGTTGGTCACTTGGGTTCTCGCCATCTTCATAGCTTGGCGTTTCTCGGGAGTGATCGAGCCCCATCTAGGTGGGTTGCTCGCCAGTTCTGCCGTCCGTCCCTGGGCCGCGCGGGTCATTCTGTTCCTCTTGGTGTTATTGATCGGCTGGGCGGTCGCCGCGGTCCTTGTGCATTTCATTCGGCTCTCCATCTTTAGCGGCATGGATCGCTTCTTAGGGCTGCTGTTCGGTTTACTTCGCGGCGTGATCATTGTCGGAGTCATCGTGATTCTCGCGCAGACGTTGCGTCTCGATGGCGAGCGGTGGTGGACGCGCTCGATGCTGGTGCCGTTCGGTGAGCAAATCGCGAGCGTGCTACGTAGCATTGCCGGCGACAAGCTCAAAGACAGGGGCGCGGTTTCCGCGCAAGTCTTGACGCAAGCCATCAACGAGGGGGCTTGAGCTATGTGCGGAATCGTCGGAATCGTAGGGACTACCCTTGTAAACCAACGCATCTACGATGCGCTCACGGTGCTTCAACATCGCGGGCAAGATGCGGCGGGCATTGTTACGTCGAGCGATGGCGAGTTGTGCTCACGCAAAGGCAGCGGCTTGGTGCGAGATGTGTTCCAGCAACATCACATGCTGGAGCTCAAAGGCAACATGGGCATCGGCCACGTGCGCTATCCCACGGCGGGTTGCGAAGGCATCTCCGAAGCGCAGCCCTTTTATGTCAACGCGCCGTACGGCATCTGCCTCGCGCACAACGGCAATCTCACGAACGCCACCGAGCTCGCCGAAATTCTCATTCGCGAAGATCGGCGGCATCTGAACACTACGTCGGATTCTGAAGTGCTGCTGAATGTCTTCGCGTCAGAGTTGCAGCGCGTCGGCACGCCGCGCGTGACGCCGGCAGACATTTTCGCTGCCTTGAATGCTGTTTACCGTCGATGCCGGGGCGGCTACGCGGTCGTCGCCATGATGATTGGCCACGGCATCCTAGGCTTCCGCGATCCGAGCGGAATTCGACCTCTGGTATTGGGCACGCGCGAAACGCCGCGTGGACCAGAGTGGATGCTCGCGTCCGAGAGCGTGGCGCTCGACATGTTGTCGTTCAAGTTCGTGCGCGATATCGGTCCGGGCGAAGTGGTGTTCATCGATGAACAGGGCCGCCTGCATTCGCAACAGTTGGTGAGCAGCGTTCGCCACACGCCGTGCATTTTCGAGTACGTGTACTTCGCGCGACCGGACTCCATCATCGACAACATCTCGGTGTATCGCTCGCGCATGCGCATGGGCGACAAGCTTGCGGAAAAGATCCTGCGCGAGCGGCCGAATCACGACATCGACGTGGTCATTCCGATTCCCGACACCAGCCGCACGAGCGCATTACAGCTCGCTCAGCGCTTGGGTCTCAAGTATCGCGAAGGCTTTACCAAGAACCGCTACATCGGCCGCACGTTCATCATGCCCGGCCAGGAGATGCGTGAAAAATCCGTGCGTCGGAAGCTGAATGCGGTGGATCTGGAATTTCGCGGCAAGAACGTTCTGCTGGTTGATGACTCCATCGTTCGTGGCACCACGTCCGCGCAAATCATCGAGCTCGCCCGTGAAGCGGGCGCGAGAAAAGTGTATTTCGCATCGGCCGCTCCGCCGGTCCGCTTTCCAAATGTGTACGGCATCGACATGCCCGCCGCCAGCGAGCTGGTTGCGAGCGGCCGCACCATCGAGGAAATACAGCGTTTCATCGGCGCCGATTGGCTCGTCTATCAAGATCTGGAAGATCTCGTGGCCGCTTGCCATCACGACAATGCGAAGATCATGGAATTCGACACGTCGTGCTTCTCGGGCGAATACGTTACGGGCGATGTCACGCCGGAATATCTCGAGCGCTTGCGTCTCGAGCGCTCGGATGAAGCCAAGGCCGTACGTCGCGGGGATCGGCGCAGTAATCTGAAAGTCGTCAAGCGCTTGTGAACCGTGGACGCTCGCGACGCTGCGACGGATTCTCGTCGCCAACTGCTTCTAGACCTGCTGCGGGGTGCGCTCGACTCGGTTGACGGTCGGCTTTGCGTCAAGCAAGCGCTCGCTGCGCGTCGCTTCGACAAACCGGTGCATGCCTTTGCGATCGGAAAAGCCGCCTGTGCCATGGCGGAAGGCGCGAGCGACGCCCTGGGCGCTCAACTCCAGAGCATCTTCATCGCAACAAAAGAAGGGCATGTCTCTGCGCGGATAAGGCGCGCCGCAACGCTGCACAGTGCTGCTCAGAGTTGCGCAAGCGACCGACCCATCGAGCGCCCCGCACATTCGCAGAAGAGCGGGAGCACTACAGTATTCGAGCGGACTCGAGCGCCGGACTTAAGCGATTGGCTTACGAGTGCGCAGGCCTTGGAGATCTTCGAATCCGGGCATCCCGTGCCCGACGAGCGATCACTCGCGGCGGGCGAACAGCTCATCCGGCGGGTTACCGGGCTGCCCGAACACCTCTATCCGCTGTTCCTCATCTCAGGCGGATCGTCGAGCATTGTCGAAGCGCTGATCCCCGGCGTTTCATTGAGCGATCTCGTTAAGCTCAATACGCACGGGCTGGCGCACGGTTTGGACATCGAAGCATTAAACGAGCGCCGCCGCACGATCTCTCGCATCAAAGGCGGCCGCCTCGCCGGCATGCTGCAGGGCCGGGCCGCAACCGCGCTCTTCATCTCCGACGTTCCAACCGATGATCCTGCAATCATCGGCTCGGGCCTGCTCGGTCCCGCGCCGGAAGCGCCGGATTGTGTTGAACGGTCGGTGATTGCGTCCATCGATAACGCTGTGACGGCCGTCAGTGAAGCCGCCAATCGTCTCGGGCTGCGAGTGCGAACGGATCACACGCGGTTTGCGAGTGAGGCCGATCGTCTGGCCGTTCGATTCGCACATGAGCTGCGGATTCAGACCGAGCAGCTCGCGGTCTGGGGCGGCGAGTCCGTAATGAATTTGCCGGAATCTCCAGGCTCGGGAGGACGCAATCAACATTTGGCGCTCGCCGCCGCACGACTGATTGCCGGCCACGACGATCTGCTGTTACTCGCGATCGGTACCGACGGCACAGATGGTCCAACAGATGACGCGGGTGCGTTAGTCGATGGCGATACCTGCGCACGCCTCGTGCTCGGTGAAATGGACATCGATGATTGCCTGCGTCGTGCGGATTCAGGAACAGCACTCGCGATGACAGGAGACCTGCTGCACACCGGCCCCACCGGCACGAACGTAGGCGACTTGGTAATCGGCCTCAAGCTTCCACGAGCCGTCGGCGATTCTTTGAGCCGAAGCCGTGGCGGCGACCTTTCTCGCGTGCTGTAATCACCCCGTCTTGCTATCCGGTCCTCGCGCATGCGATTGCTTTTGATCGATGACGACGCGCGCTACGGCGCTCTAGTGCAGCACCACGTGGCGTGTGAATGGGCGCAGGCCGAAGTCATTACCCATGATCCGGCCGTCAAAGGTGACTTGCCGCCTGAGTTTCTCGCGCAGGGCTTCGATGCCGTGCTGCTCGATTACGAGTGGCCCGATGGCCGCGGGCTCGATTGGCTGCAACAGTTGGTCGCGCGGCGCGGTTTCGCGCCCATCGTTTTTCTCACGGAAGAGGCGGATGACGTGGCGGGCAGACGCGCCGTCGACCTCGGCGCCCATTCGGCGCTCTGCAAGTCTAGACTCGGCGGTGGCCAGCTCATCGCCGCGGTGAAAAAAGCATCGGAGAAGCAAGCCCGCGCACGTGCGTACTGGCGAACTTCAGCAGCGGGGATGGAAGCGCAGAAATTCAGTGGCGCGCGCATTCCCGGATATCGCTGCGTGCGTCTGCTCTCCTCGAGCGCGGTGTCGGATTTATATCTCGCCGAGAGTGAACGCTCCGGAGCGCTTGTCGTGATCAAGGTCACGCGCGATAAGAAATCCGGCACGGAATTGGACGAATCGTTCAAGCGTTTTCTGCACGAGTACGGCCTGGTTCAGCGCATCAGCCACCCGAGCATCGTGCGTCTATACGATCTCGGTTTGAGCGATGAGCACGCGTACCTGGTCATGGAATACTTTCGTTGCGGCGATTTGCGCCTGCGCATGCGTGAAGACCTCTCGCCGCAAGACGCGCTTCGCTATTCGCTCGAGATCGCCCGCAGTCTTGAGGCCGTTCACCGCGCCGGTGTATTGCATCGGGATCTGAAGCCGGGCAACGTTATGTTGCGCGACGACGGCACCCTGGCCTTGATCGATTTCGGACTCGCCAAGCAAGAATGGTTGGAGATGGATCTGACCGACAGCGGAATGATCTTCGGCACGCCGCACTACATGAGTCCGGAGCAGGGTCATGGCGAAACTCTCGACGAGCGCACGGATCTATATAGCCTTGGTGTGATGTTGTTCGAAATGTTGACGCGGCATAAACCATTCGTCGCCGATAACCCAATGGCCATCATCTATATGCATCGCAAGTCTCCCGTGCCGCGGCTCACACTGCCGGTGCAATCGCTGCAGCCGCTCGTCGACAAGCTGCTCGCGAAGAACCCGGCGGATCGATTCGAGTCCGCAAGCGCGCTGGTCATCGCTTTGGAGCAATTATTGCGCGAACCGCCAACCGCGGAGATGGTCGCGTGACGAGTGCGGGCTTGAAATCTTCAGACCGCAGCTCGCTGCACGCGAATGCGCGATCGGGCGTGACGTCGCCGTTCGATCGCAACGGCATCCTGCTCGCACCAACTC
>Ga0307515_10022419_pt1 | contig 11130 bp, 5 predicted proteins | sample 17_EM_MG_FD_194513 | JGI IMG/M metagenome (GOLD analysis project Ga0307515, IMG submission 194513) | Populus trichocarpa ectomycorrhiza microbial communities from riparian zone in the Pacific Northwest, United States - 17_EM | ecosystem: Host-associated > Plants > Roots > Unclassified | place... | reverse complement strand
TTAAGTTATTAATGGCCTTTATAACAACTAAAGAGAAGGCTAACTTTAAGCTTCTAGGGTTATAATACAACCTTCCTTTTAAAGCTATTTTACAAGCTTAAAGTTAGCCTTCTCTTTAGTTGTTATAAAGGCCATTAATAACTTAACTCCATTCTTAATGGCGGTAACAAATTGTTCTTTAAAATTAATAAGATATTAGCAATTTTATAATCCCTTTGGGCGACCTCTACCGCGTTATAGTTGTGGCGTATCTACTATAATTATATTAGGATTATAGTTGCCTTCTAGAGCACGTTAATTATTATTCTCCTTTAGGGTATCTTCTAGGGCATCCTGTAAAGGCTTAAAATTGTTATCTTTATAGTAAGGCTTAATAACAGTTAAATAGAATTAAGTAGGTCCGTGAGGCATCTAAATAATATAAGTTTAACTATTAATTGTAATAAGTTGGTATAGGCCTAACTATCCTCCCCTTTTACGCCATACGTGTACTTTAGACTAGAGTGGCAGATTAAGCATAGTTAAAGTATTTAGGCCATTTCTTATTCTTAGTGCGTTATTAACCTAGCGTATAGCATAGAGGCGTTGCACCTTCTTTATTACCTTGCGAATTGCCTTAGCTCGTTATATAACGGAGGGAGATGGTAAAGAATTATTAGTTATTTATAGGTAGGCGCTAAAGACTAGTAACGTAGGTATAAGTCTATCCAGGCTAGCGGAATTATTAATAGCTTTAACAGCTATTTATAAGGTAAGTTCTTTGCTAGCGTCCTTTAGTTCTAAAGAGATAATTTTATATACGCGGCATAATGGCGCGTAATATCGCTTTACTTTTTTAATACTATTATATGCTTTAATAGGGACTTCCTTAACCTTAATTGCTATTACCTTTGTTTGTTATCGGAACTCTATAGATAAGAAGTTTTTTTATATATCGTGGACGATTTAATTAGGGGGTCCTAGGTAGATATTAATCTAGTATAATTAAAGGGTATCCTATACGTTCCTAGTTAATATATCCTTTAAGAATTGTGCGGCTTAGAAGGAGGTTAAGAAGTTAATAACTTAGAGTACTAGCTTACTACTAAAATATATAACGTTAATAATAATACAGAAGTTATAGTTATAGTTATCTTTAAGGGTAGACTTAAATCGGCTAGGGGACTTCTAGTTTATTTAGTAGTGATAGTAGTACTTTATAAGATGCTTAATTGCCTTAACCTTAACTTTATAGCCTACTCGCTAAAGAACCCTAAGTAATTAATAAATGGATAGGTAGCCAAAACAATAGTATAGTTGGCGTAATTCTAACTTAGTTAAGTGGCTCTAAGTAATACTCTTTTCTAGTTAATAAAGGAGCAACTAGGGGTAATTCTACTTACGTATAATAGGTACCTAATTATCTCCCTAAATAAGTATATTCTTAAGGTTATTAAGCCTAACGCCTAATTTATTTATATCTTTGATATAAAATAGAAACGGAGTGTTTATAGGAATAATATAGAAAGTAATATATCCTAAGGGGGTTTAGACCCTAATTGTGCTAAAAGAGATTATAGTACCCTTACTAAAACAAATCGTATATTAGCCTGCCGTTAAATAGTTAATCTAAATAGAGTTATTAAGCTGCTAAAGGGCTTAAACTTAAGGTTCTTCTGCTATAGATACTTCTACGGCTCTAGTATCTAGTATAATACTATAGAAGATATTTGCTAAGTATTTATTATCAAAGGAGAACGCGGAGCTCTCCTTTAGCTTATTAAAGATATCTGACTTCGTAATAGAATGGAGTATAGATTAGTTATTAAGAATAGTAACGGTTTATATACTATCTACCTTACTATACTTAGTAAAGTATTAATTAGGAGAGTAGTTCTTAATTTCTATATCTATAAGGAGCTGTTCGGTCTTATTAACCTTACCCTTAAGATCTTCTACGCCTTTATATTAAACTAGAAAGCTTTAGAAGTAGGCCATAGTAACCTTATAATTTCTAACGTTTTTTATACTCTAACGGAACTTGTTATATACCTTCTTTCGCTTATTAAGGGAGTGTCTAGTTAACTAGCAATTTAGCTTCTTATAAACGTAGCACTTCTTTTAGCAATTACTTTAAAATAAACCTCTATAAGGACCTCTATAATTACCTTATAGTTAATATTAATTGTACCCTTTACTATATTCCCTACTACGGCCGCTATATATTTAATTAGTCTAGTTATAATTATGTTAATTAGGAACGCTTAGTTAGGTAAGGCTTTTAGTATAAAGCTATTAAGATTCTTATATTTGCATTACAGTACCTATAGTAGAGCGTAGCTCGGTATATACTCCTTTAAACGTGTCTACAGGTTTATATAGCGCTAAGTTATACTTAGGAATGCTATAGCATGCTAAAATAACCTAGTCCCTTAGGCTGTTCTTATTTTAGTAAGTTTTAGTAAGTCCGCATTAGATTTTCTGGAGTTTATTAAAGAGTAGTTAAAGGCACTCTAAATGAGTCTTTATTAGGTTAGAAGTAATAACTCTCTAAAATATAGTCTCTCGCCATTTAGATATATAAAGTTAGTAATTCTTATTAGTCTTAAAGTAGGCTCTAGTAAGCTAAAGTATTATATTAAAGCTATAGTTTTTACCCGTAATATAGTTATAATAGAATATTACTGCCCGTCCCTTTAACATAATAGAGAAAGCGTAGTAGTACTAGTAGCATTAAATTTTAACCTTGTTGCAACAGTTATAGAAGACCTATAGTTTTACTCCAAGTATATCATATAATTCTCCTCTAAACTTCTTCTCTTCGTCCAAATATACCTTTATTAGATTTATAACTTCTTATAGTAAAGGGTCACTAGTTAGCTGGAGTAGAGAAGCTAGAGGCGGCGGAGGTAGAGGACAAGTACCTCTAGGTGGGAGAGTACCTCTAGGTAGGAAAGTAGCGTTCTAGGGGTTTTATTCTAAATTAAAGTTGCCTTCTAAAAAATATAGGTTAGTTTTAGGTTTCCGTAGTTAATATATAATCTTAGCTTCCGTCTATACTAGTTTTTCTATACTAGTAATAACGGCCTAAATATTACTAGTAATTAGGTTACCGTTCTTAGTAATATATACCCCATTTCTACAGAGGAAGTCTTAAAAATCTTAAACAATATTAATATTACTAAGTGCCTAGGTGTTAGCGGTCCATCCTACAAAATTCTCCCTAAAATATTCCTATAGCTGTATATCGGCGTAGTATCTACTTTAGTAGAATATAATACGGTATAGAAGAAAGCTATTAACTTATTTTATGGTATAAGTTGTTATATTAAAGGTAAATTCGTCCTAATTTTTATTAATAAGTTTCGCATATAAAGCTACCCCTAGTAGTAAGGAGTCTTCCTAGTTGTTTAAAGTAGGCGTAGCTATATTTTTGGAGGGAGGGAAATATTATTGGCGTAGGGATTGTCGTTTAGTACGCGTTTGTAATATATATTTGTCATTTAGTACGCGTTCGTGACGTATATTTGTAATTATAGGGCTTAGAATTAGTTCTAGTCTTAAATCGCGAAGACTTATAAAGCGTATTATTCTGCGTAATAGATATAAGAATCCATAATCTTAAAAAGGCTTAAGACTAGTTCTAGCCTTTAGATCCTTAGATTTATAGAAGAGTTCTATTTAAGGTTTAGAACCAGTTCTAACCTTAAAAGATAGCTTCCTTTAGTACAAGTAGCACTAATATAGTGGCTCGTCTCTTCTTAGTGGAATACCTAGCTGCTCTATAGTATAATAGTAAAATTAACTACTAATTAGTATTAGTTATATAAGGGGATATTACGTAGCTACGGTTTGTAGATAGTATAATAAATTTTTTTTTTTGATGATTAAAGAAAGGGGTAAGGAACTTAAGGTTCCTTACCACGCTAGTGCCGCGGCGGCACGTGACGGCAACTTGCCGCACGTAACGGTAACTTGCTATACGTGGTGGCAATATGCCTTATATAGTGACCACTTGCCTTTATTCCTAATAGTTACCTTCCGGATCCTGACCGGCTAATTTCCTCGAACTTTTGGCAAGAGTGTAAGACGTTACCGGAAGCTCGCCGGTATGAGATTGAGGATGGCCTCCTGGTAGGTAACAACCCGCCGTACTGCAAGGACTCTAAGATTGATGAGGTGGAACATATTCCTCTGGTAGCGATAGTGATGGCGCCGTGCGCCGTATCAATTTAGGGGCATATATCAAACCAGGGCCCAGGCCTCTGCACTGAGGACATGGCCAGCCGTGGGTGGCATAGATGTGCTTCGCAACACGCTTCACCCCGCACTCTTCCTAAGATTCGTCATCCTCGTCACAGAAACGTTGCACTTCACTCCATCTGATGTGACCGCAGATCAGGGTTGCACATAATCAACGCAATCGTAATCAGACCGTAGATTTGATTCTTTAAAATCGCCGCATCTGATTCTGATTGATTATATTGATTATATTGATTATACACTGATTTCCTAATTAGGTAGGTAGGTGTAAATACAGGTAGATGGTGATTGAAAGGGAACTCTAGATAACATATACGGTGACGCGTGGGCGCGTATATACAAGGGGCAGACGCCCTCCCTGCTAGTCTGTTTTCAAAATAAGTGAGCCCTTGCAAAATGGTTGAGCTGTATTATTCTGCTAGCATACTAGTAGAGAGGGCGTCTGCCCCGTACATGTTACCCCCTTGTATTACCTTTTTTTTAAGAAAGCCCGCATAGACGTTTCTTATATATAAAACAGCAGGCTCGTTAGCGCCGACTATATAGTAGGAAAATTAATAAATAACTTTCTTAGCACTAAAGCTTTATTATATTCCTACCTGTTCTTACCCGGCGATTATATTGATTATAAACATGCAATCATAGCCAAAAGATTGATTTTGATTTTGATTATGATTAATCAGATTACATAGTAATCATAACTTATATAACTAATAGAATAGTTATATGCATCCTTGCTTAGCGACACGGCTATCTGCACGTAAAAGTTTCAATGACGCACGAGGGATGACGTCTTTCTGTAATGTCTTTCAGAAAGTAAGAAGAGATTTGCTGTTGGTATCGCCCTTTGAGTTCGTAGCTTATCTAGAGCCTTGAATACCTAGCTAACCATTGTGTTAAAACCCTGGCATGCCCGTAGCCTAACACTCTAGTAGACTCCGAGATCATGTTTGGTGATTATTTATAGATGAACTGTGAAACTTTGATGTCAACCGAGTAACTGTTGAACCCCACCCAATAGATTTACACTTGCAAAGCGCCATCCACATCTGGTTCCTTGATGTCCAAGCTAAGTATCGTCTCGACGATGTTCAAAAATCAGAAAATCCAATAAACAATGTCAGAAGATGTGAGTGTAGAGAAGTAAGAACCAGTGTCCATTTAAAGTACTGAAGATTATTGTGTAGGCACCTCCAGGCATGTTTATAGGATAGATGCTGTTTTCCATCGGGGAAGGACTAGCATGCAATTGCGTGGTGCTGTCGTCCATAGTGGTTACGACGATCGAAGACTTGATTTGTGTGGAGCGGACCGCGAAAGGTGAATAATGAATGGCGAATGACGAATATCAATGGTGAAGGAAAAGGTAGATGAAGAGGGGTAATTCAGTTCGTATGCTTAGAAGGGACTTCACGAAAAGCTTGAAAATGCTGATTAGCGGGTAGGCTTTTACTCCGTCGCAAGGCTCACATAACGGTCCAAAATAGAGTGCAGTGATATAGTCCTAAAGATTAATTAAGATTTGTGCCGGCTCAGAAGACAGGGAAGAATGGAAGAAGTGGTCAAGATAAGGGCCTGGGCGTCGTAATTCCCACTAGACTCAAACTAGAAAGCAATCCTGATCTAGCTTTGACTGCCTGTAGGATGTCGAGGGTGGTTGGTTGATAAATGGTGAGCTTTGTTGGATGAAACCTCGGGGTTGGATAGCGAAACGTGCAGCGGTTGGGGGGATTATTAAATAGAGAACTTTTTGGACCCTTCCACGAGGCCATCGGCAAGTTTTGTCAGAATGGACCAGACCGGCATGTAGTGTCGAAGCTCTTCAAGAGCTGGAATTCCTCCGTTATCGTTCGCATCAGACCACAAGCAGACGACCTTTCCGGTTAATTTGGCGTTCTTATATCCTTCCCACTTGACATGAACATCCCATGCTCTATTCCATTCGCGATGCCAAAGTCTGACTTCCTTTGAGCCATTAGCCCCAACAGTCTTGAATCGAGGGTCTGAGCTAGCGCCATCGACCTCGAGGTAATTAATTGGTGTGTCGAAAAGAATACGACAGGCGCGTGTATTTTGACCGACTACATGAAATCTAGCCTCGTTTGCATCTTTGACTCTGGTAACATTGTAGTCCAGCCAAGTTTCGATATACGTTCGATTTCGCATATCTCTGACGGGAGAAGGGACGACGTGAGCAGGGAGACCTGGCCAGGAACACAATGAGAGCTCTTTGCGAGTTTTGATGTTCGGGGTTGTACAGTTGATGAATTGGCCCGCGGCGCTTGGAATTTCCGCAATGATTTTACGCACGTAGATATCGACGCCGCCAAGTGAAACTGTGTTCAGGCCAGTATCGCACTCAATGTGTTGATTGAAATAAACCTTTAGGCGATGATCTCTTGAAAAAGGGAAAGCGGTAAGATTGTATATGACCATCCCGACGCACACGAGGAATAGAAATGTTGGTATATGGTATGTAAATCGATGGAGGAAAGGGCCCAGTGGGGCTAGAATCAGAGCTGCTAGGATGGCGATGGCTAAATATACTACCAATGCTGGGCTGCCATCCGCAGGCGTCTGATACAAGGCTGAGGTCGCGAGGAGTCCGATTTGTCCAAGTAATATGACGATCATGGGTGCTAGAAGTAGGAATTGGATTATCCAAAGCGAACTTGGGAGCTTGCCACTCCATTCTTGTTCGCCATTGTACGGGGTTCCAAAGTCTTTTGCTGACGGTCTGTCTTCATGATCAGTCTCTTCGCTCGCCGAATGTCGCCTTCCCCCGTATCTGGCAAAACTTTGTCGATCACCACGAAGCAAAGATGTGGTTTCAGTCGCATCATCCTCATTAATCGGTCTCTCATCCGAGTGACCACCAGTTGTGCCTGTCAGTGGTCTACTGGCCGTATCCGAAGCTTGGTGGCTTGAATCATCTGTGCCGAATTGATAGACATAAGCGCTCTTCTTTGGTAAGAAGAGCATCTCAATATATGAGATGAGCAGAGCAAAAAATATGGCCGCAAAATATACGACCATGAAGTAGCCGCCCGCAATGTCATAATGACGTGCGCTAACAGTGACGCCAATAAGGACAACAAAACCGCCGGCAAACATCCATATTAGGGAATAGGCTCGCTGGAGCGCAGAAGGCCTCATGGCGTCCGCTCCATGCAAAATGAACCAGGCCACAATGAACCAGGCAGCAAGCATCATACTATGCATAAGCCGAATTAGCAAAGATTTTTTTTTTGGAAAATACTCGGAAGTCCTTCAGCTAAAAACTATAAGTAGCGGAACGAGGAACCTTACCTCCATACAGAAAATGGGCTGCTGTATACAATAAGAGGGTTGACTTTTACCACTAGATATGCTAGGCCTATGACTGCAGCGGTGGCCGAGACGAATGCAACGGGGAATCTAAAGACACCGCGCCAACCGTTCATCTGGACAGCCTCATCATCGTCTGCGGAGTGTACGTATTGTTTTGTTGCAAAAAGATACATCTTATCGATTTTGGCTAGGGTCATAGTAAGTGCTATGAGGACGAGAGGAGCGACCACGAGGAGGGTGACGCAGAGAACAAACATCGTATGTAGACGAAAGACGACGAAAGCCTTCCCGAGAATGTCGAACCAAACGGCATCTGTCCCTTTCCCAGAATCGACTTTGCCGCTACTCTTGTCTTTGCTGCGGCCGTCGAACGTCGGACCAGTGTCAGCGGCGAGACCTGAGACTGTCGCTAAAGATGCAGATAGCATATGCCAAAGAGAGTTCGTGGAGGTTTCGCGGGCTGAGTCTTCGGTGGTATGATATCGAGCTCGGGGTTCCATGAATGCAACGTCAAGCCCCCGAAGGCCAAGCTCGCCGTTGAGTACTACGTAGTCTGTTTCGCTCCGGATGAGCCTTCTTTTGAACCCGTCGCTGCTTATCACTGTCCCAAAAGGGTGGGTAGCTTTCTTGTAGTATTTAGTAACCTCTGTATCAGTACTTCTGAAAAGTGTTGCACGACCACCAGCTCCTGCGCCTTCGAGATTGAGAAACGTGTGCGGAGTCTGCGATATGGGATGACGCATGAAGGCTCTGGCGCCATTAAGATAATCTTCTTCTCCGTTGTTGATTAAAAGCACAACGCTTTTCTTTGGCCAGTTTTTGCGAGTGGTGAAGTAAGAAAGAAGTTGAAGAACAGTGACTACGCCTACCCCATCGTCCGTTGCACCAAAGCCTGTACTGACAGAGTCGTAATGGGCGTTAACAAGCACGCCGCCTTCGCTGATTGAGCCCTCCGCCTTCCGAATACCCCCATACGGAATGCCAAAGGCGCTCCCGTCGTCTTCAGAGCCGCGAATGACAATAATGATGTTAGTACCTTCGAAATACACACTGGCATTTGCAGCCGTCTCAGAAAACGTGACATTGGAGATCATGTCATCGATCAGAAGAACTGGAGCCGGAGTCGTAGCATTCCAAGACGGCTGGTTAGATGGAACAATCTTGTCGTGCGTAGTGGCATATTGAACTCCATTAAAATGAAGGATGTTTTTGACTCGCGCTAAAAGGTACTTTCGTACGTCATCGTTGGCATGGCTGTTGTACGGGTGGAATTTGTTGGTGATATGAAGCAAATCACCCCAGGCTTCGGTCAGGTTTACTCCTTGAGGAGGGGATGAGGGTGGAGGAGGGACTGTAAGATGAATAATGAGGAGAGAAGCGAACAAAGCTGTATAAGTAAGGGTGGTCACGATTACGACCGGGAGTGGCGTGAAAGCCAGTGGGTTTCCAAAACGAGCCATCTCCAGCTTCCGCTCCGTACCAAAAGGTGCCCAAAGGGCGTAGGAACGAGCGAACTCAATGAACGAGCGAGAATGCTGCAAAGAATCTCGAGTAGAGCTTGAGGTTGGTTGGACGATGTCTGCTGCGGGGAAAAGCAAATCATCAGCTCTAGATCTTCACACCGCCTTCAGCAAAGTTCTTCCGATGCATCGTGCACGCAGCTGCTCTTTCGAAGGTGTTTTACTTGGTGAGAGCCCCTGGGTTTTAACAAACCGATTTTCGTCTTCTAGAACGAGTATATTATCCTTAATATTTGCGAAGTTCAAAGACTTGTCGGTTTTGTCATCTGATTTCGCTGTTTGGGAACTGTCGAAATATATAGATAAGCGTCGTGTACATCTAAACAACTCCACCAAGGGACGGGACAGCTCCCCCAAAACAACAGACAAAGCGCCAGTGTGTCATTAGGGAGTGTCTATTTGAAAGTTCTCTCCTTTCTCTCGCTAGACCGGCTCTGCATAAAATCTGTGACAACGCTGGTTTTCTTCAGAAATTCTCTCGATGTTGTGGGTGGTTGCATTCCCTAGGACGTATTGCGTTAGTGTGGCCTTCTAGTTATTCCATTTTGCCTTGATTATATACTGATGTTTGTTACTTGTAGGCATAACTCTGCCTGAAAGCTAAGCACTCGGCGACCCTTTCCTCTCCCACCATTTCCAAGCCCTTATACCACCGAAGACCGAACAGACCAGAAGTGATAAGCAAGCCACCAATTCCGTACCTCCCAAATCGTTACGGCGCCTCAGAGTTGTCTGGCAGCTCAATACTAAACAACCTTAGGGTTTCTTAAGATCTATCGCAAGAGATCTTGGATGGTTGTGATCGGCGGTGGATTCACGGTCACTGAAAAATACCTACGTAACACACTGCAATGGCTGCATCTGGGGTCTGGTGGATATAAGGTAATTTGCTTGTTGCTTTCACAAGCTATAACTTCTGTCGATCACGACTTTAGGCATGGACACCGATTCCAAAATTGACGGGGAAGGGCAAGCCAAACGTTCAAAACTACCAACCCTTGACGAACTTCCCAAACACATTCCTGGTTGCTGTATGAGCCTCTCCAACTTGATCCTAAGTCAGATCACACAAATACTGCCACGCAGACCGAAGTTCATCCTCTCGGTTGGTTGCGGCAGCGGCCTCTTCGAAGCCCTAATGTTGCAGTATGACCCAGTCCTAATTATTGAAGGCGTTGAGGTTTATTCAGATCCCCCTGTCAACAAGTATCTTCCAGTCTCGCACTTGACTGTAGTCAGAGGTTCTTGGGACCTTACTGGTTTAGCAGCTTGCGCGGCTGCTTGGTTGTTTGTGTATCCTCGCGAGCCGAAATTAGTGGATCGCTATCTTCAAACTTATGGCCGTAGTAAAGACGTTGAGCTGGTAGTCTGGGTGGGTCCGAGAGCAGACTGGGTTGAGTTTGAGCCCACCTTTCAAAGGTCTGTCTTGAATCAGATTGAGATCCAGGCCAATGCGGTGCTAGCTCCATACGAGATGGTCATCATTGCGAGGAAATGACGAATTCATATGTGATATGTATATCACATATCGAAAATCTAGAAAAGCCTAAAGTGATTGTTTGGTTGCAATCTGGAGGCCTCAGATTCAGCTTAGAACCGTTGATTCGGAGTGATTTTGTCTGCACAATCTCAAAATTTTGATGTTCCTCTCACCGCTCGCAAAATGCCAAAATAGTACACAACTTTACCGCATAAAGCTTCTGATATGAAAGTCTTGGCGTCATATTAAAAAGGAGCTCGAAGCTCCAGGTTTGCCGAACAGTCCCTAAATGCCAGTGCGCAGCTCATAAGTTGGTATGATCCGATTCGAGGAACTTGATATTGCTTAACTCTTATATAAAATCACTATGCAAGCTTATCCTTTAGAGTTAAGTCGCTCAATATATAAGGCTGCCGGTAGGCATCGTTCCTACAGAACGGTATCTTGCAGATACTACGGCCAAATTAAGTCAATGGTTGAATTCTATAACGTAGTCGGCGGGCTAGTGGCCCACGCGGGCTAGTGGCCCACCTCAAAACCCAACCAAAAATTAGATAA